>Ga0307513_10000132_pt1 | contig 103992 bp, 113 predicted proteins | sample 15_EM_MG_FD_202174 | JGI IMG/M metagenome (GOLD analysis project Ga0307513, IMG submission 202174) | Populus trichocarpa ectomycorrhiza microbial communities from riparian zone in the Pacific Northwest, United States - 15_EM | ecosystem: Host-associated > Plants > Roots > Unclassified...
CCTTTACACTAAATCAACATCAAAACCACAAATCCGACCTCCCCCCGTAGCCAACTGCACCCCGAGCGGGTCACCAGGCCGAATGAAGAATCTGTATCATTAGTAAAACAACAATAACAAGGTAAACTTACGTCGTCCGATGGCCCCAGTGCTCACACACCAGGCGGGCTCCTCCAACATCTGAACAAGGGGTAAAGCAAGCCCTGCCCACGTCGATTCGCATAATAAAGCCTAAACTAAGGCCGATCGTTAAGTTCACCCTTGCCACTCAAAGTCATCTGTATCCCCTACCGCCCCCCGCAGGCCTTTTTCCACGGTCTCCGGGAAAACCCCGGGATCGGTTGACAAACATAGGAAAATTGGGGTTAACCACACCCCGCCCAAACTGTCCACTACTCGGCCCAACTGGGGCCCCCGCCACAACAACCATTCCTCTCGGCTTCCTCGGTACAGAGGTCGCCACCATTTGCCCCTCAACCACCTCCTCTGCCTCACTCCCCGTCGTCTCCTCATCCTCTTCCACAACACTGGTCCTCCTCCTCTTACCCTTCGGCAGCCTCACCAGCGCCACCTCAGGCTCATCAATATCCAACGCCACTCTTGACTCAGCCACCGCCGGCTTCGCCACAGACGCCACAAACAAATCTTCCTCTTCCTCCGCCACAATTATCCCTTTCATCCGCACCTCGGGCTCAGCCACCACTTGTGGCTCAGGCTCCTGAACCCTCACGGGCGAAGCCACCTCGGCACCATCATTTTCCCTCTCCTTCTCCGCCTCTTTTCCCATCACATGAATCCGCTTTGATAAAACAGAAACATGATGCCGTAATCTTCCCACCTCCTTCTCCAACTCTAAAATTCTCGTCAACGCGGCCGTAGCCGCCAACCCCGCCTTAGCAACCTTGGTTGCCGAAAAGGTAGTAGAACCTCGCTTAACCATAATGTCCAGATATCGTGGTGTTAATGGAAGATGAGGGAGTAAAAATAATAGATGGAAGAGATAAATCTATCTTCCAGTGATGAAATTAGCGTAAGGGTTGGATTCCTTAAGCTAAAGACTTGAAGCCTTCGTGAAGAGGGGTCCAAGGAATCTGATTGGCCGAAAACCGAAATGTGATTGATCACACGGAGGTGCAATTTCAATGACTGTGGTTGTAAGAGACGTGGTGATTGTTGTTCGGGTACTTGTTGCCTGTGACAAGTACAGAACGTTACTAAGCTTCCTCGGTTTGGCGATCCGGTTGAGGTGAGTTGAAGTGGATCGGGTTGAGTTGATTACTTCTGATTCGATTGGGTCTTAATCTACCCCCTCTACAGCTACGGAATGCCACTGTGGCAGAGTGCATTACTCAATTGAACTCTACTCTACCCGTAGTCGGATAATATAGTACGGCGGTACGGTAAATGGATGCACAGTATTGTATCTTGGAAAATACTACCCGGGTGTTGGTCCGGGCAATAGGAGTGCGCTCCTCTGTTCTTGGAGCCTTTGTCCTACAAAGCTCACGCCCCCATGTCTGAGCGAATTACCAGTGGGAAGCAGGCAGGATGCTGCGGCCAAGTCAATGTGGCACTGCAGCAAGCAACCGAATTCGTAGGTATCTCATTAAAAGAATTTGGTCAAGTAAAAACATTTCCATCAAACCACGGTAACGTAGCAATAGAGCAACCTTTCTCCCCCATTGGTACCTTATTTATGCACAAAAGAAATGGAAGTAACGATAAACTGCAATAGGGCCGCCCCGGTCGCTAGATGTCGGGTAGGTAGGTAAGTGAGTGAACAAGCAAACGGCGCTTTAGCCCTTCTCAAGTCCAATACTTCTTCCAGATCTGCAATTCCGGATGTCCGCCCTCCCACTGCGGCTATCGTCAGCGCTCGGTAATAACGTTGTGTTAATGTAACCCGACTAGCCCGTTCATAGATCCATCGACTTTCCACTTCAAGCCTTGCACAGCTCCGGTTCCATGCCCCATAGCGAGAACACGCGAGTAGGAGGCCCCTCGGTCCCGATGGGGAAAAGTGACTGATTACAAAAAGAAAAGGGGCAAAATAATCTGGGCCCACGAACCTGGAACTCAACTCTCGTCATGTCGTGAAATCCCTCATCAATGCGGGGCTCTATGAACCTTGAGGTAAAACCCGTGAAAGCTATCTTTGGAAGGATTGTGCGTTTCTCGGGGTTGACCTATGAATGACCAAATCACGACGTTCATCCCGTTTCGCTCTTGTCAGTGAAAAATTTTCTATGCCAAAAGAAAAGAGGAAAAAAGAAAGGAAAAAAGAGGAATCCGGAGCAGGGGTATTAATAATTCTGGATTGATAATAGCGGCAACCCGAAGTGAAGACAAGGGTGGGAAAATAAGGTACCAATTCTCCCCCAAAGGCGCGCACAGCGTCATTATGTTGGCAAAGGTCCGTTGGCGCAATAAAGTGGACACATCGTATTGGGACTTTATGTTTCTTCGCTAGCGATATCCATGCTGCTCGCGTAGTAGCGTCGGCATTTGTATTATCTATAAATCGGGATGCCGTCAGCTATATCGATTTCAAACCCGGACTTTATCTGGTCCCAATCTTGGCGGGGTATCACATGCATGCGATGGTCGCGAAATATGAGACATCGATAACAGATATATACAGTGCTCGTGCATTCGATATACATATCAACATGTCGATGCGGAAGTAACAAAAAGGAGAGATGGTGCAGCGGGGAACGAAAAAGTAAGGAATATAAAAACCAATTGAGAACTGACCGACTGTGACGCTCTTGCCATCTTCCAGCAGAGAACCAGCAACCTTAAGGCACTTATCCTTCGTCTTTAGAGCATCCTGGTTAACTCGCTCAAAGCCCAAGGGTTCAAGGTTCCGTCTGTAAAACGTCGACTTTCCTGCTCCAGGAGACCCCACAAACAGGACAACCTCTTGCTTGCTGGATTTGGTGAATGCTTCACGAGAGCCTGTTAACTATTCCATTTGAGGAAGTGATAGCCAATTCCATAATTAGAAACTTACCTAGGGTTTGAGTTTCACTCTTGATATACTTCAAAGGGTCGAACCGGTGGGTCATGGGCTTTGGCGTCTCGCCTAGGAAGAACTCCTCAGAGGTACGAAACCCTATGCCGACATTGGCAGCCCAGTGTCTGTAAAACATTCCAATCGGTCAGTTTCCGTTGGATCGAGTTGCTATCTGCATCCACCTGGCAATTTAAAACACGATCCTCACGGCATATCATTAGGATGAATGATAAATAATTTAAGGGGAGAAAAAACCGACACCCTGGGAAAATAATAATTGAGCTTGGGGGGGCTGGCGCTCAGACAAACCTGTCACTGTCAGAGTGATCACCATCTCTCCCCGCGGCATCTCCGATCAGGTACGACGCATCCAGGTCTACACCGTGTACGTCCAGATCGTAATCGTCGACCATCTCTTCCCACATGCCCACTCTAGGCTTACGATATCTATCATTTGCAGTCGCAGCATAGACCGTGAGCGGAATATCGAGTGAGTCTAGCACAGCAGCAACTTTGAGTTTAAACTTTGTGAGATTAGTGCTCTCTTTTTTTGGCTGCTTGAGAGCACCCTGGTTCGTGAATATAACGACAACATATCTAAATACAAACGCACAGGTCAGTAACCACCACCGTCACCTAGCGATAGTTTGACTAGCGTAGGGAGGGGCGTAGTAGTCGTACCCATCACGATGAAGTCTCCTCAAGGTGTCTGGAACGCATGAATCCCACCATTTCCAGTCTGTGGCGCTCTTAGCAAACACATTCCCTGATTCTGTCATGATCAGTGTAGAATCCTAAAAATAATAAAAAAGTTGATCCCGCACATGGTGGCATCGGCCGTTAGCTAGACCCAACAGTGCATGAGTTCCCCTTCGCCGTTCGAGCACACCACCCGCCCAAAAAATGTTGAAGAAACGCAAGAAAAAGAAAGAAAGAAAGGAAAGACAGTTCCCCTTACCAGATCGAACCCAGCAACCCGTCTTTTTTCATCAGGCGCAGCCGGTTTGGTCTCATTCGGCGAGGCCCGATTGAAATATGTCCCAACGAGCAATGTGTCATCGACAACCTTCCAAGTAGTATGTTCGGGCTCCTTTTTGGAGGCAGGTTTGAAGAAGTTTACCACAGTCGCTTCTGTAAGAGATAAAAAAAATGATAGAGAAATATTAGACTAGATGTTCCCAATTCCAATAAAAATAATTTTGTTAATGTGCCAAAAGTGCCGAAATGTTACGATAGGTGGTGGGGTACTTTACGAGTAGTAGCAGATTGGACCTTCCGTTTGGTAGGTGGTGCAGCAGAACTGTCCGCGGAGCGCCTGCGTTTGGGGCTACCTACAGGCATGTTTGAAACGCAAGCAGAGGAAAAGGCAGAGGTAAAGACGCGATGGTGATGATTTCGGAGGTGACGGCAATAACTGTTGGGATTGAGGGGGAGGAGGTGGTGGTGGTGGTGGTGGTGGTGGTAGAGACTCGCTAGCAGCCTTGAGCACAGGGTGGTTGATGCGTTCATGTGCAGCCCCATCAAAAGACGTGAAGTCTGGGATTTCTTGTGCCTGGGAAGACGCGTTTTCGCGGTTATGACTGACCAACTCCCGAATCACAAGTTGTCAATATTTAATATACATGAGAACCCCTCAAAATGTTTTCAAGATTCGCAGAAGTTTTAATGGGCACGTTATAGCACTAAGCCCTGAGCTGTACGGTTAGATTTGTTTAGATTTTAATCACCACAGTTCAGTCATGTTCCCCTCATGGATCATGTTCTAGCACTCGCAATTGGTTTTCACGCTAGCGAACGTACTGCCAAACGAATTATTTCCTTGGATAAGTGGCGAGTGTGCTGATTGGTTAAAATTGTTAACATACCATTAGCTCTTCCCCCCCTTTCTCTTCTTACAATTCTGCATAACGGTGGGGACCTGGATGTATTCAGGTAGTGAGGATGAGGTACCCGAAGAGAAAAATATTCAATCCATGATATCTTGGAAATTATTGTGGCGCGTTTGAACATCCGTGGTAAATTCGGACTCAAATTTTCAGGTGCCTCATACCGGATACTTTTACTCTCCTCTATATCCATCGTATGCTTACATCTTCATTACTCAATCCCAAAGCCTAGAGTGTCATATCCATCTACTCAGAGTCGGGTGAAAAAAACAACAACCCAAGTTACCCCACCGGAGCTACCCCCCCGCCACGAAGGTCTCCCGAGAGCGCCTTCCGGGGCACAAGCAAACTTACAAGGTTCGAGCGAAAAAATGCCATTGGGCCGCCTAGCGTTGGAGCTCCCCCTTCCTCGTATGGCTCTCTCCCCCACCGTTCGGGGTCGAGATGGTCTTTGGGATCCTTTGTGACCCCGTCGCACAGGTCCGGAAACCCGCAATTTGCATCTAGGGAACACTAGCTAGCCCAGTGTGAAAAAAAAATGGTAAAAGAAAAAAAGAAAGACAGATGACGGTACATATGAAAAAAAACTACCGTACCGTGATCTTGTACATGACCCGATCACTCGAGTTTCCACCCCTCCCGGCTACTGCTAACGTAGGGGCCGCTCTTGGCGCTGATACCGATATATCGCCTTACTTAGCCACTTCCAGATACCGAATCTGCTGACCATCTTTGAATATCTTGTGTTACCTGCTGAACAGGCGGACCTCACGATACACGGGCAGCGGAGTGAGTGGGCGTATAATACTGGCACCTAACTAACTAACCAAATTTGAAGACGACTTCCTTCCCTTGCACGTACGGTACTCGAGTAGCATGAGGAGAGAAAAAAACAAAAACGAAGAATACGAAACACAATCTGCTGGGACGTTACACAATATGGTAATGATCACTTTTTCCTCCTCCTGCCCCTGCCCCTACGTCCCACTTCAACCTCCCTGCCCCTCTCCCTCCCCGGTTGGAAAAGAAAAACGAGAGAAAGCACACCATAACCCGATCTAGCCATTCCATTACTTACTCTAGAGAAACTGTAGTCGGATTTTCAATCCTCCTGCCCCTGCTCCTCCTCCACCTCCTCCTCTAATTCAGAGCTGTGGGACGGACGGATTGGGGGAAGTGAGGCAGTGAATCGAAGAGGGTTAATTTCGCTTCTGCTGTTGATGGAAGCACAGTACCATGCTTCTGCTTGGGTGTGATATTTGCTTTTTTTTTGGGCGATGGGTAATGGTGATCGATTAGCGGTAGGAGATTTTCATTCTATGATACTGTGCCGGCACGGTACTTGCAGAGTTACTCCACAGTTGCTAACTAGTCTGCGGAAGACCTCACGTGATATCGTGTAAGAGAAGAATCGTGAGTGAAGCTTCTGATCGTGGTTTTTGGAGAGCAAAAGAGCACTATTATTTCCGCATTTCAGTTTCATCTTCCTTCCTTCCTTCCTTCCTTCCTTCAGCCCTCCCCCCCTTTGTTCTGAGGGAGCGGGATGGCGGATAGACGGGCGAGCGGAGGAGCTCAACGATATAACGCCACCTTTAAGGCAGCCAGTCAGCCAAGCACGGTGTGGGCGAGTGAGCGGTTTTCACTGTCTGCCGTACCGGTGTGCTATATCTACATGTCGTACCCGACGCCGAAATTTGGACATGATATGCATTTGTCAAGTTTCTGCTTGTGTGTTACCTTATGCAATTGTCCATGACGCCTCCTTTTTTTTCGGCCGGCGAGCTGGACATGCGTGGTACAAGTACGACTGTCGCGGGATGTGAGACTGGTGATTGTACGAAGGCTGTTTGGAGCGGGAGTGCTCGATGGCACGAGGGGGGAGAGGGATTCGTAATATCATAGGGTGGTGGAGATTTCTACTACGGATTGGGATTCAAATAATGTCCTACGGGAGTGAGTATTGTCTTGATATTGTCTTGGAAATAGTATAGGTGGGTAGCTATTTTTTTGTTTTCGCCAATGTTTTTCTGTCACCCAAGAATGAATTCTCGGAGGGAACCTCTGTGATAAGTTTTACAGCGTTGCGTGGTTATTTAATTACTCACTTGCTACTCTCGGGTCCGGGTCGGGTCAATTGGGCTTGGGGACGTCCTCTGGTGAGTGAATATTTATCTGTATAGTATCTTTCTAAAAGAAATCGTCAAAGCTTTTATCGGCGTCCTGCTTGATAAGCTCCAGCATGCCCTATATCACGAATTAGCACTCACTGTCATGACCGGTATCTCAGGCCTCAATTAGGATAGTAGAGATACCTGAGGCATATAGGGTTCTCCGTCTTTCCCCTTCACATATCTGAAGGGCATCTGGGTGGATTCATGCTTGTTGAGTTTCAATTCCGGATAGTCCACATACGAGATGTTAGCTAGAGGTTCTATAGTTGCCGTGAATTTGATTGTTAGTCTCTGGCGGTTTCCTGAATGAAGGTTTGTGGAGGCAATCACGTTGTTCTTCAATGACCATCCTCGTAACTCTGGCTGCGGTGTCAGTGGTCATTTGAAGTTTTCCTAGTTGACGGCTTTGGTATCCATATTTCCTTAACTCTGCCGTGCGGTCTGACCACACATTGTATTAGTAATTGAACTAAGTAGGAATTTGTGAGAGCCTTTCTTCATCAGGGGGGATACCTCTTGGTGGATCATCACCTAGTTGGTAAAACATTATCAGCACATCATACTTGAACTCATGTCATCTCTGCGCATCCTCATGCATAATCCCGACAGGAGCAGGGACAGCAACGGGAACAGTGACACAAAAGGCTCGGCAGCAAATTATGAAAAAAAAGCGGGCTCCAAAAGGAATAATATTAAAAAATATTAAAATTTAGGGAAAAAGGATCAGGCAACTCACCCAAAATCCCCCCAAAAACGAAAACATCGAAGACCTCGGCATCAGCAGGGCTTAACTCCTTTTCTGCCTGAGGATCAAGCAGGCAAACCCTATCCGCATGAATCTCCGACAGTTGGGTAACCTCATGAGAAGTCACCTTTAACGGAGCATCTATATACTGGCGTAGCGATTCCGGAAGATCTTCCACAAGCAAGGGCGGTACGGACGTTAGGTAGAAATCGCTCCCGGAGGCCGCGGATTCGGTCGAGATTGCGATGTATTCTAGCGTGGACCAAGCGCCCATTTCAGGTTCCATATCTGATAGGGTAATGTGTTTTCTCGCATTAGTTTGGAGGGGAAGAGAAAATCGGGGGCAAAATTTGCATATTCTCCCTCTTCCTGTATTCTTACAGTGCTGTAAGCTCCAGGGGGGTTTTGTCCTAATTCTGCTCTCCCCTTTTGGGCTCTTTTTTTTTTTTGCATAACTTAGGTATTATTCAAGGGAGGAGTAGGCTTGGTATGATATGAAAAGAAGAGGGGGAAAGTGGGAAGAGGGGTTAGCAAAGTTAGAAACCGGGCAAGGGCGTATTTACGTTCTACGACATAGATTCTCTTTTTGCCGGCAGCGGGAGTCGATATTGTCGGGAGCATTATCAAAAACGGATAAGCTATTCCCGGGATATATTCTGTACAGTTCTAGATCTGCAGGGCCATAAATATTAGCTAACTATGATTTCCGAGCAAACAGTTTGGAAGAGGATATAAACTTTATGGTGGGGTAGTGGGAGACTCAAAGAAAGTCGAGATGGGGGGAAGAAGGGAAATGAGGATAAAGAGGAAAAAGGCCAAAGTATCAGAAGTAGAATGCAGAGGAGAAGCAATGCGTGGAGAGCTCTCAGGGTATTTTAGGTACTTGACCGTGGCTTGAAGATGTTTAGAGCATCATAGTAAATTAGGGGAATGGGAGTAAAAATTAAAGGTGGTGATGGTGGGGCTTGGGGTATGCGGTCACGAATCGGGAAAGGGGAGAAAAAAAATTGTAACGGGAAAACCAACACGCGGGAGGAGGCACAAGGCTATTACTGTACCGGTATGGGATGTTATTCCAAAAGAACGAGGAAGATGCAGTGGGAAGGAAAAAAGGGGACACCTTCTTTACACAAACTTACCGATGGTACTTGTACTGCGGGATTTCCCGCAGACGAGGGGGATCACGGTGGCTTGGAGTGGGTGAATGGATGGTGGGGCAGATTTTGATAGAGGTGGGGTGTGCGGCAGTTAGTCAAGTGATGGCTTGATTGAGCTTTATCGGGGGATTTACATAATCAGAAACGAGCCTCGGGATTTAGCGTAGGACACCTGTAACCCACACCAAATGTTTATCTGTTTGTGGATAGAGCGGAGACCAAAGCGAGTGGATGTTTTGCATTGCTTATAAGAAAAGAAAAGGAGTGAAAAGGAGAAATGAAAAGGAGGAAGAAAGCGAGGCCTAGAACTTAGTATGATATAGACAGGTGGGTGACTTAAAAGTAACAGAGTATCACTCGGGATTACAGTGATTATCGTACAAGAGCGCAGGCACGATTTCCAACACCTTCCCCGGGCGCAGCCGGAGCTGGGGTCACCATAGGTCACTCGACTGCCAGCAATAGCTCCTCTCCATAGACAAGGGTGAGCAAGTGACAAAAGCGTACGGAGGCACGCTACAAAATGACTTCCTTGAACTTCGAGGCCAGGTGAAGACATACCATACCTTAGCTTAAAAAACACCTCTCATAGAACTCATACCACGACAAATAGGCACCTCTTTATACATTGTTGGCAGAATGAGGATATCAAAAGCTCGCCTTGGGAAGCAGCCTCCCCCACCCAAAAAAATCCCTTCTGACATCTCTGCCCAGAGATGTCTCCAGCACTCCCGCAGATAATACCCCGGTCTAAACTGCTCACACAAGTCCGACACGATCGCACTCCTTTTGCTCCTGAGGCTAGAACTCAGGCGGTGGATATGTTGACCTCTGGCTTAATTTCTTGCTTTGGTATTCACATTGGCGTTTGGCATATCCTTGAAGAACTTGGTGGCTTGGTGTTTTGGGGTAAGGAGTGGCAATTCTGTGGAGGGAAGCACAACGAATCCGAGGTAGAAGATCTGGGATCTCTAAGGGCCTGCCACGTGCTCCCCCCTTGCCCGGATCATACGAGGGAACAGTGGCATTAAGGGAGCCAGCATTAGACTATTATCCTACGTTGGCATCGTGCCTTTGCCTTTAGATAATCTCGACGCCCTTTAAGGTATTTTTGGATGTAAGTTAGAGAGTAAACTTTACTGCCACCAATTTTCTAGGGAAGCATATGCTTGAACCAGTCAATCCCAACAATCGAGTGACATGCGGTGCTTAATCCCATGTGAACTATGTACCTCGCAAAGCTAACGGTACTTACAAAATCTGATGAACAAAGGAAAAGAGGGCGGGTTAGTGAACAGCGAGAGGATATTTTATCTTCCTACTAACGTATTTTCGACTCCTCGCCACGCTTCTCAAAAAACCAAAAGGCAGACACGACGCTTTTTTTTTTCTTAGAAAAAAAACTCCCCTAAAAAGATTCAGGGAATTTCTCATCGGAAAAATCGCACTCAATCGCTGAAATACTTAACTCTCGGTGATCCCACCAACCCCTCGTGAATCTCCTTCCTCCCTTGGGCCAACCCTAAATAAATGCAACAGAAGACTCCAAGCTCTCAAACCCCACCAACGTCTTGGAGGCACGGCGATTGATAACTGGCCCAAACTGGGAATTTACAGCGTTCTCAATATCTCTGCTCGCTTTCTCGGCTAGGGCGCTCCTGCTCCTCTCTAACCTGAGCCCCTGATTTCTGGGGTAAACTCTCGGCTTACTGCCATTTGCAGCCCCGGTTGTGTTGGGGGAATAATAATCCTTCATCCTGAGTTTTCCTCTTATCTTGGATTTCTCTCCGGCGACAGCACTACTCTCGTCTCTGTCATGGGTTGACTGCTCTGCTGCAGCGCCAACAGCGGGTGGTAATGGAGGAGGTCGAAGGGGGGGTGGAGGTGTGATGGAAACACTTTCTATTCCCGGGAAACCCACACTTTTTGGACCTCTATACCAACTGGGCGCAGTGTCTCCAAATGAACCTTTTGTAGGAGAGGGCAAAAAATTTATAGAGCTTGTTTGGCGAAGTCTTCTTGGCGAGGTGCGCATGCTCTGAGGTGTGATGCTTAAAGTCGTAGTTGACCCACGACCATTCTGTGTATCTTTCCCGTCGCCCTCACGGGATATGCTAGGTATGGGGGATAGCGCCTGCAGGGCTGCTATTAGTCTTATTTGTTCTTCGTCAGCACCTTCCATAGTCTCCTGCCACCCAGCGGTGATTGAATCTATGTTCTGCGCCTTGTGTGCTGTTGGGCTATACAATATTGGGATTTGTGGAACAGGTGGGATGTAGAATGGATCAGAGTTCCTATCTCGACTCGCCCCTACCGGATGGCCCCATTTCTGAGTACCCGATTTCCTGATTGATGTTGCTGTGGATCTCCCTTGCCCGGATTCGCTTGGTTTTGTGAGCGTGTTTTCCTCCTCCGGCCTTAAACCTAGTCCCGCAGCCATATAGCACCCAGATTCCGGAGACCCATATCTTAGCCCGTAGGTATACTGCTGGCACTCTTGCGGTGGGTTGGTTGGCCCTTCATCCAGACGCTTCATCAAGGCCGAGTACACTCTCCTCACTTCATATCTAGGTTGGGTAAACTCCTCTACCGATGATGGTTCATACAAGTTCTCTCGGATCCTATGTGGAATGTTTTCATCAATGATAGAAAGCCTCTTCTTCGATGAAGATTGCCTATCCAGGGTTGAATTCCATGTGGAGGTGCCATCTGTAGTCACGGAAACGCCTCTTATGGTGGAAACAGGTGACTGGGATGGGTTGGGGGTGACGTCCCGAATGGAGCCAGCAATGGAATGAAGCATCTCAAATGACGGCACTGTACGAACTGTAGGAGCCCGAGAGACGGTGTTGGGGTGTATTCGAATGTTGCCAGGTTCGGGAATGTCTTGGATACCATCGTGAAGCTCTGATGGGGAAACGTAACCACTGAAATGGGATCGAGAAGCAGGAACATGCTGCTCAGGAAATGTATCCTCAAGCTTCCCGCGGGCTTTGAAAACGCGCTTCATGGACCCAAACACTTTCTTCGCCTTTTCACCCATAGCCTTTCTAACAGAGATAAAATCTGTTGGTTGCTCTTTGGGCACCTTCTTGGCACGCACTGTTTCAGGAAACGCAACCGGTCTCTGGCTCCTCCTACAGGATGCCGATAGGTAGAATGGCTTCTGCTCCTTGACGTACGGCTGCTGCTGCTGCGGGGGTGGCCTGCCCCCCCTCGCTTCCACCAATTGACGACGCATTGAGTCAGGCATGAATTCTGTGCCCCCACGAAGAAAAGATGTGGATTTCCTGCGATCCATCATCATTGCTTCCTTTGATAAGAGTCTGGAGGGGAACCCAGCGGGCGACTGATCTGGTGTCGGCTGAGGGTGCACTTGACTGACACTGAAAACGGATTTTGTTTTTCGGAGACGACCGTAAGAAGATGGCGTCGATGGTACAGGGGATCCAGGAGAAGAATAATAGTCCGCCCCTAAATCAGATAGATTCATGGCAAGGCGGGTACGAGGGCTAGAAAATGTGGGTTGTGGTAATGCTCTAGTTCTGTCACCCAATTGTTTCAATGTCCTTGGCCTCATAGTGGCAGTGTCCTCTCGACTGGTGCAGGCTAAATGGGAAGCACCAGCAGATATATCATATGGAACATACGAAACATCTTTCGTGATCGCTGAGTGGGATTTTTCTGCTCCGTGCCTATCAACGGAACGGAATCTATCTGCGCCACCCGTTTCGCTTTGGTTATCAATAGGGGACAGGAACCTAACATTAGAGCTGTAAAGAACGGTATCTTCACGTTTGGGGTTGCGGCGTTGGATATCATCGTCAAAGGCTCTTTGAGCTGCAGCCACTGCATGCTGACTCCTTTCTTCGGGAACGAGCAGCTCGGACCTTGTAGCTGTGGGGTATGATGTGCTTTTTGCTCGTCGAACCTGACCTTTGCCGTTGCCGGGCGGGTTCGGGGAGGATGAAGAAATCGTGTAACGGCGGGAGAGCATTGCGACGTTGCTTGGGAGTGATGGGAAGTATAGGTTGGAAGAGGGTGAAGGGTTCAGTGATAACAAGCTGGGTTTTATTCGACAGTCAGTGATGTAGGGCACCTCCTTGCGTGGGGACGCTATGTAGCACGGAACGAATAAACCACACGCTTAACAAGGAGGTGTGCGTCACCAGGTATCGTTCGAAGGACGTTTGTAGTAGAGGCAAAAATATAGAAATATAAAAAAAATGGTTGGCGTTGGTTTTACATGCAATACCATCTATCCCTTAATACCATGTATCATCCAACATTGGAAAGCGGATGGAAGTGCAAAGTGCAAAGAGAAATTGAGAAGAACAGTTTACCCAATGCATATAAGAAACTCCCATCATAAGGAAATGATCACTCCGGAAAGAACCCTGAAATACATGCTGAGATCCCGAAATAAAACTAGTACAGCATACTCCTAAGCAAGGCTTCCCATTGGATCCCAAATAGGGAGCGATATGGGATCCTGTTTAAGAATATTGAGAACCTCCTTGTTTACGAAAGCAGGGTCGGTAACAACTTGGTAGCAGTACTCATCAAACCAAGCATCGCTCATGAGCCAATAACCCTTTTCTCCAGATTCAGCCCCCCATGAGTTCTCCACTATTGAGATCCGCGAAATTAGTCTGCCGGATTATTCCTCAAAAAATTCTAAGGGATGCAGTTATACCTCTCCACTTTGTTGGCTTTCCATCGACGATGTTGACTCCACTAAGAACCATAGCGTGGGTCATTGAACTCTCTCCAGTGCGAAGCCGCTCAGCCTTGTTCATATACAAAGTCACGTTATACCCTAGTTCGTAATCAAACAGGTCGGTATCCATAATTCCTCTACTACTCTCCGCGAACTTTCCAACATCGCATCCAAAAAACACTGGGCGTTGTGCTTTAATCATGGCAATAGCTGCAGATTTCATAACCTGTATTCTAAGTCAGTCTCAATTTTCGTGTAACGGCTCCTTGCAGTGTGATAGGCACTGCTTCATAACAAGGTCTCTGAAGGGGTTTCACATCGGTAGACACATTGACATATTTAACTCCTCTCCCACCAACAACATTACCAAGTCTCTCGACTGTCAAGAGCCTGTTGTATTCGTTCCTAGGATCGTTGACTAGGGAGAATCTCTCGGCAACGCCACCCTTATCCCCACCCCCTAAAACCCCATCAATCACACCAGCACCGTAGCTTATGGCACCTGTGTTCTCTTTGTAAAATTCGAGGGGAGTGGTAGTGATGGAACGGAATTTACCATCCTTATCGTGAAAATTCCAGGTGAAGGTATCATCGGGTTTAGGAGGAACACCCAAGGACAGGACGAGGATGCCGTATATTTCTTGGAGGACCTTAGCCTTGTATTTTTCGAGCTCCCCGCTTTTGCATGTGACACCGAGCGACCGGCTAAACAAATCAGATATTAGCCTTATCACAAGAGATAGTCCGGGCGTACCAAGGTCTCCAAGCTTACAGAGTGAGAGCTGCCTCGCGAAGTTTGGCTGTAATGAGCCAGTTGATGCGGCCAGACGACTTGGAATTGAACGAATCGGGATAGAAAGCTTGCGGAATCTGCAAATAAGTTAGGTCGTCACAAGACGTACCGACCGGGGTTGGGCAGCGGCAATACCAATCCATATTTTTCGACTAAATTTACAACCATATCCCATTGACCGCCGTCACCAACAGGAGCTTGTAATAGGTACTGGATCAACCTTCCGTCGAGATCTTCTTCCTGGGTATCGATAATATCTGTTGCGACTCTAAGTCAGTCACGTGCGTTATCGGGAGGATTGAGGCCAAGGTCTCTGCTAGAAAGGAACCGCATACGCTCCAAGAAAAAGTTGGCTTTCTCGAGCTTGTCCCAGAAAAAGAGGTAATTTTGGGATAGCTCAAATCCGGTTAGTTTGTATTTCTTAATTATCGGAACTCGAAAAACGTTGGTGCTAGCAAACAGCCAGCATCTTCCGGAGGAGCGCTGGTTGGTAACGGGGGTTCCTTCGAGCTCAATCTGGTCACTGAACACATGGGTATCGTGAAGGAGCGCCGACGGTTTCTGAAGGATAGCTGTAGAAGCGTGCGTGCTAAGGGCAGCAAGAGCAAGACGATTCTTTCCACAGAAAATTAGCCGATTTCCAATAATTAGACACATGGTTCATACCTTTGGCTCGGACAAGAGTTTTGCTTCCCATTTAGCAGCGGCTTCGAGCCTCAAGGAATGAGAAGGCTCCGGCTCCTCGCCAGAATCTGTATCATTCAATGTAAGGTCGCTCATCTTTGATTCGAGAGCCTGTCTCCTGGTTTTTTCCACGGCAGGCCACGTGGGACGGGCAGACTTAGATGACGCAGACCCCATTTTGTGATCGGGGGAGGAGGACAGCGGATTGTAGCAGGAGTAAAGAATAGAAAAGTGGAGGAGGAGGAGGAGGAGGAGGAAGAGGAGGAAATAGGAAGCAGGAAGTAGGGGATCGAGGCTCTTATCTATGTGGGCCGGCGGAGTCCCTTACCACCTAACTTATCAATGTAGCGGTAAGGTACCGGTAGGGTGCAAGGTGTGCTCACATCGGCGGTATGTTTACTTTGGAAATGGAGGGACCAGATAGGACTGGAGGCCGGCTCAAAGTATCAAGGTGCACCCGCACACACCCTTGACGAATAATCTGGCCTACGATAATCAGACCTTGTGCCCGGCAGTCTCCAACACAGGCTTATATTAGAATGCACATAGCTTACGGTTTCGGTAGCGGGCTTCAACCTCCCTTCTCCTCTCCCTCTGCAGCGCGTCCAGCGGGCACAACTTTTGACTTTGGTGAAGCTTGGAGACGGGAGAGAGCTGTAGACATAATGCCCGGCCACATGCTAGCTCTCGGCGGGGTTTTTACCTGCGAGGAGATTCTTTTTGGGTTTCTCCTTCCTCCATCGTGATCGCTGCCTACTCTTGCCCTGGAGACTCATGTGCTGTATGTAGCACGCGTATCCGGCAATAGGCCACCAAGGTGCGAGCATTTGCCAAGCAAGATGACCGGCGGGATCATCCGACAACACACTATTACCACAATGTGTATTATCGGATACTGAATGTCGCCCATAGCAGAGGTTGTCACGGGTCCCCTCCCTTCGCCCTCGAGTGCTTCCACCGTTACCATCTCTTCCTGGGGCAGGCAATAGGGCTCTAGATTTGATGGATACTACGCTCAAGCCTTACTGGCCCCACCAATATCTTTATTTTCTTCATCATGATGCTCTCCTCTGCCCCCTCTCCTTTGATTTATAGTCATAGAATTGATTACCCTGCATTTCCCGTCCTTTCTAAATCGACTAGTCATACAACTTCTAACTGCTGTTCTGTACCGCACAGCACATTATACTACCCCGCGACTCCCGCATATACGTTACGTTACCATACGGCTGAGGATATAGGGAGAGTCGGGGAATAAAGGGAAAAATGAATTAATTTTCATTACTGCCTGGTTGTCGTGATAGCAGATAGATCTTGCGTCAAAGGGATTCCGATAGTAGGCGGCTATATGACCGAATTTTCTTCCTTTACTATTGGCCTTCTTTCCCTGCAAATCGCGCAGCTCTTTCAATGATATAATACCTTAACTGTGCCACCACAACCCTCGATTGCTCACTTGCTCGCAATCTCGGGCACGTCTTCTAGACGTGGCTCTCAGCTCAACGCAACTTTCAATTTGTATGTAAATTTAAGAATTACGTGAATCTTCCGTTGAGCTGAGAGGCACGTTGGAGACGTGCTGCGAACTGCGCGCAGTTACATAATCGGCAGGAACCTTGGCGTAGTTATGCTCGTGCACACAAGAGCCCCCTATCGAACATCAATCACGCAAGCTCTCGGGATAGGCACTCATCCGTTCTGCGCACCGTAGACTGTCGACTGTCTCAACTTGAGAAATGGAATTCAACGGATTATGTACCGCACGGCACTCGTACGGGCTTGCTGCCGGGACGGATACCGTGATATCAGATGCTCGCCTAGGCTAAAGTAGATTACTATATTTGGCTTGAGTTTCGCTGCAGTCATGGCCTCCTGTGAGAAAACAGAGGGGAGGGAGAGCGGAGCACAAATCCTGCGTGTTCCTGCTCTTGCAGAGCGCGGGGCCGATCGACTGGCTTGAATTGTCTCTGATCGGGTGGATCGGGATATGTTTGTTGTGGTCTACGGCTCGGAGCGATGGCGGCACCTGGGCCTAGCTTAGGTCTGCAAGTTTGGAGGCGGAAGCCTAGCTCGCACAATTGTGCTCGTAATGCTGTAGGCCGTCGGGCTGAATACGGAACATTATGCGCTTACCGTGGAGCTCGTTGGCTTGGCGGGTTCAGAAAGCTCGGGTCCCCACCTCCTTTTGGCGCCTCCAATTATGGTATATCAGAGCCGGCATTCGGCTTCTACGAGAACATCAGATGGAGGTACGATGGGATATCAATTGTACCTTTTCACCTGCAATAAAGCCAAGTACTCGAGTATGGGAAAGCATAACAGAACCGTATCCTCCCAGCACAAGTATACACGGCTTTGTTGAAACTGGGTTGTGATACTGGGCTGAAACGTGGATAGCCTCAGGTCGTCCCTGCATGATGGGAAGGTTGAAATCTTGACGGCGCTTCCATTGCTGAGGGCGCTGTGCGAGGAGAGCAGAACAGGATTCCTGGTTTCTGGATTGATCGACTCTGTGATTTTGTATCTGGCACTAGCAGATAGTAGAACTATGAAGAGATCGACCTTACTTCTGGTACTGGTAGTGGTATCGGCATTACCGGTACCGAACTACCCTGAAAATGCACTTGAGGGCTTGCCTGCAGAAAGTGCACAGGTGCTGTGCTCGTAGAGTTTGTCTTATTTGATACATTTTAACTGTTTTATGCATTGAACAAGCCTCTCCGACAAGGGACCCCATGTGATATAGACAACCATCTACTCGAGTATAATAAACAGTACGGCACAAGTGCGGCGCTCGTATGTGCCCAGCGAACTATGTGAGCTCCCCGTTGTTGGCGACGGCGGCTCCCTTCATCCCATCCTCTCCCGTCTTCGGGTTTCATTGGTTTTTCTCCACCTCAGTCTGTGCCTGCCTGGAGCTTTCGGTCTCAGGTCTTGTCCACTGGTCAAAGCCTATAGCACCCGTACCCAGGGAAATTGTATCCCCCTCTTTCCACAATCGGTAGAAGATACCACCGCTCTGGTTCCACACTTGAATGACCCCTTCCGCCCTGTAGCCTTCTTTGCCCCTTCTGTTGCAAGTCCTAGCACCAATGTCCCTGGTCAACAGCCCCCGTTTCTGGGTTCCAAGCGAGCTATCAGATGGAAAGAGAACGCCCATATGTTCCTTTGGATCCTCCTCTTACCTCTCTTCCCTTTTCCCCTTCCTCTCCTTTTGCTACCTCCCACCATTCAATAGCGATTTAGCCTCCCCCCGGCCGAGTCTATCGCGACCTTTCCCTTCATTCCATTTGCGCGGCCAAGATCTCCGCTGCATTTACGCCCCTCTTTTCACTCTTCTTTGTACTATACGTTTATTCTTCTTTCTTGTCTGTCTTTTGTTTCCATTCTCGGTGTTTATTTTACTTTCTTTCCGATATCTTTTAGAGGCGGGGCCTCGTAACATACTTACGACTCACGCCACGCGTCACCGAAATATCACTCGATATATCTGTCGGCTAATTTCAGGGGATCAAACTCACAGGTCCGCAAACAGGCCTTTGTAATTATCCTGATATCATACCTTCATTGATTGTTTACTTACTATCTTGATGTTTTTGAAGATATAAATCTTGCATTTAAGGCGCCTAATACTTGCTTAGTAGTTGGGCTTCAGGCTACCTAGGAGAGCAAGACCTCTCGCCCACCTCCGCCTCCCGCGTACATCCTGCTTGGTACCTTGATCTGAGTTTCCGGGTGATCAAAGGTACCTGTTTGTGGCGGTGTTTGCTTTGGCTGCTTTGTTTCATTCATCCACTCGACGTTTGTTCCTTTTCTTAGTTTTATAGGGCTTCACCAGCTTTGCCCCCTCATCTCGAGAACTGGATATATTCAATATCCATTCCCGGTCTTGGCTAGAGCAAAGCACTGATTTTCTGGGGAGGTTACCCGAAATATTTTAGATATAATAAGCTATCAACCTTTCGAACTGGCGAATTCGAAGGAAGAAGGGTACTTCTTAGATAGAAGTGACTTCAAAGTTAGGAGACGAGTAGAAAGGCACAAGAGTTCGAGGGTTATCATAACACCCAATCATGGAGGCAGCCGGGGTACTCTCGTCAGCGTTCGGACTGTAAAGCACCTTGTTCTATTGGGCTGAAGTTGGACACTAACCAGAAGTACTTGCATATGATAGTGGGATGCTGCTTCAGGCCTCGCAAGCAGCATTTTTTTCGGCAATCAATGGCCATGCAAAGACGTTATTTCTCCATCGTCGAAGGCTGGCCCTTCTAGCCTTCCAGCTCTGTGTTTCACTATACTCGATATTTCAGTTTGCCTCATTATTGCTTATTTGGGACTTACCCTGCCAGATAACGGTGCGGTTTACGCTGTTGTTTGATCAGTGTGCTCGAGTAGCGATATTAGGATTGGGCATCTGGAAGGTGATTGATGAGTCGGCATTCAAGGCGGAGAAGTTCGTCTGGATAGTGATGCTGGTTTTGAGAATTTTTCTTGGTGGTGTGGTTGTTAGCTTTACGCAAGAAAATTTCATCCCAGTGTGTTTTCCAGAGCCGACCCAAATGTTCGTGGGCTGTATTGCTGTCGGTTTCGACATAGCCCTGTGGCTGCTGCTACTACTGAGGATCGTGGGGCTTTGGGGGCTATTTGCAGATCAGGGGAGAGGTGGGGGAAACGAGGGGAAGAGCCAGGGTTACGGGCTGTTTTTGATTGCACTAACTGTGCTGGGATGGTCGGTGGTGGGTGGTTATATTATTCTGGGTTCTTATGCTCTGAGGGGGGCTAACAGCAGGATTAGGGAAGCTTTCCGTACCTAATAAAGGTAGGACAGAGTATCTTTGTTAGAATGATCCCATATATCCTAACTTTAGGTCTCGTTCTTGGTAAGAGTTATCCCCCGTCCCCGACGAAAACTCGACAGACGATAAAAAGGTCGGCTAACGTAATTGAATCTCTTCAGGCGCCCTTGCTCAATTCCCTTCCATAGTGTTTTCCGACCCTCTCAAGAGTTCAGATGGCCGCTACGGCTCTCGTATGCAGCGCTTGGGATCAGGAGAAGGGGGCCTTCAGCAAGCAAGATCATCACCAACATTCAAACAGTGTCCTCCTCAAGTCGGAGATATCGAGTCGAACAAGCAAATGATAGGCTTATACTCTCGTGATAAAGGGCGTGCGGCTAGGGATAGCAATGTGTTTGGAGGTATCATAGGTGCACCCATTGTCCACCCCGGTACTGCCTTGCCGTGGCCTTCGGATAATACGGCAGACCAGGATAATAGACAGAGCACCCCAAAGGCATATCCAGGAGGGCCTATTCGTGCGACATCTGTTGCTCTCCAAGAAAATTCGAAGAGAAGGAGTCTGGTAGAGACGCTCTTTCCAGCTCATGCGGGCGGAAGAGCAGGTATATCAGGGCCAATACTTAGGGATGGGGGGTTCACAGAACCAAGCAGCGGAATTTCGAACCCAGGTGCAATGCCCACCACAACCAACCCATTTCCAAAAGTAAGGACGGTATCATTGCATGTGGCGAAGGAGGCGGAAAGACAGAGGATTGATGCTCAGTTCGAAAGGGATCAAAAGAAGCTACAGGAGGCGGCGGCTATAGCAGGAACTAATGCAACACCTATGACGTCGAAGAGTGTTCCGGCCACGCCGAAATCGGGAGGGGGCATCGAGAGGACTACAAGCGTTAAGAGAAAGCCGGTGTTTTCAAACGATATTCCTGGGCTCTCATCAGGCCCTGCCCCTAGAGTGAGCGCGGTGGTTGGGAAGCGGGAGCCCCAACGAAATAGGGAGACAGGAATCGGGCCTGAAATCGAACCGAAGAGTCCTCCCACCCTAATGGAATCAGTCCTAGCGGGAGCAGAGGATGCCACTTGGGGAGCGATGAGATATAGTACGAATACGTTTGCCACAGATGACGATGACACAACTCGTTACACTGCGTTCTCAAACTTGCCCCACCCGCTTCGAGCCCCTCCAAGAGAAGCGGGATCGAGAAAGGCCGACAAGAGTATAGACGGTGAGGCGAAGGTTCTGTTTATAAACGAAATTGTCTACGACCACCCAGCTCTAGTTGATTCTCTTGTCAGAGGACCGGATGCCCAGGAGGGTAGGAAGAACATTGGCCTAACTACTTCTAGATATTCAGGCACTTCGAATGGGACCACTGTCAGAAGGAGCCCATCGTCTACTAAACGACCGCAGCTCCCCACGACTCAAGAAGTAGAGGAAATACCCCCGGTCCCAAAGATTTCTACCTCAGTCATGGACAGACCAAGACATGTCCGAAAAGACTCCGGAAGAGGAATCTTTCCTCCAGCGAGAGATGCTGAAATTGCCTTAGGGATGAAACTCAAGAAGTCCGTTGATACAAGCAAGTTTTTGCCACCCCCGCCTCCGCCTACCGAACCCCTACCTCCACTACCAGTTCGAAGTGAAGAATTACCAATACCTGCTACAGCTCCTGCCGAGGTACTTGTAGAGGAAAGAGTGGAGATGAAGCCCACCAAGTTGGTTTTCCCGATCCCTCCTTCAAGGGCGCCATCAGCAAGGAAACTCGCGCCCCCCCCAATTGCCATCGAGCCCCCCGAGCTAGTTTCGCCAGAGATAGTGCGCAGGGCACCGTCTCTGCTGCCAGCAGAACCGGAAGCGCAGCCGAAAGAGGAGAGATTACCGGTTGCACCCAATGTCCCCGAAAGATCCAAAAGCCGCACAAGTATCATTTCCCCCGTTCCCAAGGACGGCACTGACTCCGCCACACTCTCAGATGCAGCCTACGAGGCTGCCAGAGCATGGATAGCAAGTGTGGCCTCTGTCCGCATGTCGACCGGTGCCCCTATTTTGGTTAATATCGAGGGAGGTCATCAAGCTCCTCACCCAAAAAATTCCGATACGGATTCTCTGACCATCAAGCCCTCGCCTGCGTTTACATGTGATGGGGACAGGTCAAGTTTTAGAGGTGGTGGCGTTTCGAGTCTCACTTCTAGTACGATACTGCGTAAGAGTGTGCTTTCCTTCATCACATCGCCAAAGGTCACCAACGGCGATGGAGATGTTACGGATGTGGAAATCGATTCGGATTCTGAGGTCGAGGACCAGGAGGAGAGTTACGAAGGGAACAGGGATAGTAGCAGCGATACCGAGATGACGCAGAGTGAGGCTGGCGAAATGATCGGCGCCGGAGGCGAGGGATACTCGACTGAGGACGAGGAGGACGAGGAGTACCTGACTGAAAGTGACTCACAAGAATTTACCGATCATAGAGATGAAGTTGTTATCTCGGGGGTGGACGATGGGGCCGAGTTTCGTAAGATCGAAATGACCGAACGTAAACTTAATGCTAAGATGAGTGCGATTGCGGATGCCATCCCGAATATGTCGGCATTTCCCCGTCGCTTCAACATTGGTGATCGTATTCCTGCATTTTCGGAAAGCAGAAGGAAGTATGGCAGTAAGAGGAAGCCACCCCCGTCCCCACTGGGGTTCCTGATGTGCCAGCGGCGTATGTCCCGACAGCCATCTAATCTACAGCAGGATAGAATCCAAGCTCGACTCACTATGCTCGCTGAGAATGTCAGCCGAAATGTGGCCGTTCTGGATGATCTCCTTGCGAAAATACCAGCGGAGGCAAAGAGCAATAGGAATACTCGGGTCAGCCTCGCTTCTGACGGTCGTAATTCACTCATTGCGAAGCTTGAGCAGGAAATGGGACAGCAAGAAAACAAGTGGCATGGGATGCAGGAGGTCCTACAGAGAAACTCATCAGCATCGGTTGAAGGCTCCCGGCCATCCTCGAGATTTTCTACAAATCTAGCTCAACGTCGTTCTTTGTTTGAGAAACTTAGTAGTAGCATTGATCGACGCTTAAGCACTACGCAGAACTCCAATACCATTGTCTCGCGAAGTGCCTCCAGGGCCACATCTCGGACCACATCAACCCTATCTTCCGGTATGACGACCGGGGCATGGCAGAGACAATTGGCAGAGGCTCAGATTGAGTATCTACAGCATGTGCCGAGAAGTAGCATAACCACAACAAATGCTCTCGTCAAGCCTTCCGCCATCCTGAAAAGCCAGGGCACACCCGTTTCGGCGGTCTCCGAATCCGAAGAGCACGGGTATGACTCTATAAGTAACTTCGGAGATGGTGGTTATGAAGGCGACGGAGATGAAGGAGATGTAATCGTGTGTGGTGGTTTGGAGATCGAACCACCAGTCCTGACCAATGATGAATTGCGTCGAAAATCCTGGTGTAAAAACGACAACAGCCCCGACTCCCTTGTGCGGGGTGAAGGGGAGGAAACCGTCATTATTTCGATCGAGACGGCCGCCGGGTCATTGGCGTATGGGGGTGATGAGGAATTCCAAGAATGCAAAGAGGAGGAATATCTCGAAACACTACCGGCTACTGTGTACTCCCCCAGCCCGCAGTCTGAGATACCGGTTGCCTATTTCTCACCTTCTATGAAAGCAGCATCGCCGGTCGAAAAACCCACAGTGTCCTTATTATGGGATCCCCAACCTATATCACGAGAGGGGGCGCAGGAAGCTGAGGAAGTTTCGCTTTGGGGCAAAAATCGTCGGTCCACCTCAACAAAACAGTCAACTCGCCCAGCTTGCACAGACGTCAGGCCCTTGCAGCGGCCACCCTTAGAACCTCTAACCATTAGCAGCACTGAGCTTTGGAAAATACGGAGTGCTGAGCCGCTGTCTCCGCGATCAGATGTCTCAATTGAGATTTGCCTATCCCCATCTATCAAGGAACCCTCACCAGGTCCGGATCGAACTGTATCGTTCCTATGGGTCCCGCAGCCAATTTCCCCACAGACCCTACAGACTGGTAAGCTCTGGAGTTACCATCCATTGGCATCAAAGCCCCCAATCGGCTCCCCTGTAGCCATTGGCACGAGACCGCACCGAACTGTATCCCTGGCCCCTCTGAGGATTCACAGCACTAGGCTTTGGTGCAAACAGCGCTCACACCCGATATATAAAAAAGGCGGATTGTGGACCAATCGCGAAGTATTCCGGCCGAAGAGCATAATCACACCAAGGCCCTCAATTGCAGCCCCAAAGACCAGCGGAAAGTCAAGAAGGGTAACATTTGTCGAGGAAGTAGTAACAGGTCAGTTCTTATTTCAGTCAAAGCTATCAGTTGCTAACCATGTCATAATAGTCGAGCCTACTGGTTTCTTCGGAAAACTCAAAAAGTTATGGGGAGTGCAAGAGACAGTTTCGGTCAAGAAGATCGTCGAAGTTCCCATTGCAAGCCCCACAGAAGAGACAGCAAAGACCCAAAGTGTCCCAAAAGAGAAAGAGAAACTAATCGCGGATATTCTTCAAGAGATCACCCTAAAATATCAGAATAAAACGCTTCCCGGGCTCCCAGCTCGGGCGAATCAGCCACCGCCCACTGACGCTCCCGGCAATCAAGAACTTTGGGCTGCACCCAGAAAAACCATCGGCCTCTGGTCTCAAGAGAAGCGGGTTCAGAAGCCATCTCTAAGTAATCTTTGGCCATCTGCATCCCCACTACCCGCCATCCGAAACTCGGCGGTTCCGCCCCATCCCTTGTCTCGCCCATTGGAATCTGTTGTCGTATCTCTCGAATGCACCGAGCTCTGGAAAATAGTTTCTGAAGAATCAACAGCACCTAGCCTGTGGTCTGTGCCAATTGGACAAAAGGGATTATGGCCTAAGGGCGAGACCAAGAAGCCAGCATACTTTAGAAGTCTTTGGACTGCGCCGTCTGCTCAATTAGACATTGCCCGAAGAACCAATACCAAGTTCACCATGAGAAGTGATTGCGAGAGGGTGATGTATAAGAGGACTGCGATCGACACTACCGTCGATGTTACAGGCAGTATGTGGACTCCACAGGAGGTAAAGCCTGCACAATCATCTGGATGGCTATTGAAAGAACAGGGGATCGAGGTTTTCCCTACTGGGTATGTTGAATATACAGGGTCTGGTATAAAGTCTTCGCACACATCAAAGTGGCTTCCCAGCAAAACATCCATAAAAACCGGTGAGGTCACAAAGTGGTGTGTTCGATCGCCAAATACCGGCTCCTGTACAGCGAGTTCGCCTACTTCCAGCACGCGCAGCATACCGGAATTTGTCCAAGAGGAGCCGGTTGATACCGCACCCGTAGAAAGCGCTATGTGGACTAAAATTCCGACTATTGTTACTTCACAAACTTCTGGTGGTCTTTGGAGATATCAAGCTGAGACTCTCCAGTCCACAAACCAAATCCCTCAGGCTAGAGTAAATGATTCTAACAGTTTGCGAAAAAGCTACCGATCAATCCACCATACCCTTGGACCAGCCAAAGGTTCTCTATGGGGAAAGGGATTAGCCGATAAGTCACACTCACAACTTTGGGCGCGACCCTCGAAAGTAAATGGCTTATGGAACGGCAAAGGGAGCACAGCAACTCTCACGGAGACCAAAACACCCTTACGGGATGCTAGCGCCTTATGGGCTCAGCACAGTAAATATGCGAAACCAGTCTTCGGCGATCTTTCGCTGGTTTCCTCTCGCTCAAAAAGACAACTACCAACGTGTCCTTTGGTATCAGTCCACGGCACTCTCTGGATAGCGTCTATTCCTCTCGCTACGAACGATAAAAAGAGTGACGATATTAGGGGGCTATGGAATTCAAGGCGGGGCGTAGACCAGGAGCTATGGGAGGCCCCACCTCAGGTCACATTCGCCCAAGAAGAATCATCTGCAAGTCCGATCCGAGCATATAAGCATAACTTGCTCTGGCAACCAGGCGACGGGCCAACTCACCCGGCACATTCGCCAATACCCCCTGTCACATTATCAAAAAGCAATAAGCGACATGATGATTCCCCGCTTTTCTTGGCCCTACTACCAGCAACAGGCTCTATGTGGACAGCTCCCGCTTCAAAATCGAACCCATGTTCGCCCGGATTATGGACACCGTCATCCGTGACCTTAAGGAGACTTTGGTCTTTCAATAACAAAACCCCCTCTCTCGCTGTCCTCACCCGAAAAAACGATCCCCTTTGGTCCAAACATAACACCGCAAACCCAATCTTCTCTACCCTACCCACCGAATCTCGACGTACGTTCCCAGCAAGGCCTGACGTTGCAGTTTCCATGGCAGGACCTCTCTGGGCACCTTCATCCGTTGAAACCCAGCAGCCGCGATTATGGAAGCCATTGAAGAAAACAGACGAAAGGCTTTGGACCGCTGAAGGAACTACTCCTCCCCTCTCTCAGATCGCTGGTCTAAAGCCTGAGGAAACGCCATTATGGAGTAAGGAAAATAGTATTATTGCTCCCATCTTTTCTGATCTATCCCTCAACTCGCTTCGAAGTAAGAAAAATATTTTTACCAAAGATTTACCCGTTATCGAGGAGGGCCTTTGGACGAAGCAAACCAATCTCCCTCAGGTTTCCCGGGCTACGACGGGATTATGGGGAGCAATTGACGGACTGCCAAAAGTGGGGGCTGCTCCCAAGCGTGCCCCTATGCTCTGGAATAAAGAGGGTATCGTGGGCCCCATTTTTGCTCATTTGCCTACTGATTCAGCACGATCAAAGAAAGACACGTCTTCAATCACTCTCCTAGTATTCACTGAGCCTATGTGGAAAAAGGGAGTTTTACCCAAAGCAAAGCCAGAGCTGTGGAGGCCCACACCGAAGCCTACCGGGCTATGGGACGTGACTGCGAAGACTAAAACTTTGGCACAAATGTCACTTGAGAAGAAGGCGAAGGGTTCGCCTCTATGGAAGAAGGAAGGGGCTCGCAGGACAACTAACGTTATGCCGACAAGAACAAATACTGCGGTACGATTGCCGGATAAAACTGCTCTTCCGAAGGCAGTTGGAGGTCTATGGAAACCGAAGATTGCAGTTAAGCCGGCTCCACAACTTTGGGCACGCAGGAAGTCAATGAAGGTGGAGAAGCAGCCTGTGGGTGTTCTCTTGTGGGCGCGAGAGACGGCATTAAGAACTACAGAGGCTACCCCCGAGCGAACGAAGGTCTCCTTTGCCCCCTCGGATAACCCTCTACCCAAGGTGTCTGGAAATCTCTGGCAAAAGGAGACGCCTGAGGGACCGAAGGGGCTATGGAAACCACTTATCAAGACTGTATCATCCGCTGCCCTCCAACCCCCGACTCCCCTATGGTCCAGAGAAAAGGCCTCGAGACGAACAGCCGCCGTTCCTGAACGCTTTGCCCTTGTTCCGAAAAAGCTTTTCCTCGTCCAAACCGAACCCCCGAAGGCTTCGGGTGCCTTATGGAAGCCGAAGGCCCAGGCCGCTCCTAATGGCCTCTGGATCAAACCCGCAGTTATTACGACCAAGCCTATCGCTATTCGTACGGTCTTATGGACTGCGGCCTCGGCTTCTCGCACAACCTCCGCCGCGCCCGCACGGAGCACCGTTCCAAAGAGAGTTATCGAAGAGCCCCTGCCTACGGTCTCTGGAAACATGTGGCAAAAGGAGACTCCCGAGAAACCAAAGGGACTTTGGAAGCGTGAGATCAAGACAGTCGGGGCCTTCCGAAAGACCCCAAACACGCCGCTTTGGTCGAGGGAGGGTGCGGCACGCACTACGACCGCCACCCCCGAGCGCGCCCCATTTGTACCAAAACCTGCCTCTATGAAACCGCTGGAGCCTGCACTCGGAGCTTTGTGGCAGCCTGAACTCGCTGAAAAAGAAGCTATCACTCTCTGGAAACAGAAGCCCGTAGCCCCCAAGGTGGGTGTTTGGAATGCAGAAGGAACAACCCCCTCACTAGCGGAGATAAAGTGGGAGCTCGCTACCAAGGATACCTTATGGCAACGAAGATCTATTCTGGCAGCACGTGGTGCAAATGAAGATATTTACAACAATCGATCCTCTCCTATCCAGAAGAAGTTAATAATGGATCCAATTCATCTAGATACCACTCAAAGCCATCTCTGGAAGCCAACAGAGGGCTCTGCCGATGACGATGAGACCTCATGGATGATCACCAACACTCCGCCCACGGGAACCTTGAGTTGCACATCTACACTTTCTGACATAAGCGAGATTTCGCCTACCTCGGTAGTTAGCCCATACGAGCCTAGGGTTAAGACTCATTCCAAAAATTCCAGTATTTCCTCCACTGGCGGGCTTTGGCAACCGCTGTCCAATTGCTCACCGTCTAAGAAGGTGGGGCTGTGGTCAAATGACGAGACTTCAGTGCCCTTTGTGAATCTTATTAGTGGCACCAGGACCGAGAGGACTCCTTTGCCCACGCAGAGGGAAAAGCCACTCGAGACCTTTGATAGCTCTCATAATTTGTGGCAGCCGGAAATCTTGTGCGATTCGAAGGCAAGGAACCCCCCCCCCCCCTACTGCTAGATAGTTCCATATCTAATAGAATCACCCTAGACGATCCGATCGAACTCCGACGCTTCTGAGTATTGCACCGGTGGCTCGGTTTCTGAATTCTCAGATGACTCTTTCTATTCGGCTACGGGCGCACACAGTGAGCATGGCGGTGAGGAGAGCGTCCCTTTAAACGTATTTGTTGGCCAATCCCGAAGGGACAATTACATGATTCGTGAGCTCCGCTCTTATCTCCATTTCCGGATCTTAGCACTAACATCCCACAGATGGCCAAGCGTCTGAGCAGAAGCTAGCAGAGGACTCCCCGTTCGCAAGCCGTCCGAGGTTCCCCTCCCTCAGGCGCAGGCTCCGACCAGCAGACGAGAGGAAAGGGCGGAACGCGGACGTAAGTGAGGGACAGATTCCCGGGGCAGAGACGGCGGAGAAGGTTGTAGCTCCGAGCGTAGGATATCTTTGGAGTAAGGGGATTGTTTGAAGCTGTTTAATATTTGGGAGCATGACGTGGATTTATCTAACGCATAGCACGGATAACTTAGCGGTTGTCGTTTTTTTTTTCATTCTTTACTCCTTCATTTCCCCGGTTTCCTTTATTCTTATATTGCTTATTTCTGTAATTGAAAGCAGCATTGGGTTATGTTTGTTATTGGTGAGTGTCCTGTGTGTAACAATTTGCATCTATACCTCTGGACGGAAGTATAGCGCATTTACGCCCTTACTAAGCAGCACCGTAAGCCAATTAATGGCATATTGACTGAGTTCCCACTCCGCCCTCAGTAGGCAGCTGGTGGAGTTCCCCCTCAACAAGAAGACTATATTCCAGTAGTACCCAACGATCCATGACCTAGGCCCCAATAATACCGTACGTTACCGATTAGGGGTTTCAAGGTTCTCGGTGCTAGATGGTGCATGTGCTTCGGCAGAGGCTTTTTCTTTTTACACTTGTAGAAGATACGGTACGAGTACAGTAAACCTTCTAGCGAGGAGGTACATAGTGTCCTCGTACAGAGATAGAGTTGTTTTGTTTCTTGCTCTCAGTTGAAACTGGTCTACACTTAGCTTGCAATGCCAGGTAGAATAGAGAAGAAAATATAATGCTTGTAGACTACTGGTAAAATAGCAAGAAAAAAAGAAAGAAAAGTACAGTCTCACAAAACAGAGCCCCTGGAACAAGATTATGCACGAAAACGAGACTGGCTCATTTCGCTATCCAGCTACCGGTACCACACAATGCCAGACAAATCCAGTCAAGCACAAATAGCATAAACCCCGGTTGCTGTGTCCAAGAACTCCATGGCTAAGTCCTCCCCCCCCTCTCACATCTCCATTGAGATCTTAGGCCCTGCTTGGCATGCAAGAAAATATAATCTTTTTAGACTTTCATGGAATTTTTCGTTACAAACGAAGTATTGCAACATTGCACCTTTTTGATTATAGCTCAACCTAGTACAGGCCCCCTAATGGACTCTTCTTTTCTTTAAAATGGTCAGAATGGCAGCTACTATCTGGATAAAGGTCTTTTTCATATCACATTATCATACCTCTTGGTCAAAGAGGTTAGAGTTTTAGCAAAGACTAAGCTTTTAGGAAAAATGGCGCTCTCTTTATATGGTGGCATGCCAAGCAGGGCATAAAGTGTTTTTTATACTGGCCCGGCTAACTATCATACCTCCGGTAAGTCAATGGCAAGTTACTGTGCCGCAGGGTTATTGGGGGGTCGAGGAGACCGATGCGGCAGGAAAACAGGTCATTTTGAGTTAGCCCAAAAGTCCTGGACATCTACGGTATCATAGGTAAGTGACGAGGCCGGGGGGAGTGCGGGATAGGGCCCCCCAGGCCTGAAGAAATCCGATCACCGCAGGCAAGAAGTCAGTAACGAGAGGATACTCTTCGACCGTTGAGGCGTTTCCCAATACTGCGGCAGATGCCCCTACAAGTGGATAGTACTCATCCTGCTGTCGCCCGGGCACGAAACTACAGTTCGCTGACAATAGTGAGCGTAGCCGTGCCTGAGAACGGCACCCGCGCTCACCATTCGGGAGTAAAATCTCCACTAGATTGCTAGGACAGCATTTTCCCTGTTGCGCCTAGAGGTAATAGTTAAATGACAGCTACAGTACCATGGGGGGTAATTTTCCACACTAAACGGGTCCCGGTATTGGCTAAAACTAAGTTAGTTTCCCAATATTGCCTGTAGGCTAAAGCGAGTGTTAAAAGGGGTATTTTTACTCGGCATGATATCCTAGCAAAACTCGTTCCAGCCTCACTCATCCTAACTACTTTCCAATATGTAGGCCATTTCCCCCTTCCCACTCTCTCCCTCTATCAACCTTTTTTGGCCGTTGTATGATGTGGGGCCATAGTTGGGCTGGCGGTTGTTGTGATTAGTTGCATTCCTAATACTGGTAATGACTTTTGCCCAAGAAGTGCCCAAAGACAGGGATCCACAAAATATATGGCAAAAAGTCTGAACGTACTAGAGTGCCCATAAAATTCACGACCCTCCTTTCAAATGCTCCTCACCTGCTATGAATGCGCTTGTTGCACAAACTTATTCTTGCGCCTAAGTCTATGTTCTGCTAGCCGCCGCGCTCTGGTTGAATCGCATGGCAAGCTACGCAAACTTGCGGTTTGAACCCTGCCAAGGCTCGAGTGGCATTCCGTGAGAGCCTCAGTTACCCGACTTGACCTACCCACCACGATCAGCACTAAAACCACAAAGCACCCCACCACTCTCCAAGTAAGTCCCTCCCCCCACCCTACCTCACCCACAACCCCCAGCTAACCACTCTCCCAGTGCCCCGGCGCTCCCGACATTTCACAAGCGACGACGGCTGGACCAACATCCCCGCCAAGCACAAGCCCCCCAAAACCCTCCCGGAGCACCAAACGCGGGCCTCCCCCTCCTACGCACTCCAGCAACCACAAACCTCCCCCCTCCCCCCGGAGCAAATAGCCTCCCATCTGAACCCGCTGACCAAAACGCTCCTCAATTCTGCACTATGGACCCAGATCTGCAACGTGCTGGTTCCGCTGGCGCGGCGGTTGAATAGACTGGTTGTCTTTGGCTTGGGCAGTTTTTCGGGACTTACTGCTTCATCAACGTATTTTCAGTTTGCCCTCGTGCAGGAGATAGTGGGATTGCTAGGGATTGGGAAGGATGAGGTTTACTTTCAAGATCCAGCGTTCACGAAGTGTGACAGGGTTTTCTTAGAGGGTGTTGGAAGCGTGGTTGAGGTTGGGCGGGGGGAGGAGTTAGTGCAGGAGGGGGCGGTTGTTGTGGCGGTTCATTTGGAGTATGAGGTTCTTGAGGGGGCGGTTAAGGGAGGACCGGGGGTTGTGGTGTGTAATGATTTGGGGCACTTTCTGGATATGTGAGTGACTAACCTTTCTTTGTCGGTTTTTCAGGGGCGTTTCCCAAAGGGGCGGGGGTTAATAAGGGTGGGCAGGAGGATCGGTGGGGAGGTGGCGTGGGTGAGGAGATTTTTGGAAGGTGTTGAGGAGGAGGTTTTGAAGTGGGATATCGGCGGCGGGGGGGCATTTAATCATTCGGCTGTTTACTGGAGGAAGGGGACCAAGGGTCACGGGAAAATTGAGAGCGATAAAGTAGATGGTAAGAGTACGGCTGAAGCCGCATCTGATATTAGGGCTGTCGATATATAATTACCGTTCATGGGTGTTTGCCCAGGGGTTATGTTCATGATGTATCACTCGTCGAGAACCACATCCGAGGCTTGTATATTGGGGGCAGCCCGTGACACCCGACTTTGAAGCTGGGCATAATGCCTTGACCAAGACTCTCATAAGCTATGGATAGTGTAGTGCTCCTCTGTTATGTGCTTATCAATGTGCGGTACCTCATATCCTTTGAGCAGAGAGCATTTGCTGCCTTTGCCAACAGCGACCAGCGTTTGTGGCTTCTCTTCTCTTGAGGATGCATCTGCTCTCACAGTCCATGTTAATACAACATAATATCTTTATCCTTATCCTTAACTCAAATTGAAAAAATCCAAAGCCGGGGGTCAAGTACTTGTTCCTGTCGCAATATTGCATGAAATGCCTATCTGTCACAGTGGCTAATACCTCTGGTTCCAAATCATTGTTTTTTCGAGGCTTGTTGAGTCTTGTTTGGTATCCTTCAAGAGGATCGCAGCGTCAGGAGCTAGAGTCGAGGCTTCTCCCCGCGCGCAAGGTTAGATTAGTGATACTCGGGGATCGCAAGAGTGACCTCGGTGGTGGGTATGAAGACACTAGGAAATAGAAAACTTTAGAGAGTGCAATATGAGGACACTTTGATTGCAACTGTTAAAAAATAAAAATAGCCTTTTGTCCATCATTCTTTCTCTAATACTCCATCTAATCTTCCAAGAGCCCTTCGAAACTTGCCTGTTCGATTTCTCAGTCTACCACTTCCCCTAGTCCGCCGGCATGTTTTTTACGCCCGCTCGTATCTCCGTTGATAAGCACAATACTGATAGTGGAGAATAAAACTAGTCAGCCTGGATACTTTCTCCCCAGGTTTGTCATTGTTGTGGGGGGTTAAGTCGCCTAACGATCAACCAGTCGAACTAGACTAGGGCTCAACTAAAACGGCACCAGGGAAAATGAGAAACTTAATTCGCTCGTCATCCTCTAAACTAACTAACCAAACATAAATCTATAATATAAGAATAATAAAGCCATCTCAATCATTCTATCGTCTGCCACATCTATCGATCTCTCCTTCATGCGAAATCCCATTTGCCTGCGTACCTCCGTACTCTGAATAAAGGAAAGATATAACCAGGAACCCTTCCATCTATCCTTCCTTCTAGAACAAATGAAACTACTAAAACTATTGTCCCGTCTTGTCCCCCATCTATCCGCTTTTTTTATCTCAGACAACTATCCGCTTCCGTCAACTCTGACAGTTATGAAGCAGTGGACTGGGAAGGGCTCTGACCTCAATCTCATCCCCCCCGCCCCACCAGCACCAAGACCCGCTTTTCTCGAGGACACCTGCCTCGTGTCTGAAATCGGTCTTCTCCTGCCTTGAGTGATCAGAAGAGAGATGTCGGGAGTGTGAGCGCAGAGAACAAAAGTGTCGTGGCACCCGAGAATTCGGGTATTGGAGGCTCCGATGGCGCCGGGAGCGCGGTGGGTGGTCATGAGGGGGCTTAGCATTGGCCTTCCTGACTACTTTTAATGGAGATGCCCATGGTAGGAATTATTTACTCTATGAAGCCCCAGGAATGCCGCCATCTTGTCCAAGTATCTGTCACAAGCGGGGGATATCCAGAAACAGGTATTTGCAGAATATAAGGCAGAAAAACCGTGCGTATCACAAACCCACCACTTGTGCTTCCGGACACTTCTTGCCTGGGACGAGTACTCAAGCCGGGTGTTCCGCTACGGGCCCTACAATTGTCATTCTATGAGAGGGAGCCTGAAATAGCCTAATCTAGCAACTGGCATATGTCGCGTGATGAAATCTCCAGGACTATGGTTAAGTTTAAGTTTGTTGCGCTCACGATAGTTTTACATACTCGTTGCACAAGCAAACACTTGGGTGACACAAAACATCGAGATGCGAAGTAACTTACGCTCTATCCTAAGCCGGAGGGAATTCTCTCCCTAAGAGAGTCCGAGTTTTTCGATGCTGGTATTAAGACTAACATATCCTTAGGGCGAGCAATCAAGACAACTTTAGTTGACTAACATTCGCGGTTCTACTACGATTATGGACATAACTTGTTATATAGCTTTATGGGTTCGTATTTAGCTTAAACATGGCCCACGAATCTGACCTAGTGTGAGGCCAGAGCTGAACCCGGGGGCGTTCCGGATCTTAAGCATCAAAAACGTGTACAGCCCTGTTTTGATCTTAGCCATTTCCCATGCACTTGCCACCACGACAGAAGCTTCCAAGACTTCGACCAAAGTCTATAGAATCCCATTACACGATCAAGCACTAAGATCCTTAACTGTCCATCACAGAAGACAGACAAAAGCCCTGCAGCGCAGTGTCCCTGGTATTACTACGCATCAGGCACCCCACAAGGATATAAATACCCTCTCTCGAACAAGTACAAAAGAAAAGCTGCACCAGCAGACAATGCACCGCCTCCCATCGTCTCAACCACAAGAAGCCACTTCTACCTAACCACCCCCTAAAAAAGACACGCCACAAACAGAACAGAACAAGCTTCAAGTTCGTCCACTCCCTCAGCCGTACCATTAAGCGAAAAAAGAAAAGGAAAAGTGGCCACACAGCCTCTCTGCATGGAGTCGTGAGAAAAGGCTTTAAACAGCACCTCACCACGGGTATCTTAGACATGTCTGCACATCATCCCGTTAGGCCATTGGTGGGGATGAAGCTTGACGACTGAGTGGGTCGACGAGTGAGGGGTTGTGATTTGCTTTGGGGATGAGGTTTGAGACTTGGATGCTAGGGGATCCCTGCTTTCAAGCCTCTATTAACCAAGTATCGTACCGGCACTCGTACTTGGGGAAGGAGGTCCTGTCTAGCCAGATGGAGCAGGTGTCCGGATCAAATCCATCAGCAACCTCTAGCTTCTTCGCTGACTTTACCCAGAACCGAGCAAATCAAAAAGTAATGTCACATCACAGGGTGTAGCACAAAGTATTTGTACTTGTCACAGGCAATAAGTACCCGAACATTGAGGTGATCAGACGCCCTTTTGGGCAATTCTCACCAAAATTGCCCCTGTTAACTGTGTACACAGGCCTCCAAAGGATGTCTTACCTCTAAAATATCCTTGAAATATCCCTGAAATATCCCTGAAATATCGCCGTTTATCCCTGTATTATCCCTGTTTTCCTTCTAAATGTTCGGGTACTTATTGCCTGTGACAAGTACAGGTACAAGGCGAGCAGTACGGGTACGGTACTGTACCACTGCTAGATGCACACAATCCAGCCTAAAAAAGTAAAAAAGCAAGGGAGAAAAAAAAAACCATATGCTCTGGGAAAACAGGCAAGATCTTCCACAAATCAAGCGAGAATAAGGTCGGTATTTTAGCCACCACCACCAAATTCTTCCTCCCTCCCTCCCTCCCTCCCCACCCCCGGATGCCGGCGGGAGGTCTAAACCTTTACGGTCTCATACATTAAAAAAAAAAACCAAAGACCATGCCTTTATTTAAATATTATTCAGAACACACCTTAGAATGCCCCGCTTCGATTAGCACACTGTGCTCCGCTCCGCCTCACATACGCTTGAGCAGCGGACTTGGCGGGAATACCGCGACCTCTACGGTTTTCGCGATTCGGCTGAAGTTGAGGAGGAGAAGAGGAAAGAAGAAAAAAATTTCATCATGTCTTAAAGTGTAGCCATTTTATCGGCACCATAAGCAGGAAGAATACCATCCCCAGGTAAAACCTCGCCCATAGAGCCCGACCCGAAAAGACAACACCCTTCAAGAAAACCAACAGACACAATTCCAGAGATTTTTATTGCAAGTAGATCAGGTTGAAACATGGCTTGATATCTAAGACAAAAGGATACTTTTTTTTCTCTCTTTCAACCCCGCAAGAATGGTCAAGACTTTTGAGAAATCACAATAAAAAAATTAGAGTCGGGAAAGGAAATCGATTGACCGATTGAATGATTGATTGATTGGCCCATAGCAATTCGCAATCTGCAATCACTTTTTATTCTTATTTTATCTTCTGGCCTTCCCTAGCTAGTGCTGGTACTTGTATGCTAATGCTGCACTGAGTTGTCTTCAGCCGCATGGAATAGATTGCCGGTACCAGTACGCGCGGGTGGGGAAAATTTGACATTGGGGTTTTGCTAAAAATATTCCTCACGTGGCTGGTGAAAAAACAGATGAATGTGTTGTTGTGGTAGGCTCGTCTGCTCCTTTTGAGACTTCAAGGCAGTGTTACGCTTTTGAGGTGTCATGGTTGTAGGATGCCCTACCTCCCCCCCCCCCCCGGATTTCCCGGGATTCGGCTTGGTGAATGGGATGGCGGGGATAAATAGTGGGATTTCGAATGCATTGGACTGGGGCTGGAATGGGGTGGAAGAGATCCTGTGGAGTGAAGAGGGGCTTTAAGAAGGTGATGATGGGCCTTGTCTGTAACGAGCCTGCCCCTGTGGGTGAGAGGGTACAACTGGTTTTTAGTGTTTTTGTGAGGCTGGAAACGAAGGAACAAAGGAACCGGGGTGAGAATTGACGATATTATTCGTTCGTTCGTTCGCTCGTTCATCGTTTAAAGAGGTTGGATCAATAGATTTATATATTTACGGTATTCACTTTTGTGATCCCTCTTTTGTTGTTCTTTCTCTCGGCTTCTGACACTTGGTTGCTTTCTCGCTTGGAGCGTTCCTGCTCCACAAAAGGGAAAAGGCAATTACCGATACTGCACCAATACATACACCTACAGCCAAAGAATATCTCTTAGCGGCCCGGTTGTCCCGCGCAACCGTCGATCCTCGATAATTCGGGCTGGATGTCTTCTCGCATAAACAATTAGGATACAAGGTTAAGGATTTCCGAGAGGTGAGCTCTCTCAACATCCTCTCTACTCTACCCTACTCTTTCTCCCTCTCCCTCTCCCTCTCCCTCTCCCTTTCCCTCCATTCTCTTCTCCCCGTCCTTTTCATCCCCCCTACACACATCATTGTGCATCTCTACACCATTCTCTACACAATTTATCACTCTCCCCCGTATTTATTAATCATATCTCCACACAGACACTCTCCTCCACTCAACTTTTCCCTATTTGTTGTCTCTCGTATTTCCGAGAGGCAAAGTTGTAAGTCATTGTCCGTGTGCTTGGATTTCCCACCCCGCAAATTACCATTATTCTGCCCTCCTCACTCATGTCAGCTCACTCACTAACAGAAAAAAATCGCCTCAGCTCAAAAAAGCCCGGCCCGCCCCTTTGGAGGGTACCGGTAAATTAAGCGCAAGGGGGAACAAAAAGGGCCCCCCTCCCGAGTCACGAAGCCCTCAAAGTGGAATAACCCCCTACACCAGGCGTTACCAGGGAAAAAAAGAAAAGAAATAGGGAAAAAAAGGAAAATATCCGCAATCCTTGGGCTATAAACGAAAGGGGGTTACGCGGTCCACGAAATGTCAGATCTTCAACGAAACTATTCCTTCCAGGCGCACGACGACAACCCGGCCTACCATCCTCTCAATTCTTCTGGCGACTCTCCCCAGCCAGGATCGATGGCTGAAAATTCGCAATCATTCACTAGCGACGTTCTAGCGAGGTTGGATGGCAGAGTCAGCCCGCCCAGCGAAGATCCCGCAGAACATTTTGAAGGGCACCCTGCACATTCCACCGATAGAGCTCTTCGTCCAGTGCCTTCGGTCTCCGAAATTTCGTCACAAGGATACAGGCCTGGCGTGGAAGATGGGAACAGGCGCTCGGGAGAAGGGGAACGACCCGCGAACAATGAAGGTGAGAATAATATTGAAACCAATGATGCCGCGTTACCCCATCCCAAACCCTCTGAGAATGAACCCCAATTAACGCCGGCTGGCGGGCACCGAGAAGAAGAGAAGTACTGGGGCCCGGGATTAGGATACGCGCAAAGCAGTCGCCAATCAGGCTACTTCGCGGGAGAAGGAGATCAGTATGACAATTTAAATTCATCACAGCGAGGCTTGGTGACACCTGGGTCTACATCATCACCATTATATCCACCATCAGCTTCTTCACCTTCTTCCCAGGCACCTCTAAGAAGCGGAACACCAGGTCCCGTGCCTCCAGCACATGGGCTCGGCGCTTTGGAGAATAGGTCCAGTGATAGGGTGTTGTCTACCCCTGTTGGTGGTCACTATACAGATAATCCATACAACCGCTATTCGACCACGTGGGATCCGGTATTAAGCTCAACGCAGGTACAGGTCGACGGCAACCCCGATACCTACGTATTAAGCGACGAGGAGGAGGAGACACATCGACGTGGAGCCGCTGGAGCAGCAGCAACGGGTGCCGCGAGTGGAGGTGTGTTGGCTGCTTTGGGTTCCAGGGTTGGCCGACCAGCTCCCAGCCATATCGGTGGCGCTGCTGGTGGGGCCGGGGCCGGGGTCGGAGGAAGCGGGGCTGTCGAGAGGGGCGTCCTATTAGGAGGAAGCGATGGGGGCTCAGGAAACCTTAATAACGGTAGGGCCAAGATCTTGACTCTTGGAAACACTAAAGTACGATCGTTAATACTAATGGCGGGTGGCAATAATGCAGAGAAGGTCGCACAATCCGAATGGCTACGATCGCAGACAAAGTCGAAGAAAAAGCTCCGATGGATTATTGGCGTCATCCTAATCATCTTCATCCTCGGCGCGGCGGGAGGCATATCCGCGGGAGTAGTCTTATCTAAGAAGGGCTCCAAGGGGTCCTCCTCAGGAGCTACATCGGAAGCGAATGGAGGTGGAGGGTCTGGGCTTTCCGGGGCAGAGGACACGAGGCAGAACGGTGATTTGAACAAGGACTCGCCAGAAATCAAAGCTCTCATGACAAACGCCAGATTCAAGAAGATTTTCCATGGGATGGACTACACTCCCCTCAACGCGGTCTACCCTGATTGTACTTCCCTGTGGCCACTTTGAAATAATCCAATTATGCTAACATGCTTTAGGTCTCGTGAACCCCCCAACCCAGAACAACATTACCCGCGATATCGCCGTTATGTCCCAGTTGACCGACAAGCTCCGCCTCTATGGCACCGACTGCAACCAGACAGAAATGGTCCTCCACGCAATAGACATGCTAAAAGTCGATATGAAAATCTGGCTCGGTGTCTGGCTAGACGGAAACACAACAACCAACACCCGCCAGCTCAGTCACCTCTACAAACTCCTGGACGGCTACCACTCGGATCGTTTCGAAGGTATTGCCGTAGGCAACGAAGTCCTCTTCCGACAAGATCTCACCGAAACTCAGCTCTTTGGAATCATAGACGACGTGCGGCACAACCTCACATCATTGAATATAAAACTCCCAGTGGGGACTTCAGACCTTGGATCCAACTGGAAGTCAACAATGGTATCCAGTGTCGATGTGCTCATGGCCAACGTGCATCCGTTCTTTGCCGGCGTGATAGTGGAGAAAGCTGCGAATTGGACGTATGAATTCTTCCAGAAAAACGACGTAATCCTAACGGCAAACCTTGCCACAAAACCCCGCGTCATGATCAGTGAAGTTGGATGGCCCAGTGGCGGCGGTAACGATTCTGGAAGCGTCGCGGGTATTCCCCAAATGAATAGGTTCATGAAGGACTTTCTGTGTACAGAAAATGGTCGGGGGACGGAGTATTTTTGGTGTGTTTTTTTTCTTCAATTTTTCTTCACGCGAACGAGGCTGATATGTGGGTATAGGTTTTCTGCCTTTGACGAGCCCTGGAAGCTGCGGTACAACGAACCAGAAAAGGGTAAAGAGTGGGAGGATAAGTGGGGACTCATGGACGTGAACCGGAATTTGAAAGATGGGTTGGTGCTTCCGGATTGCTAGTGGCCCACTTTTTCCTATTAACCCTCACTGGCTTAATATTCGACCTGGTTTGGTTTGGCTGTTTTTTGGAGTGGATAGGTGGGGGTCTGGGTGGACGGCGGGGGAGCTTACCATGCCGAAGATGCTTGCTTCTCATCAATGCATTATTCTCGGTTATTGTTGGGCGTTTTTGACTTGATTCTGGGACTTTTGATTCTTTTTTCGGCCAGGGGTGCTGTTTCACATCGCCCTTAACTTTTTAACTTTCACGAGTGATGGAAATTCTTTCTTTGGGATCCGCTGAGTGGTATGATTTCGGTTTCGATTTTGATAAGGAGGGATAAATCTCCGATCTTTTTCTCTTCTCTTCTCACCTCTTCTAAAATGTGGTGCACTTCTTATTCTCCGTGTTTTCCATCTGTCCATCATATGTCTATTGAGGATACATGTACTCTAATGGGAAGATTTAAATATTATCCAAGACTTCAATTAATTGTACGAAAGCTTCAAGCCAGTGCTTGGACGTATTTATACTCCATCACACATTCTCACTCGAAAAGGTATTATATATCGTAAAAGATGGGATGGCCGAGCTGTATACTAGAGACTTAAGAGAGCGAGAAACGCTTGAGAACTTCGTTCTATCTGAGAGGGCCAGAGAGGGCTGCTATTTATGCAGTGAAACAGCAACATATATTGGCTGTGGAAAAGAAATCAAAGGAAACAATACGGAAGACTGGAGAAAACAGATGAGAAAAAAAATGTATATCTGGTTAATTGGTCGAGCGATGACATGGGAGAAAAGGTGAATAGGATAAGTCGAACTCGGATAGCTTTAAACAGACTAAAGAATACCGACTGGCTTTGTGGCACCCGAAGACGTAGAAAGTGCATATCCGGGGGTACTATTTCAACAATCGCGTTGGAGCTATAATACCTGCGAGGCGAGTGATTGAAGAGAAAGCAAAGGGTTGCAGGATATGAGGGCCACAGGGAGGTATGAATCGGTGGTGAGGAAGGATCAATTTTCTGTGTTTGTTGTATTGCTACTTGTGCTCGAGGCCGCCGGACCGCACTCTTACCTATACAAGGTACATCTACGCAGTGACAATGGTGTGAGTCCCACTATTCTCCATACTTCCGCCACTTGAAGCAATATTCTCAATGTATCAAACTGGGGGTTTTATCGATATATCTGTCGTGCCCTGTACCGCGTAAGTTGGCTAGTAATACCTTGTTTCCTTATTGTAAAGCCCCGCTCGCAATTCAGCATACTTGGGCGGATTATTCCCATTTGCCTTGATCTCAGTCTCTACTTTGACGACCCCTCCTATCTCCTATACTAACCTAGCTTATGGGGGGAATCCTTCATATAGGTAACACCATCCCCAACCCCTTTGATTAGTCCTTCCAATACAATCCGAAAATTTCTTCTGGGGGGTTGATGAACTATACACTGTGGTTCTACTATGCCGTCTGTCGTAGCAGCCAAGTAAGTTTACTAGGGCCTAGAGGAGAGACATACAGCTACTCAGTAGAAGCCTTTGTGAGACATATCTTATTAGTCATGCACCCTGGCAAAATGGAAATGATTGGTAGTTATTGTGCCACAACAAGCTACATCACCCCGCTTTGTTCAGCTCTGGCCCCAGAGTGTTTATAAACTCCCTAATACCCCTACAAATCGCTATACCATTTCTACATTCAACCAACACTTTGGATAGAATATCATGGCTCAGACTTCACATATGGAATCGGTCAGCTTCCGCGACGGCAACACCAACTGCGGCAACATCATAAACGAGAGTTTCAACACCTTCAATCTGTCCAACGAGGACGCAGAAATAATGCGTTGGCTCTCTCCACTGGAGCCAAGCAATAGACATCAAGCTGTACGCACTGAACGATTTGAGGGTGTCGGGGATTGGCTTTTGGGGACGAGGGAGTTTCGGGAGTGGAGCAGCAGTGAGGGTGGAGCCGATAAGGCTGTCTTGTTTTGCTCCGGGAACCCGGGAGTAGGAAAGACATATCTAAGGTAAGTGGCGGGGTTCTTTGGAGGATGGGAATACCGCTGACAGCTAGAAATACTAGTTCCCTGGTGATAGACAGCCTGTGCGATCGGGCGGGGGAGGAAAATATCGCCGTTGTAGGCTTGTACTACGACTACCTTGCCCAACAAGAGCAGACTATTACAAACATCACGGGCGCTATTATGAAGCAGCTAGTAGTCAGAGGGGAGATACCGAAGGATCTACGAGAGGCTGTTCAAAAAGGGAAAAAGGAGTTTGGTGGCAGGGGGCCGCGACTTGCGGACCTGATGGGAATGTTGAAGATCGCTATTGCTTCCCTACCCCAGGTTTTCATCTGTCTCGACGCCTTGGACGAATGTTTACCGAGGCGCCTGCCAGAGCTTTTCGAGTCTCTAAGAGATATTGTTCAGGAATCCCCTAGGACGAGAATATTCCTCACTGGGAGGCCCCATGTTAGGGAGGATGTCCTGAGATATTTCACCGAGGCGGTTGTGATACCTATTAGCCCTAACCCGGATGATATCCGGAATTATGTGGAGATGAGGTTGAACAGGGATGCTGATCTAGAAGCGATGAGCAATAGCTTACGGGCGGATATTGTGAGAGTAATTCTGGAAAAGACATCTGAAATGTGAGTAAGAGCATTCGGTACCCCCACCCCATCAATGACGTATACTTACCAACGATTGTGTGTAGATTCCTCCTGGTTTCGCTAAACATTGACGCTATCCTAGGAGAGGTCACAATTCGTCAAAGAAGAAAGAAGCTTGAAGAGATGGCCCAAGGCAATGGACTGAGCGGCGCCTACGCTGCAACCCTATCACGACTGAGGGCGCAGAAGGGATATAAATCAGTGCTCGGATTGAAGGTCCTGATGTGGGTGCTATATTCGGAACGGCCGTTAAGGGCTGAAGAGGTCTGTCATGCCTTAGGAGTGGAGATAGGATCTGCGGATCTAGATCCGGAAAACATTCCTGCATTGCGGACGCTGGTAGCATCTTGTCTGGGACTTGTCACGGTTGAGGCGTCTTCGTCCACTGTCCGACTTGTGCACTTTACTCTGCAGGAGTATCTCTCAAGCGATCCGACCATATTCCATAGTCCTCACTCAGTAATTGCGGAGGTTTGCTTGACATACCTCAGTTTTCGATCTATCAAGCGTCTTTCACCAACTCTTTACTGGGCCCCCTCAACAACCCCCCTTCTAGGATATGCTTCTATTTACTGGGGGAGGCATGCGAGCAGGGGGATGACGGAAAATATCAAAATACTTGCACTGAAGCTTCTCGATAGATTTGATGAGCATATATCTGCTCACCTACTCTTATTGCACAATTGGAGTTGGTCATTCGTGGTGCCATACTATAGCGGGGCGACAGGACCTACGGGATTTACAGGACTCCACGGGGCAGCATTCTTGGGGATCGTGGAGATAGTTGCAGCGGTATTGGATATGAAGGAATGGGATGTTAATGCAGCCGATTGTATGGGGAGTGTTGCTCTCACATGGGCAGCTATAAGAGGGCATGACGGGGTAGTGAAGATACTTGTGGAACGAGAGGACGTCAATCCCGACCAGCCAGACACCAAATATGGCCGGACGCCACTCTCGTGGGCGGCTGAGAAGGGGCATGACGGGGTAGTGAAGATACTTGTGGAACGAGAGCACGTCAATCCTGACCAGCCAGACACCAAATATGGCCGGACGCCACTCTCGTGGGCGGCTGAGAAGGGGCATGAGGGGGTAGTAAAGATACTTTTGGAACGAAAGGACGTCAACCCCAACCGGACGGGCAACAGACGTGGTCGGACACCACTCTCATGGGCGGCGGCAGAGGGACATGAGCGGGTAGTAAAGATGCTTTTGGAACGAGAGGACGTCAATCCCAACGAGGCAGATGCCATATATGGCTGGACACCACTCTTGTGGGCAGCATTAAACGGGCATGAGGGGGCAGTAAAGGTGCTCTTGGAACGAGAGGACGTCAATCCCAACGAGGCAGACACCAACTATCACCGGACACCACTCTTATGGGCAGCTACAAACGGGCATGGGGGGGTAGTAAAGATGCTTTTGGAACGAGAGGACGTCGATCCCAACCAGGCAGACGCCCTATATGGCCGGGCACCACTCTTGTGGGCGGCGAAGAGGGGGCATGAGGGGGTAGTAAAGATGCTTTTGGAACGAGAGGACGTCAACCCCAACCAGGCAGACACTAGAGGTGGTCGGACACCACTCTCGTGGGCGGCTGAGGGGGGGCATGAGGGGGTAGTAAAGATGCTTTTGGAAAGAGAGGGGGTCAATGCCAACCAGGCAGATACCGATTATCAGACACCACTCTTGCGGGCAGCTATAAGTGGGGATGGGGGATAGTAAAGGTGCTTTTAGAACGAGAGGACGTCAACTCCAACTAGGTAGACATTAGAGGTGGTCGGACACCACTCTCGTGGGCGGCTGAGGAGGGGCATGAGGGGGTAGTAAAGGTGCTTTTGGGACGAGAGGACATCAATCCCAACCAGGCAGACACCAGAAATGGTCGGACACCACTCTCATGGGCGGCGGAAGGGCAGCATGAGGGGGTAGTAAAGCTTCTTTTGGAACGAGAGGACGTCAACCCCAACCATGGAGAAACCAAATATGGTGGGGAGCGACTCTTGCAGGCGGCTATAAACCGGCATGAGGGGGTAGTAAGGATGCTTTTGAAACCGAAGGACGTCAATCCCAACCATGGAGAAACCAAATATGACCGGATGCCACTCTTAGAGATGGCTGATCACTGGCATGGGGAGGCAGCCGACTTGGAGATGGTTAAGGCACCGGAAAATGACCGCGACGCTATGTCAGATAACGTGAACCAAATCCCACAGTGCTGGCTCTCTCCGAAGGGCAATATGGAGTTGTGAGGGTCCCACTGGAGCAGGGCAATGTCAATTGTGCCGCAGCAGATAGCGGTGTCCCTACATCACTCCCACCCTCCACTAAGTTATGCATCCGGGCGAGTCTGTGGTGGAGATTCAGCCCAGATCCCATGGCCCTCATGCTGACATGGCAGACTCAAACGGCCAACCTGCGCTCCTACCGGGAGCCCACGACGGGCAGCCGGGGTTGTTGTTGGACCATAGTGATCCTGTCGCCGGACCCGCGGATGACTGCCTCCCGGCCGAGTCACCCTGGTGGTTTCAACCTCTTTCCATCTGGCCCCTAAAGTTCTGCTGCTGCCAGAGGAAAACTAAGTCCCATCCTAGCAACGCCTGGCCAATTCTCTTATCCGCAATCGACTGGTGTTTTACCATCCCCTCTTCTATTCGCCTTTTCTTTTTTCCCCTCCATCCTTCCTTCCATCGTTACCAGGCGTATTGTTATTCTGTAGAGACTTGCCAGGTAGAGAGTTGGTGTAGGCAAGATCTCGACATAAACAGGCTTTGGTCATGGCATTTTTCTAGTTTCCTCTGGCTATTTGCTGTTTATCAACATTTATGTTTTCTCCCTTCTTTGCCCTTTCCCCTTCGTTGGTGTTCTGGTTAGGCTTGGCCATATCGTGCTACGCTTGTTCTTCGTTCTCGTTATTTGTTCAGTTGGTATTCATCTTGTGCTTTGTGGATGGCGGTGTACAGTACAGTATGGCCTGCTACAAGCAATTTGGTAGGAATAGATGGTAAGCTTAAAGAAGCTCGCCCTATGTCTGTAAGCAGCTGGTTTGTCTCCTTGCTATAATTCCTCTCACTGCTGCCTAGCCGTCACCAGTAGTCCCCTTTACAGGTTGCCGTGCCCCGATACCGGTTCTACTACAATATAATAAGTCGACATAAAGGGTACTGTAGGTAGGAAGAGTTTTGGTTGGATGGGTCGCTTTGTAAGGGGTTTTTGCCCGGATCCTCACTGCAGAAATTCCCGATAGGGCTTTTGAATCGGGGGAGGTGGGGGGCGTGTATAATATACCGTACGGACCGTGTTGTGAAGAATATCCACTATTATACCCCGGATTATTCTCTTCCTGGCAATGGATGTCGATGGAGATTTCCCGGATTTGGTTCTCTTTTTTTGGTCTATCTTTGGATAATTGGTTGGCTTTCTTGTCCAATTTGGGTCACATACCGGCCCCAGAGGCCCCGGCGATGGGACGAGCATACGGATTACAATTATCGGGGGCTGAATATAGCAGCCGGTGGGTGAACTTTTACTTATGCGTAAGGTGGGTTTTGCTTGTGCGGTACGGAGAGTATGATTATGGCGTTTGCGCCTATATGAATTCGACTAATAACTATCCAATTCCCCCCTTATAAACTTGCCCCTTCATTTAGTCCCGAGCATCGTTTTTCGTGAGGAGGCAGGCGTCTGTGGGAGGTCATCCAATATACCACGATAGTATGATGATACCTCTCACGATTTCCGCGATCAGATATGATACAGCACAACGCAACCTTGTTATGTGCATCCCCGCTCCCCACCCCGCCTGGTATCGTGCCTCGACAGAAAACAGTGACAAACCGAGCTTGCTAGTAATGCATCATATACTAGTTCGAGATATCTCTGGTGCCTAAAATCTTTTACAATATTGTACTAGAGTTGGCTAGTATCAGATTAGTACCGACCAGTTCCTTAGCCCTATACCTCTATCTGTCCCGAAGATAAGCATTAGGTTATTAGCTACTCGTGACCCTCACCCATCAAAACAAAAGTGGTTCGCCGCGGATTTTTTAATGCCCGACTACCTCCGCTTGGCGGGATTCGAACTTGCGATGGTCCCTGCTTCAAATTAGTATGGACCAGTTCCTTAGCCATTAGGCCATCGGAACTGGCCAATAATCCCCTCTCTCCCCTTCAAATTTTAAGTGCGATCTTTCTTAGATAGGAAATTTTCAGTCTATCCATAAAAAGCCAGATAACAATATCAAACGCTGTGGCTCTTATATTATGAACGTGTTTTTATCAGAACCTGCTCTATATCCCTTGCAGTGCTCTATATCTGTCCCGAGGGTAGGTACCAGGGCATTAGCCACTCTCGACCTTTATCCGGAAAAAAAGTGGTTTGCCGAGGACTCTTTGATGCTCGACTGCGTCGACTTGACGGGTAGTAGACGAGTGAAAACTAGATATATGTCAAGTTAGACCAGTAGCACAGGTTCAACTATATGGATATTCATTATATAATCTTCTGGTCACTAGTCGGTATAGTGCTATACGGTACTGTATCCCAACCCAGTCAAATTGCCCCCACCTTTGGCAACGCCTCACCTTTATGCACTTTCGAGTGGGATGTAGGATGACTCAGGGATCCAGATCTGGTTCCTGTTGAAGAAACATCCGGAAGTGGGTGCGGGAATATTTGCGGTTCTTGTTGGGTTGGTTGTCTGGGGTAAGGGTGCTGGATCTGACTTGAAGATGTTGGCAGGAGCGAAAGATCGATTGTCGGGCGAGATGGAGTCTGGGATGCGGTGCAGGGCCCTCGAGCTGTCATATGCAGGGACTTTTTTGAATTCCCGCATCGCCCGATGGGCCAATCTTCAACGAGGGCGGGTGACGAACAAGGGTGTTGGTATTTCACAGGTAAAAATGCGAATTTGTCAAAGTAGGGCACCAGAAAATACCCGTTACCGATCCTTATTTGCCACCCGCTGGTTTACGTCGTGCCCTCCTTGAAGTCTGTAGAGGGGTGTGAATGGGGTTGGTTGGGAGTGTGATAGATGAGATTGTACAAGTATGCAGAGTAGCTTTTCGTACTCTAGTTTGTGTCGGGAAGGTGAAGACCGAGTACTATTTCGGCAATTCCAATACCGGTAGCACTGCTGTATACTTCACTCTTTCAATTCTCCCCCTCGCTGCCACTAAAGGGCTTCATCTTGGCTCTCTAACTGAAAGAGGTAAGGCTCACAGCTAAAAGCAGGAAAGTGGGTTGTCGGGAATCGTGTCCCGGGAGAAAGAAAAATCTTTGGGAAATTCCTGCACTGAGAAGCTTTCTGAAACTGGTAATAATGGCAGCGAAGGTTGAAAAATTGAGAGTGCTGGAGAACTGACAAACTGAGGATCTTTCTGGAGTTAATATATGAACAGATCCGAGTTGTTGGACGCGATATCCTATCAAATAAGCCCACATCTCTCTCCTCCGTAGTCTCTTTCGACCAACCCACTGGTAGCCCTCTTGCCGAACCCCCTCTATCCATGTGTAAGCCACTCAAGTATATACACCTTAGGCTCCCAGAAATAAGGCTCACAGATTGTCCCAAGGTACAACTAACCTCTGGAATCCTACTGTGTTGAACCCAGCGCACCGGAATTGGCCGATGCACGGAGGGGCTCACTTCTTCTTCGTTTTATTCCACTAGCGTACCCCATAGCACCATATAGTCGGGTGTCGTGGGTTGACTTCGTTTATAGGAAATATATCTCGTGGTATTGGCATAGTGCGTCACTATCCCTTCTTTTGTATGGGCGAAATTAGGGAAAACCTTTCATATACCATGAAATATGAGTGAAACATGTACTTTTATCCCCGATACCACAATTTTTAAAAATCACAACACTAGCCTTCTAATCAATAAAAATAGAAAACAAAGACACTCTCACCCAATTCAAATTAATAATTAAATTGATAAATTCATAAATAGAATAGGGGAAATAAAAGGAGAAAAATAGCAAATAGAAAAAATAGAAAAGATATTATTCATGTCCAAAAGTACAGGTTCTTGCATTATAGGTTACCACAGTCGGCGAAAAAGACCACAGTTTTAGTTAGCCCACCAGTGGTTTTTTCGCCAACCACAGATCTGGGCATGCTTGGCCGAAGAGCTAACTGTAATTGACGTGTTTTTTTCGCCGAAGACCGTGCGCCGTTCGATCATGGTATACCGCAAGGTTTCACTCATTTTCATGGTATATGAGAGGTTTTCCCGCGAAATTACGGTGAAAACCGGCTTCTACCGAAAAAGAAGAATAATGCCGCCTCTTTGGGTAAATCCTGCGTAGATCTTCGGGGCCGGGAAGGTTTATTGGCCGGGCCGCTATTAGAAGACATCAGCTATACCCATTTAAGCCAAGTATCCCGTTAGCTTTCGGGCAAAAGGTCAGTGGGATTTGGCTGAGAACGGAGGGGCACTGTGCTCCTAAGACGTTTGGTGGTCGAGGGGTAATGCTTTAGAGTGGAATTATTCGTCTCGCCCCCCCTCTGGTACATAGCAGAAATGTCCCTAGTTCGAAGCTAGTGAATGTAGCTATCCCGGAATGAACCCTAAACATACACGAGGGGCTCCCTAAGAATAATAACACTTTTGTGATTCGTCGAGATACAAACTCATTTTGAGGCCGTCGAGACATGGCTATTATTATCAATTTCGAAATGGCTGTTGGTGCGGGAATTTCTCAAAGATCTTTTTATCCTGAATGCTGTTTTCTACAGCCCACCTTCCTACTTTTAGCTGTGAACCTTGCCTCTCTCAGTTAGGAACTCAACATGAAGACCTTAATGATAACGAGAGAAGTAAAAATTGAGAATGTTGGAGAACTGACGGGCTGGCTACCTCCCCGAAATTGATAGTGCTTCGGATATTATAATACGACTAAAGACCCATTTCTCCTCTCAACATCTCACATTCCTAGCTCCAGCACTACTCCCGAGAAACATATAAACCGGTGTCTCAACAATTTCCATATCACGCAATAGCACTCCGATACCTCACCCCGATACCACCCAGCCAACAATACCAACCTAGCACTTCGTCTCTGGGTTCTTGGCCAATTTCGCCATACCCTTCAGCTTCTTCGGTCGCCCCCTGCCACTCAACGCGTCAGTCACGCTGACTCCCGACACACAATCCCGCTAGCCAGCTACAAACCTGGGTTTCTCTATAGGGCTAGGCTCCGAATCCAATCCTTCATCAGGGTTCTCAGAGTCAGGACCTGGCCCCGGTTCGGACTCGATATACACAATGTTGCCGTTATGCTTCACGATGCGCTCCCTCCGCATGTCCGAGGGGTGGTACGGGTTCGCGATCGCGACGGAGCCGGAGCGGAGTTTGTTGTTCATTCCCTCTAGGTCGAGTCCTAGGCCTAGTGGGAGGGCAACTGACGCTGCTGCCCAACTTAGCAGTGTGCATAGAAGTGCGGGCTGTGTGAGGATCATTTTTCTATGTGAGAAGAGGATAACTGGCTGTGGTGAGGGGGGTGAGTGAAGAGGGGGGTTATTTGTATACTTGGTTTTGTGGTCACGGGCGGCGAGAGTGCGGGGTGGATAGTGGTAGAGCATCTAGGCTGTTTATGCCGTAGTGGTGGGGTTAACCGTGGAATCAGGACCGTCGATACAAAAGCGAGATGGGGTTTGAGGGCAGCCCCAAGAGCCATTGGCCATCGGCTCTGCTTAGGCAGACTGACAAGATGCTGAGCACTATAGGGTGGCCGGCGCCACTGCCTCCCTCGGAGATATGGTACTTGACCGGAACGAAAAACACGGATTCATTCGTAGGTCTCGCGGTTCTATGTGCTCGGAATTCCATCAACCAGTCTAGATCTTCCCAGTCTAGGCAATCGATAATTCATACCCAAACGGATCTCAGTTCAAATATCACTCAAAAGAGCTCACGTATCCAGATTATGTAGACCCATAATTCTTAAGGGGCCAAGAACCCCGATTCGCTCTGAATAACTTCGAAATTGTTTTAGCCTAGAACTGCCGATGCTCAATCATCATTAATCATCATTCGTATTAGTAAATCTGCAAACTTTGATAGACCAGAAGTTCTATATCTTTGCACAAGGCGCCGTCCGCCACTGCCGCCGGTCAGCATACCAGGAGCTTAAGAGAGTTGCATTTTCCAAAATGTTCTATCACGATCAACTCGGAGCTCGAATTCGAACCTCGCTGGTGCTGCTGCCAGCCATCATGTTCTCACCCTCAGCTCTCGCCGCTCCCTTAGAGCTAGAGACCCACGAGCCTTATGGTTACCAGCACCCTCCCCAGTTTGAACTGGCTTTGCCGGCAAACCACGGCCAACCATGTAACCTCGAACACCCTTCATCGTTCCCGCCATGTGGGGGACAGGAGCGCATAGCGCTCCCAGTGCCTTTCCTCGAGCCAGAGTCTCGCCAGGGTCCTCTGGCACAGGAAATCCGTCTGGACCTCATTGACGAGTTCACGCCTACATACCAGCAACTTGAGGCCTCGGTCTGCAATAATTACTGGACAAAAAACCCCTTGAACCCCGAATTGTCCGGTAGCGGCGCCGCTTATGACCAATCCTCCTATCACAATCGCGGAGGGAAGGGGAATGTCTTTGTAGATCCTTCCGGACAAAGAGCCAGAACCGGTTGTGTGAATATCCACCTTCCGGGGGAAGAGGTTGGGGACTTGGCTTATCCAGAGGTATTGTCTCGTTTCTTCTTTTATCTACAGGGATACGGTTGATATGTTTCTAGAGTGTGAGAGTAAAGAAACGTTCCTTGAGAAGCCCACTAGAGGCTGGATATGGTGGAGCCGAATCGTTCAAGAAGCGGATGGGACGGGGAGGGTCGATGCCTGTGGCGCAACTGGATTCCGTAAACCTTTCTCTTGGCCCGACGGGGGAGCCCACCCTTGACTACGATGATCTTAGAGAATTCGCTAGGCACAAGAAGTCCTATCGCGGGCGGCATCGTGAACCCCTTCGCCAGGGCCACATTGAGGAAGCCCCTCGGCCGGTCATCAAGCATCCTTGGCGAGAATCTCGGGAACCTCGCGCTCACAGACTAGCGAAAGCTAAACCTCCGGTACAAAAGGCGACCGAGGTAACAGTAACGCGCACAGTCACCATCACCGTCACAAAACGCCCGAGGAATCCGCCAAATAGAACCGTTTGCGCTACCCTCACTGTTGATGTGACGAAAACAATCACCGTGGGTTCAGAGCTTCCCGCGCATACAGTCACTACCACCCATGTCATTCCCCCCCCGACCGAGCTTCCGGGGAAGCTCTCTGAGCTAGACGACCGTCTCAAGGAACTTGGGGATGAATTGAAGCATTTCGACCCAGGGAATTGATCGGTAGGTACCTGGTTCTCGTTAAAAGTTTTCAGTAAGCTATTAACTTATGTGTATTCCATTCATAATTAGGAGTCCTCAAACCTTGGATAAGATTTGGTCCGCTTTCCTTTAATCGAACGGCCAATGGCATGGACCATGCGTAAACAAGCTCTGAGCGCTGTACTGTATCATATCATGCCCAAAAAGGCCTTCGGAAATGTCGAAGATCGAAGCCATAAGTTACATGCTGTTTGTAGTTAGAAAATGCCCACTTTGACAAGATTTGGCCTGGATTGCCAATCCCATCCAAGGTTTGAGGACGCTTAGTTTTAATGAACCCCTTTCGGGCTCGGAGGGAAATATTTGGATAGTAGTGTACCTTCTAGTGGGAATCCCGCAAAACTTGTTTCTCCATAGTTAGCCAAAAGACGGTGTAAACATCCAACAGCTCTCTGGCTGTGGGATACGCCATCACATCGCCCCCCCCTTCGTCCGGCAGTGGCCAGGAGCCGAGTAGGGATATAGGTTACCTCAAGATAGTGTAAATTGCTTATTGTCTTCAGTTCCGGCAAATTATGCAAATTCCTCTATCGGCCCCATTTCCCCGACCCCCACCCCCACACAAACCCTATCCTTGAGCAATCTACCGTAAGGTGGTGGGCTGGGAAGTGGGGTCAGAGGAGTAATTCTGCCCGGCAGCGCAGTGCACTAGATTCGTCCTTTGAGTCAAATCTGGATCTCGGTTTCTCCGGCAGTGAGATCTGAGCAAAATTGCATTTGGAGTGATTCACTTTGATGACCTGACCCACTTCCCGGGCCAATACATTGTCGAATTTTAAACCTGGCGAAACCTTCTGAGTATCGGAATAGGACTTGGAGGTGGTATAGCCAGTAGCTAAAGTGAGGTAAATAGGAGTAATTAAGGATGTTATTTTAGGGGTTGAGGTTCGACATAAGTGAGTGACGTCACAGTCAGATACCCGAAGCTGGAGTCGATAAGGATAGCCGATAAATGGATAAGCTTAGCACGCTGCCAAGCTAAAAATAGGAATGAGGGCTCATCTCATCCGTTGATTTTCCGAAGTTCCACTAACCACCAGTACACTACCGTACCTTACTCAAGCACTGTCCTTGTTGCGTCAGTTCTATGATGTTCTTCCGTTGTTCGTGCCCCATCTATACTACGCCACGACGGTGCCCTAACCTCCAGTTGCTGACCCTACAGCGCTAATGTTGGAGAACCGACAAACTGACGACCTTTCTGAAATTGATAATATGGAGCCTCCCTAACTCAGAAGGGTAAGATTCACTGCTAGAAATAGGAAAGCGAGTTATGGGAAATTACGTTCAGATGCGAGAAAAAATCTTTGGGAAATTACAGCACCCTTCTCGGGGTTGATTGATAATAACAAGGTGGGACCGCGAACTTTTATATCTTGCCTAATACTCTCCCAGTGCGGGGCTCTAGAAGAGAATTTGGTGGGAAGTTTTCGGGCCCTCTAGCAGTGAGCCACGGATGACATGTTGGGCTTTTCTTTCCTAGGTGCTTTGTGACTTTCTGTGATTGCGTATTCTGTGGTGGAGGTAAGGTGGGTATGCAATTTAAGCCTTCCGGCGCTTCACCGACCCCCCGGAGAAGGATTCCGGGAAGTTACCGTGGTAGATTAAGAGGACATTTGAGGGGTCGAGAAATCACCACCCTACAATCCTCCCACACTAGCATTTACACGTGCGAAGACTGGAGCCGGACCGGCCTACACGCTGCCGACTACTGGTACAAAAAACAGCATAAGCATGAGATTAGTGCTAGGCTAGGATAGACTAACTAGTAGGGGGCCAGAATGCTAGGGTAGTAAGCACTACCGCTTACCTAGGATAAGATATAGAACATCACCTGAATAGAGCCCCTCACTCATTTGTACTTTCCGTTACCCCGTCCTGCCCGGTAGCCTATCGGCAGCTCCATGGCATCCAGCAAAAATGGTAGAGATTGCGGGGTTGGCTTCGGGCCTGGCTGGGAGAAAAGCATTGGCACCGATTGATTCCCGAGATATTGGCTGGTAGCTCTAGCTCCTCTGGCTGTTTGGAGAATACTGAAATGCTGAAATGCGAGGAAGGGTCGTCAGCCCCTTCCGGTGCAATACGAGTTCTGGGGGAGCGATGGTGCTATTTCGCGGAACCCCCTCCCCTCCCCTCCCCCCTCAAGGCACCTGGACACTATTCAGAGCGTGAGTGCCCGGTAAAAGAGACCGGTGAGGGAGTGACACTGGGTAAATTGGTATTGAGAAGACACATGGAATTTACCCACCCGGAATTCTGGGAATGGGCACACCCAGGGAATGACTTCGGGACGACGCGACCAAGGGGCCTAACAGGTATTTGTCAGAGGCCACACAGAAGGGATCGGAGTCGAAGGGTAAAGTAATGGGACCGGTAGACGAAGGAAAGAGAGGGAGTTGCTGTCTTGGTTTTCCCCCTATAAGCGCTCCCGAGACTGCCCTACTTATAACAATCCATGGCATGAATACACCAATATGACTCCTGCCATTTCTTAGATCCTCATTTCCCAAGCGGCCTGGCAACCGGTCAAACATATCCGCACCTGCCATCACATTGAGGCAATACTTCCGATAGTATTCGGGGTTTCACCATCGAGTGAGATGTCATGATTTTGAGCAGCACAAGAACTTTTTAGTGTCCTGGGTTAGATAACCTGGAAGAGATTGGGTATCATACTTAGAAAAAGGCTGGGGTTCCTTCTATGACTTTCCCCCAGTCTTCGGATGTTTGTATAGTGCAAACCTGTTAGAGTCTTGCACCAAGTCCGCTGTCGCGCATTGCCTCTAAAGTTACTCATAAGGGCAAGTGGCTATAAGGAAAATTGGCTTCAAGGACTAGATGTTCGATTCTCCAGCCTGTTTGATTTTTCCACTTAATTTCCGGATTCAATATACTCGAGTATGATAGCATAAATACTCGTCCAGTGATTCTCTAGCATAATATCCAACCCCCTTTATTAGTACCCCCACAAAAACTGCGCGCAAATTCAGTAACACCTCTTCCATAATGGAGCCTTGTCAGGATCAGAAACATATAACAGAGTTATGGAGACCTATAGGAGGAGCGTTGTCTCCACCCCTCTGTGGGATTCGTACTCTACATTTTTGTCCGCAAATCTCATATTCAGCAGAAGCGAACACCTGGTGCTATAGTTAGTCAGGGTATTTAGATTCTTTTTTTGGTATCATACCGTCCAAGAAATACTACACCTTAAAGTGATCCAGTGTAGTAGAAGGAAAAACAATTAAAACTCAGCGCTGAGAGGAATTGAGCTTGGGACCTTCCAAACCCACCTTCTTTACTCGCGACTCTTTGCCCTTGTAAATAGAGGTAAGTCCCAGCCGCCGCCCCTGCATCCTGTCCGAAAGGTGGTCGCGAAGCCCAGATCCGGCTGCATCCAATGCCGAAAACCTGGGGAAATTACCACAGGCCACCCCAAGGTCTTGCCCTGAGATAGGGCAAGCATGCCAAAAATCCCCCATCGCAACACAAATGTCCCCGAGAAACAAGACGATATGAAAACGAACCCAAAACGCGCGAGCAGAAGATGGTGTAAGATGGCAGAATTCCCCTTGAGTCATAGGAAAATTCCCCTCCTCAGACGGCGGGAGGGGGAGCGGATTGGTATTTCTCACCGAGCGAAATCCCCCAATTGTTTTGTACACACACCCTATCTCGAAAACCGGCGGGGCCCGACCAGAATTACATCACTCGTCACATGACCGCCCGCCAGCCCACCTTTACCAGCAACCCCCTTGAATTTAAGAGCGCGGATCCCGCGATGCCGCCCTGACTCAATCCTCCCTGCGGCCCTAGCCTTATTCCATAATCCCGCGCAAAGCTCTCACCGGAGGAGTTGCCCTACAGGGGAGAAACGCGAGTGATTTCTGATGATCCCGTCTCCACCCGGTCGGCCCTCCCCGACCCTCCCCCCGCTGACAAGCGAAGCCTCACCCCTTCCTTCCTTCCCTCCGTGCGCGAGAGGGTACTATACGCGAGCACGGTAGGACAGTCCACGAGACCCGCCTTTGACTCATCGGCCCCCCGACCGTCTGGCTCACCCGAGTTGAATCTTGTTTATTTTTTGGGGTCTATTTACGCTGCGTTTGCGAACTCCGACAATCCGCTATCTCCGGCAGGCTTCTAAACTCCGCAGTCAGAGACAAAATGCCTCGAGAAGGAATACCGGTAGTGTCTTACCTGACGAGATATCGCTTGAGGGAGTCCCCAACTTGCTGGACCTCGTGGGCTGATTGCAATTTCGTTAACTTGGTCGGTTAAGCCTGTTGCTGGCTTTGTTCTGTTGCTCATCTGATAGTGGATTGTCTGGGGGTGAATACGGTGCGTGCTCGTGTTATTGTCTTATTACCGGTCTTATACAGTATTTTATTTGTCGCTTAGAATACATTGGGTGTGGGGCGGGAAGGTAAAGTAAGGTACAACCCAGGCTATGGCTTGTTTTGGATACTACCCACGTGCACTGGGGGACTTGGACTCCGAAGGGTTCCGCAGATTTTTGCGTGACAAAGCGGGGGGGGGGGTATTTGGCGTGATTAACAGTGATGAAGGGGGGGGAACCGAGCAGACGGGTTGGGATTTGTTTCATTCTACTCGTGCCTTGTGTTTATTAATTATCTGACGGTTAAGCCTTTCCATCCACTCAACAGCAGGGATGCTCAGCCAACCGAATCACACTTGGTGATCCCATCCACTGCTCTATCGTACCGGACTCCGGGTAGCCCGGGCGCTCCCCGAAAAGCCGACGCAATCCACTACGCAATAGTTACACTTTTCCCCAGTTGAGCCCCACAATCACAGACCATCATTCTTCAGCGGTACACAGTAGGCAGCAGGCTGTGGTGCCTTGCGCAAAGGACAGGTGACAATAGCGACCAATGAACCCCCCCTTCCCACGATAAGGCGATTTTTGAGGTAACCAGAAGGTGGGGTATCTGACCGGAGATGTGGGCTACAGCTATTTCCACAAACGTAGGCGCCTGTAGAGATATCGCTAAGTGAGCTTATTCTAATCACTTATATGTTAGCAACACTCAACACTCAACACTCAGCGCTCAACACCCAACACCCAACACTCCTTTCGTCCTGGGGGGGAGATGTTGTGGCATACGTTTTCTACAGTATTAACCTCGATAGTAGGCATGATTTAGAACCTGATATTATAGGGGTTTTCCGGTGGAATTTTGGGAATTTGACAAAATGGTAGACATCCCAGAGCTCCATGACACTAGCAAACACATCGAAGAATCCATACACAGCAAGGAATGAGTATTGGTTAATACCTTTTCTTCTTCTTCTTCTTTTCTTCTTTTGTCTCTTCTTTTTTTTACATTTCCTATCCTCGATTCGTCCCAGAGAAGAAGTATTCGAAAATACGAATTTTGAGTTTGTATGGGCGTTCAGACAATCGTAGGGGTTTTCACATATATTTTTTTAATACCTACTTCCGGGTAATTCTTGCCTGGGACGAGTAGTATATCTAATTTACACCGGAGTCTGTAATTCAAATTGTGCAATACCGGTATTTAGGCTTTATGATTGCTGGTAGTCCACTTGGAAAGGAAAGCTTGAGACCTCGCTTATTCTTGGTGCTCATGAGTCACTCCGGAAAGAGTAGATTTCAGGAGGTTCCACAGTGCCCCTCCTTGTTTTCAGATATACCTTTAGGATAATTGTCATGTAAATCTGATAAGCAATCGCGGCGTGCAAGCAATCGGTTATTTTGCCCCAAATTTAGAAAGCCTTCTCGTTGCACCCCTGTCGCGGATAATTATTCTCCGAAACTCGCTTAGGTTGGTTAGTCATCTAGAGAAGAGGGTGGGGTTTGAGGACAGCTGGTCAATGTTTGACGTCTCACCAAGAGTAGCTCGGGGAAGACTTGGCACAGGATGGGTGAGGCTTAAACTGGCTGAGTAGACAGTTACCAAAGCTAGCACGCGTCCGTTGCAACTGTCTATCCATGGTATTATTTTGGGATACTAAACCCTGCCTGTAACTGAGGTTACTGAGCCCGTGTAGTGCTGGTAGGACTTCACCGTGCCATGCCATGCCATGCCAAGCTCATTCTTAACCATCCCACCAGAGGCGCAGCAGCAAACACCTACGTACGCATGACCTTGATATTATAACGTGACATTAGTAAAACGGCTACCATCACACAGCCAAAATCGGCCTGAGCCTCAGAATTTTCGTGGTATGCGATGGTGGCCCGTTTCAAAACGTCAAGACATTGCGAGGGTCTCATTAACCACTGCACCCAGCGCACCGCGCCAAGTATACAGCACCGGGTGGCACAAGGTAGAATACATCCAGGTACATACGTACACACCTGCCCTCATACAATACCCTCTTGCTACCGGTACTGCGATGGTGCCGCAGAATAAGAATACCGGTACAGTGCGGTACTCACACAGAAGCTGAAACACCGCCATGCTGGAAGAGGTATACGGCACATACCCAGAGTTTATTTTTATGCACATTTTTGCTCCTGGTTGTCCGATGGTGAGTGAAGGTACAGTACCGGCCCCCGAGTATTGTAAGGCTCGCTAGCTCCCGGCCCGGGAAGATGCGAACGGCATCCGGGCACCGAGAGATATGCAAGGCGGTGCGGAGAGGGTGCCGATTGGGTGGTTGGAACTCTGTCTCTGTCATAGTAATGATTAATCTTCAGATAGGGTGTGGCAAGGAGCTTGTCGAAGCGATTTGGTTTCACTGGTACTCGAGTAGATATCTTGGCAGCACGCACTGTGCTCTACGAGTACCGAGGTATGATACAGCGCCTAAGTTTTGTAGCTTCCACAAGCTAGGTTTTCTTCCTTTACCCCCTGTGGAACATACAAAACTTAGGAGCTGTACCTCCGTACTGTAGTATCGGGTATGAATGGTAGTCTGTCGAAGTTCCTCTGGTTGGCTCGGCCTCCTCGGCCACTCAGATTAACAGTGTTTGATATAGCATAGCCACTGCGCTAAGAATTCGACAGGCTTTTTTCCTTCCTCAAAATGAGCCTATGAGCCTGATTGGCCTACCGGTATTTGGTCGCATAATTCGCGTTACACACATGTAATTCGACGAACCGGACCAGAGCTCCACAGACCTAAGTGCTCACCCCAAGTGCGGTACTATAATGGAAGCCCTTTGGGCATTGCACTAGAGGTGTTTGGTTGAGTTTCTTGCCCGAAGCGAGGAGGAGTTTGGATAGGCAGGGTAACACAGCAGCTATTGGCTCTTTGAATCATTTGCTCCTGGGAAGAAACCTTGTCTTGTCTTGAGCCCACCCCCCCCCCCTTTAGCCTGGCGAATTGAAAGTTTCCAACGAGGAGGGAGAGCCCCCGTCCATGGTTCGACGGCGGGGCAGCACTATCATTGTGCTACTTTGATTTGGAGTCAGTTTTTGTCAGTCTTGTATTTTCTTCGCACTTTTATGGTCCATAGAATCCGGGTGGGTGATCTGTTGCTTCTGGGTGTATTTCGCTGCATTTTGCCGTTTTCGGGGTATTGTGAGGGTTTTTTTTTTCGAGATCTGATGCTTGGATTGGTGGGGCCGAAGGGTTGGTTTGTGCGCTAATGCCGTGAATAAAATTCAACCTCTGTTGTTGTTGGGTGTATGTGTTGTATTTAGAGAAAAGATTTTGCACCTGCAACTATCGAGAAAGCGCGTGCAAATTCTAGTATATGCCTGGAAGGGAGCCTCGCCCAACTAAGTGCGTTGTTCTTGGGTCTCTGCTCTGCTGTGTTTACTTGTGTGCTTATACTCGAGTATTTGTGACAGCCTGAGTACTCGAGTACTAGTACTAGGACACTTTTGGGTAAACGCTAGAAACAGAACCGGAATTGGGCAAGGCATTGGATTGTGGTATCCGAGCCTTATTTGCTTAAATTTTCGGTGACAGTTTTCCAACTGAAATTATCATGATAGCTATAGTAGCAATGGGGTGGGGATCACCTCCCGAAAATCTCAAGAATATGCCATCGGGACCTGGGTAAAACGCGTTACCGGAAGTTGGGATTCCCCCCACCCGGGTTATAGGCTTAGAGGCTAATTAGCCTGAGGCTCGACTACCACAAGGTAACAATTCACTCTACGAACGTAGGGAGCCACAATCCCACCGCGCTATAACGCAAGCACTATGCACGGGAGGGCGAATACTTGTTTGAAAAAATCCGATGAATACATCTATACTATCGTTGATATGAAAAAAAATCGTCTCCAAAGCACAAATGTACAGTTCACAATTCGTAATCTCTTTTCATTTTTGCAGTAACAAATCAAAACGAAAATGTGACAAAATAGAAAAACTTTATAATAATGGTCCGTATATCAGTGCCGATCCTTGAAACAAGATTAAAGGGAAAGCCAAAACATGAACAAAAAAGCCTACTGGGACATGAACCAGCCGAGGAGAAAGAAAGAAAGAAGGATAAAGGAAAAGCACTACTTCAATCCTATCTCCCTCTCACTCGCAAAATCCTGGCTTTTCTCGGCCTCTAACCTGTCCGCATACGCCTCCCTAAAGCACCACCCGGGGTGGAAAACATTCAACACAATCACCGCGGCAATAACCATAACCCCCTCGAGCACAAAGAACAAGGTCTGGTCCTTGATGAGGTCACCTTCCCATCCCTGCGCCATCTCAACAACCCTATAAATACTCCTGATGAGGATGAGAATAGTCGACAGCGAGAGTGCGATCAAGAAGGCACGGAACTTCCTGGAGGAGCGGAGCTTGGCATGAGTGGTGTCAAAGTTTTGCGTGGTAGTCTTGACGCGGTAGGCATATTCTGCGCAAAGCAACATGAAGAGGACCAGCGTGAAGACTTGGAAACCTAGACCTGCCAACATGATGTTGTTCCCACTTGCCGGGTCTTTGTTGTCCTGCGAGAGGGTCGAGGCGATACCACCGCCCGCGCCCTGCAGGGAGAGGGAGATGAAGTCGCAGGTTACGAAGATGTATGTGTAAGCTTTTGGAGGGATGCGGGATGTTTCAGCGCCAAAGACCATTACGCTGGGGTTATGGGTTAGCTTGGGTATCCACTATAACTCGAAGGGGTTACGTAGACCAACATTCTAGAGAGACAGAGATAGATTCCTGCACAGAGGAAGGCCGGGGCAATGGTTAAGCTGCAGATTTGCATAAGGAACTAGGACGATTAGCTATGCTCAATCTATGAGTGTCACCCGCGAACTTACAGGATTCATTTCAAAGGGCTCATAGTAGGCCCATACTCGCCCACCATACCCGACGACCTCAGCTAATCAAGCTGTTAGCCACAACGCTTGATACAGGGGAGACACCAGGCGAGGAAAGAAGAAAAAACTTACCAACGCAACCAAAGAACATTGAAATTAGGAAACCCCATGTCTTGTACCTGATCCCTTGGCCAAGATGCACAACCAAGGACAGAGAAAAAAGTGCAATCAGCAGACAATTGAGGGCAAGTGAGGGCCGGTAATCCCAAAACGAGGCCTCCAGGGGGCATTTATCGAGGTCACAGTCTATACTGTTCCAGTAGGTCATATTATGACCATCAAACAATTCCCCACGCATTGTCGAGAGTGTTGCCGGAAAAACTTGACTCGAAGGGGTTTTTTTTCGATTTTGGGAAAGTGGTGGAGTTGTGCTTGGATGATTGACTTTTTTTCTCTTTTGACCCTTTCCGCTGACTTGGGGATGGCGGGCTATATATTCCGTGAATTCGTGGTAGGGCTGTTTCTGCCTTTGTGTCCAGCTGTGTTGTGCTTGTGGTGGATCCGGTCATTTGGGGGTTCTAAGGGTACTTATATCGTTAGGGTCTGCATGGAAAGGTTCTTCTTCACTGCACTTGAATACTGGGCTCGGCAGGGCATGCTATTCGTCTCGCCCTCCCCTACGACTTAACATCCTAGTAGAATACTCAATTCGAAATGGGATCGAGTATCATAGTGGCGGAGCATCCATTATGCCGTAGGGCATTCTGTAACCAACTCTTGGCGGTCAGACCTGGGGGGATTCTACCAACGGAGACATTAGGACTTACTTATCGGGGACTTTTTAGGTTCTCATTAAAGGCCTACCAAAACTGTTGCTATTATAACTGCGAGCTTAAAGGTTGGAGGAGGTTTTGGATTGGGTCGGCAGCAAGATGGGGGCACCGCTACATTACGCGGCCATGCCCTGTTGTATGGTATCCACAAAGAGCGGCGTTGAAGGCTCTGCATAATAGCTGGTAGCAGAAATAGTGGGGTTCTTGGAACTTTGCATTGCGGCAGGTTGATCGGTATCATAGGTGGTGATGGGTGGTTGCATCGTGTGCACCGGTGTTAATACGTACTCGTACTGTTCCTGTATGCACTTTTGCTATTGGTGGGTTGCTGGTCGCAGTGGTTACCATGAGTCGAAGCCTTCGGGAACACTATTCCTCCGACCTGAGCCTCTTGATCCCACCTTCATCGTTTTAACTTTCCGAGTCCTCCCACCACTACCACCACCACCAACCAGCCAAAGAATCATTCTCGAGTACTGGACCATCAGCCAGTCCGTTTCGCCTCATCATATCCACAGCCCTTGACAAGAATATCGGTGTTTTATTTTTATTCACTTTTCTTCACTCTGCTCAGCTCTGCTCCTGTCGCGCTTCCCCTTGCTGTCGTCAAGTCTCTTCCCCGTCTAGTCTACTGCGGCGCCCGGATTGTGGATGAGTCTACGGTGGCTATTCCCATCCAACTTACCACTCACACCTCCACCCACCTGAAAGCCACACAGTTCAAACTTCACAGCGCAGAGAATGAGGAAATGAAATGAAAGAGATGGCCAATGAGGGCAACTTAATCCTCATCCGGACAAAGTATCCTCCGTTGACAGAATCGATTCCTCCGAGGGGCTGCTTAGTAGTGTCCGTTGGTCATAGACCAACTAAAATTATTCCCGCACCAACTGATTGACTAACTGACTAGCCACAGCCGGTCCAGGTCGTGTAATAATTAACTAGAACAGTACCAAATTCGCGTAAAAGAAAGTTAGCCCTAGGGAAGAAGAAGCTTATTTTTTGCGGCATTGCTGGGGCGACGATATCTCTGCTTGCATCGATCGCGATTGAGCCTTGAGCAGGACTGCGATACTGGTATCATAGTCAATGTAGATGACTGGTTGGAGCGAAAGGGAAAAAGGAAGCAAGGGGAATACCAGGGCTTATAGTTTACATCGGCGTCGCCGATAGCCAGACGCGCAGCTGATGACGAAGAGGATCTCTTGTCCACCTCGTATTTGTGCACTCTTTTCCCTCCCTTCTGATGCCATCATTCGTCGAAAATTCCCATCTGGTCTTATTTTCCCATTTTCTCGCCAAGGAAGGTCTGTTCGAGGGTGTTGCGAGTTTCGGCTGGATCCTTGGAATGCTGTATGTCACGCAAAAATGAATTTGCCGTTCTAAATCTTCGTTACATGTGCGTTACTTTTAGTTTTCATCCCATACTCTAATTAGTGGGCTTCCAGAACATCCTATTCAATCCCGGATCCACCCTTACTCTCCCGCGCCTGCACCTCCACCGTCACCCTCATCCTCCCCCTGCTTTCATTCTGTCCTGTCCCAAATAGTTCAATCAACCCCCGCCGTCAACATCGAAACGCCAGCTCGTCACACGTCACCCTCTACCCGTCAAAGAGCTTAAATCCTTCAATCTAATCTGATCTGTCGAACACTATTCCTACTTGGGCCCCAGAACGCGGGCCAAGCCCTCTTGTCCAAGCCTTACCCAACCCAACAAATATGGTTGTGCGCTATTACCGTACCAAGGTGCCTTGCTGAAAAGAAAAGAAAAAAAAAACAAAACAATGTCGCACCGGCCGAGGATAGCAAAAAATGGAAACCGGAAAAGAAAAAGTCAGTTACCAGCCCCGGGGCATGTATTTCTCCGACGGAGGCCCTCCGCCTTATTCCCGTTAGCTTTTGGGTTTGATTGCTATACGTAAGCTGTGATATGACAACTGTCCTGTACCGTACGCGGTACTGAGTCTAGAGGTCAGTCCGTCTGTCTGTCTCCTCTGTGCCGGAGTTAGAGTCATTATAAGGGATTTGAAAAGTGGTTAAAATGGTTTCATGTTATCTTCGCTTTTGGGGCCCTTTTTTCTCTTGTCCGTGTCCGTTATATTCTTCCATATTTCATTTTTTCTTTTGATAATATATATATGTGTGTGGTGTTTTGAAGTGCACTATATATATTCATTTTCCGACAGAAGGGAATTCAAAGATTACTATCACCAGCATCATCAACGTTATGACCACGGAAAATAATAGCACAGACGATTCTAGTGTCGAAGTGATGAAGAGTTGGATGTCGCAGAACATTGCATGCATATCAGAGTCTGCATCCGTGCAGGATGCGGGTGATAGAGCGGCCGAAATGAAGGAGAATTGGGTTGAATGGATAAATGGTTTGACCATCCCGACTGAAGCTCTGCATCTGGTACATAACTAATACTAATTCACCGTGTGCGCCATTTAACGGTAGATGACGATGATGATGATGAAGAAGGTGGTAGTAGCGGTGGTGGGGAAGGGGCTAGCAAGAAGGACAAGAAATGACGGCTTTTTGTTTATTTGATTTACAGCATGGTTTTGAACGGTATGTGAGATCCCTCCCTTATTGGACTGTGTTACCCCACACAAAAAACATAAAGCCAGTCTAATTTGATTCGAGTAGGGTTATGCTCGAGGTGTAATATGTCCGTTACCACCCGTACCACAAAGCCGAGAAATGGGTATATTCGCTATACCCGTTTCAAGGTATTTTTTTGTTTCGTTTTGTTCCTATTCTAATCAGATATCCCCTCTCAAGATTTAATCTCAACTCCTAAATCTCAACTCTCCTCTATCACGGCCGCTAGATTTTCGACATCTCCACACACCAAGTACATACATACCAGGAAAAAAAAATACCTCCGTAGGACGGACTGATAATATCATAATAATAATTAGAGCAATATATTACACTCCCTGCTCAAGTATGTCTCTGGCTCTGACACCTCACCAGCCTATATACTAACCGACAAATCCCTAGTTATCTCTTCTCCTCACAACAACGAAAACCCTCTCCAATCCTTGGCTAGAAGCCAACGCACCGGATACCCAGGAACCCTCCCCCCCAATAGAGCCGTGTACATACACAACACCTCCTCCCCCCCGCCCTCCTAGCTGCCTCCATCCCGACGAGCATAATAGACGCCTCCCCCCCACACCAGTACCGTCACCAGCAGAACAATCCTCCAAACTCCCACCACAGACACCATAGAAAACCAACCCCGAATCACACCTCACATAGCGAGGCATATCCACAACGAATAAATCTAACAAGGTTGACGATTCAGAATACCGCCAAGGCTAAAAACGCCTTACGATGAGTTTCTAGGAATCCCGACACCTCTGCGATTTCAGCCATCATAATTACTTGTTTGAAGGATTCGGTTCACACGATGCTGCAGGCGGCGGAGCGATATAGCGAAGGACGAAGGGATGCCAGGTAGACGATCGGAAGAAAGGCTGATTCTGGGGGAATTGTATAATATATTTGTTTTTTTATACCCTTTTTATATTTTCACTAGACTTGGTTTTATTGCGACAGACTTTTAGACTATTTTTAATCGAGCCTTATTTGGCTTGAATCAATAATGATAACCGTTAATACCCTGCAAGAAGTCTTTTCTCTTTGGTTTTCGGGGGTGCGGGGTGCATGGGATATCACTCGGTTGAGTTCTGCACGTGATCCCTTAGAGCGTTCCAAGGGTTTGTTTATGCTCGGATGGAGGGACTAATTGACGGCCAGAACGGTGTCATATTGGTCAAATATTTCTTTTGGCCAATCGCGGAGTTCGTACCGGGTTTCACCCTCCCTTTACGATCCGTAATAAGTTGGGGTTAGCCACTGGTTGGAAAAGACCGTTCACGGACGAAGACTGGTATATTTTGGAGAGATTGTGTATTGGCCATTGGCCTAGTTGATGGGGGCGGTCAGCATGACGAGGCAAGATTAAGCTACGCATGCGTAGTCTCAGCTTGTACGGGAAGTACGAAGGGGGATGGGCTCATAAAAATTAGAGTTAAGTGTGGGAGGTTAGAAGGATTTGTTTGCCGCAGATCTATTGCTCTAGGATTGGGTGCCCAGGCTAGAATATAAATATAGCTGCAACATGCGCTGAACAACACGTAGTCCAAATTGATACATCAGGGATTCGAGCAGTAACTCTAGTGTTATCAGGGATCGTGGGATCGTCATGGGTTGATGGTTTCCTGTCCTGTGAAGTCTTGCAGAATCGAGGCCTTTCTGTGCCACCGGTGCTTCTTCCACTAAGCCAGGGATAGGGGTGTGGCAGGCACATTGGTTGTGGGCTTATTGGGGTGGGTGAGGTGGCCCGCTTCAACTTGCACCCTCACCCACTCGCGCCCTATCAAACCCGACAGCTGCCTAACCCAAACAGCAACCAAACCCACCCTCCCACCCTCCAGAATAACCTCCCCCTATCGTGCTCTATCACCCTAACCAGCCCCTCCACCTCATGCGCCACAACCTCTCACTCGCCGCATTTCATCACCTAGCTGGCCCAAGCCGGTAGCCCACCCACCTACTTTCACCTCCCCTACCATCCTTAGCTAATACCGGTGAATGCGGGGGCTCTCGGGGCGTCAAGCCTAAAAAAGGGGGGAGATTTGTCTAAGTACCACCCCATGATGATAACGATCCGTGAGAATGCGGAGGATATGCCTTGCACTTTGGGTATTAGAGGCTTGGCAGGGGCTAGTGGAATTTGCTGCCCGCGAGGGAGATTAAATAGGTCAGGGGCAAAAGAGTGGGTTAGTAGACAGCAAATCCCTCGTAAGTTGAGTATTGCCAGAGGGGAAGGGGTGGAGGGGGGAGGTTGGTTAGAGGAAATCCACGTTTGTGCTCCAACATGCGTATCCGGTTAGATAGGATAGAGGGTATGAATTCGCCAGGCCCACTCCGGGGGTATTGCGAGGTCCTTATTCGCGGCATAATACAGAGTAACGCCCACTTGTAGCTCACGCCTCGACAATCTTGCCCGTTAGAACTGAAAAGAAAAAGGCAGCGTGTGAAACCCATCATTACCGTGCGCAGGCAAGATCGGTGTGACACCGACAAAGTATCAGAGGCGGAGAAAAGGATATGCTAATTCGCCAGCTTATTTCCTGGAAATTACACCGTACCGCCCTTCATTCCCAGGAGCATGAGTAGAGTAGAAGGTGGTCAAACTTCATTACGAGTGATCCCCCGTGATCGGGAAAGTAACCCAAAGGAACTTGCTGTTTAAGCATCACCTTATAGCCACCTGCATTATCTGGCTCCCTTTGTGTCTCCGTTCCATTAGCTTGACTCCCCATTTACCCCCTCTCCTCTTTTTTCCTTGACTTCCTAGAGATATAACAATTAACAACAATCTCTCCTACAAATCCGCCCAACTTCTTGATCTCGTTGTCTCCACGCTTCCAACACAACTACCCGGCGATTCCTAAAACAGTCGGTACGTGAGTTGCCAGACGGTAAGGTTGAGCTATTGATGTTTCCACAAAATTAGATACTTGAGGCATATATTACACCATATCTAGCAAAACAAGCTCTTGATTCCCCCCATTCCAAGTGTAGTATGATACTTGAAAAATAGTCTAGGATAGCAAGCCTTCGAGCAAGGCAAGGCGCTGGGGAGAGCTTGGGGGCATAAGAGGGGTCATGAGTCGGGTTTTGGCCGTCCTCCGGATCAAAGCAGGACATATACGAGCCCCAGGTAAATAAGAGAGCGTAAAGAGTAAACGCGCTTCCACCAACCACTCCCGGGACCGAACCTCCCGTCACGTCCACTAAGGCCCACGGTATCGGGTATTTTGAAATGGTGTACCGGCACACTGAACCCACACTACGGGACGACGGATAGCCATCTACCATGTGCCCCTTACACAATAATAAGATGTAGTTGGAGGATACGATTTCTGACGACTCTTGCGAAGCCGACAAAAAAGGATTCCTCCTGCCTTAGGCACACACTCAGTCATGCCCTAACTAAACCTAGTAAAGACCTCTAGAATCACCACCAGTTCTCTTGCTGGGCTATCAGTTTCGGGGCTCAGAAGATTCTCTGTGGGCTGAGCTTTACCTAAAGAGTGGCACTCTTCCCTCTTGTGATGTCAATAAATAACTACATTCGTCCAGAGCACGTTAAGATCCTTCTTTCGCTTCCTCTCGAGTTGTCGGGACTCTCAGTGTTGGAAAAGCTGCTCAGCATGTTGGTTTCTTTTTGTTTCATTAAAGCACGGAGGTTAAGAAAGATGTTTTCACTGACAGACGGATAGGACAATGGAAAGCATAAAGGCTACGGAAATGAAGGAAGTTTTCTTTTGTCATACATTTCTTTTGTTCAGGGATAACAGAGTGTTTATTTCATTTGTCTCTTTAAAGGATAGACAAGGCGATAAGGAGGCATTTGCGGAAGAAAGTGGAAATGTGTGGTGATGGTTGGAAGACTGAGAATGGTGTTTCGCTTTTCATATATACTTTTGTTATTACCGTCAGTTTAGCAAGCAACTCATCTACGAATTTACCTCTAGTTACTCGCTATCATTATCCTCTCTCCCATTATTGCTCTTTTGGTGCCGTATTTGCGCTTATTTCGTTTACTCAGAAAATGCAATGACATTTTTCCCTTTCTGGTCACACCTCGGGGATCAATTCCTCCGACTTGGAATGGGCATTCGCGTCACGGGGAAGGCGTAATAAATAGTCCCAAGTGCGCGGCCCTCTCTGGGTGAGGAGGAGGAGAAGGAGATTGTGCAGCCTCTCACCGATATAATGTCCTGATTCTCGATCTTCTCGTATTCCTTTTTTTATTCGAGGGGGCACTCTTTCCCCCCCCCGCCTTTTTCCCTGCAGCTCCGCGGGATATTGGTATGGCTGAAATGGAGATCTCCGGTATTTACTCCTTCGTGTTGTGGTTTCGTCTATTGGCTGTGAGTCATGAGGTGCTTTCAGGGAGTTGGTTCTGCATCCTGAGGGGATTTTTTAGAAGGCGTATTGGGTAATAGGATTGAGTTAATGGCAAGGATAGAGAACACGGGAGATCATAGCCTGAGGGCTCGATTCGAGCACCCCCGAGAGCATACTTCGGCGTGCTTGTCTTGTCTTTTTTCCTGTCTAGCCTAGATTTACTCCTGTTGTTTCCCGAGTAAGTTTTTCTATTCACGAACTTTTTTTTATCTTTCAAGGCTAATGGAAAGTTCAACTGTCAAATACTTATTATAGCTTTTATTTAGTCAAAAACGAATTCAAGAACCTCCCATATCATCCTTCAATCCGGCGTCCGCGTGGCCCCCATCCAACAAACTAAATCTACCCATAGCCCACCTCACGATGCTCTTCAGGGTACAAAAAAGTTCAGAAACCTTTCTCCCCATACACCCCTCCACCCCCAAATTAAAGGTAAAAGAAGTGAGAGCAAAGCATCTATCATCTGAAAAAATTAGGCAGAGAACTTCAGGCAAATACTGGACATTCCAACTGAAACCCCTCCCCCCTCACTCAGAATCCTACATCATAGCCCGTCACTCGGCATACCCCCCTCAAGGGCATTCCCCAAACTCCTCCCACGAAAATAAAACACAACCACCAGTTTCAATAGCCCCGGCAAGCTCTCCCTTCCGGAGCCAGCTTGGGCACCTCTTCGCCCTTCCACTATGCTACCTATCAAACGTTATCCGGTCACCCCTATCCTTCCTCTCGGGTCCTACGTTCTGGTAGTTCCCTATGAGTCGGACAATCGATAGATCACCACCGCAACTACCAGTCGGGCAATGTAGCGGTTTCGATCCCGCACCCCAGTGAGAGCGGTTGAGGCCGGCATTCAGCTATTGAAAGTGGGCGGGCTTCGCAGGCTTCATAGAGATACTGGGGTTACCACAGGGTCGTGACCATTAACTCCGAATCAAGGAATGATTCGGGTTAGCACCCATTCTGCACATAAGGCATTCTCATTCCTTTGGGCTTCTACATACCGCCAGAGTGTCAGGCGCCTGAAAGCAGGAAGGCTCAAAGGGATGCAATTCCCAAGTGCCAGAATTCCTTGACTCCCGGCAGCACGTCTACCCGCTACCGGTTCAGGGGGGCACATCAAGCCAAACCTCGGGCAGCCTGCGGGGGATCGGGGGTACTGAATTTCTCAGTTCCTTTAACTTTTACAACAAGTTTCTTTCGCCCCGGATTTATTCTTGTTCTGTATCTCGGATACTCTCTACGAACAGGTGGTGGGATATAAGCACTTGGGGGGAAAACAGGGCTCTTGGACATGCCGGCCTTTAGGACTCCGAGACAACTCTATTAAATTCGAATACTCTCCCACCCAGACGGAAACACCCCTGCCCTAGTACGAAGTTGAGGACATCGCATAGAAGATCCAACACCGCGACTCAAAGGGAGACAGCACAGACAAACTCGGACAATTGCAATCGGTAAGTGGGAAGAAAGGACTTCAAATACAGAAACCGCAGACATAGAACTGACGAGAGCAGTCAAGTGAGACCCCCCAAAGACCCCAAATCCCGAGATGCCAGAAGATTCCACGCCACCACCAAAGCCCGAAAATACAGATCAGAAACTTCATGCTCTGTTGAAAAGCTTAATATTCGGAATGGCGGTCGAGACAGATCCGGTCCTAGACATACCAGTGCTTGATTCCATGGCCTATTTCTGGACGAAAACAATTCAAGAACACCATAAAATGCTTAAGCATCAGCAAGAACTGGTCCAAAAACTTCAGAGGGACACCCTGAAGCTTCGCAAAGAGTATGCCAACCTCTCATTTTCACTTTTATTTCTAAATACCCTCATTCAATTAGGACAGGCTAAGCTAAATCACAGCGATAGTCTCAACCAGAGGGAAGCAATGATCATGATCAGAGCACACAATAGTAGGCTCTCAAAGTGGGAGCATATCAAGTTCCCGCCCGAAATATCAGTAAATAATCCTCCGTTGCCCTTAACACGAGAGAAGCTCCTGCAAATGAACAGTAGGTCAATCACTTGCCATAGCAGGACAAATACTTACGATACTTAGACATTCAATGCCAATTTACTGCGGGATATTTAGAACTCCCTAGTCTTCCGGGATTGGCCTCGCTTGAGGAAAGGCGCAAACAAATCGCAGACTATTTGGGAGTTATATATGTGGATTGGATGTAAGGGGAGGGGGGGGGGGCGAATGGATGTTTGCCACAATTATTTTCTACTCCACTTTCCTTTTTTCCCCAATACATGACAATCACTCTCCGGAGAGCTTCTGCTAGGAAAAAACCCCATCATACACGAGAGTTATCATTAGCTTTCTTCTAAGACTGGTAGCTCTCCCCACATCTAGGGAAGCGCATAAATGTTGCGGACGCCATTACTCGTATGTTAGGGTTTCTTTGGGGAGGGGTTGAGATTGATTGTGCTGCTTTACTTTCAGTTTGTCGGTTAAAATCGAGCACTCTCTTTTCTTTGGTGAAACGCGATTACGAACGATGGGCTAAGGGGGAGTTGCAAGGAGAAGTTCCTATATTTGATTGAATAAAAAATCGAATCCAAATCTCTTGAATACTATCTATTGGTCTCCTAATAGCCATCTCTACATTCCCTGAATCAAACTATTGTAAGATATGGGCTCCGACCCCATTGAGCAATTCCAACATTCTTGCCTTTCTTCCTTCCCCTTTCAGTAGCTGCGCTCATAAAACATACTAGAGGGTCTGAAAGAAAAAAGAAAGAAAGGAGAGAAGAACTGCAACTACCTCAAAGTCTGTCACACCGCTCAGCCAGGACATCAAGGAGGAAATGATAAATCGCCCGCCCGGGATTCCCCTTTTTCCGGCTCCCATCACTCCCCATCACTCGCAATATCTTTACAGTCGAAGGGTTCCCAGTTTTATATCTCACCCATAGCATGATGATCTATCTCCCAGTCTCTACGGGCGGGTAGAACAACCTGAGCAGCCCACCTGAGTACAGGTGAAGTAGAAGAAGGGCTATGAGGCTGGACGCCTAGTCTGCCGAGGACGCTATCAGCACCTCGGGTATTGAGAATTCAGGCTACCACTCACCCAGTGGCTAGCCAGATCCCGCTTTCGATATCTTGATTGGGACGTGTAGGTTCTCGCAGGTGAGTCGGTCCGAAGGATCCAAGTTGTACTTCTGAGATCTTCTAATCCAGCATGTTTGAACGTTAAAAGAAGGATCGGGAAGTATTTCACTTACGGGAGATGGCCAGTTGTAAGGCGTTGGAGATTGCGTGCCTTCAGGTGAAACTCTTCCCGATATCTATGAGCTCACCCTGCAGTCTACCGAGGGTCTTGCTGATTTAGAGAATGCGGTAGATACTAGCCTGGCCTATCGAAGCCGTGAAGTACTTATCCTGAGTTGCATACCTAAGCCAGAAATTTCCCCAGATATGAAGGGAAATCATTTCCTCATGAACGTCCCGAGTTGCCTGGGCCCCGATAACCGACTCGGTATAGAGCATCGCGAATGTCCTAGCATAGAGCTAGTATTATCCCCCGGGGACCCGGAGACATTGTGCGTTCCTCCAACCTATTATACGGGATCTTCGGGGCACATAGCAGGAGTCGAGCCTCGAGCTCACCGTTCTCTACTACAGCAAGTTAGAGCGACAAATTACCGCAACACAAAAATAGAGAAACCTAAAAAGAGAGCTAAGCGATGAAAGAATGAGAACTATATTTCTGCGGGCCAAGCACAGCTGAATGCGAAGAGATAACAGACCAGACGATTGATAGAGATGGCAACCAAGAAAAACCCATGAGAGATATACTGTATATAATATCACTATACATCTAAATATCTCCAGGAACTAAATGAGACTCCATAAACCGGAATGGCTAATGGAACTCATGGAAGCGCCCCAGCAATAACCAGAGCTCGGCAGAAATTCTAAGATAAGATACAAGCAACCCACTATAGCCCTACACACTCCAGAATCATCCTAAACAACCCTCCCCATAGTGACACAGCCAAAGCAAATCCATAAACACAAGCCCTATGCGTACTAACATGGGACAAAGAAAATTAAACCAAACACCCGATACCTAATGGTAGTGGGTATGAAACTACACCAACACCCTACGCACACTAGCACACGATGTGAAAACAACAATCTATATGTGATATCACTGGGTGCCTCCTCATCACACCTCATGCCTGGATGATTGCAGCAAGGTATCTCATAACCTCAGGCCCCATAAGGAATCCAACAAACAAAGGGCACTTCGTCAATAATACAAGGCTAAACAGGTTCTTCGAAGGCCTTGGGCGCATAGATCAGCAGCGCGAGAGGCATTCCCCAACCCATATACCCAATAATCCACTCCTCACTCACATTACCCCAGGATCTAGTATTTTCAATCGGCCGACATATCCCACAGGCAGACCCGTTTAAACTCGTTTTTTATCCCTAACGGGGAGGTGTTGGAGACGAGAAAGTGGTTCAAGGATGAGTGGTGTCGGTATTGGGTAGATTTAGGCCAAAGGCAACTTTCCCAGGAAGTCACCCGCATGACAGACGCATCTTATGAAAAAACTTCCTACTATTGCCCACCCTAACTTTAAGACCGTAAGTAACTAGGCCTCACTCCATACCTCATAAAATAATTATTCCATTCCTCAAGGCTAAGTAGTGCGTCTAAGAAACGAATAAACAGGTATCATAGATAAAGACGAGATCTATCGTATGGGGGCTTGTTGATTTGGGAGAGGGGGATATGAAAGTAACACCCATCTCTTTCTTCTGAAATGTTAGGAGTGATTTTCCTAACAGAGGGGGATGATACCCCAAGTATGATACATCAAAGAGCAAAATTCCTAATCATCTCCCACCCTCACTAGATTCCTGGTGATATTCTGGCCACCACGTTCTCATGGAAAGGGGTCTATCACCACCACCCTTGAGGTAAACTTGAGTACCGGGGCCGAACCATTTCCTATGACTCACGGAGATTCTCACCCATTCGAGAAAAATGGGAAAAAAGTAGAAATTCCCACTGCATAAACGACTAATACCCCCCTGCCCGGCCTCGTACTATACGGTACCGTACCACCCTGCAGTGCCGTTCTCTGCCCCACGCGCACGAACCTAGCGCACCCCCACACCACTCCCACGCTCAAAACCAGAAACCCAAATCCCTAAACCCTAACTATCTGACCTCGGCAGGGCCCGGAACAAAACTCACTTATCCATCCCACCGCTAACACACTTGTAACCAAGCCACCTATCATACTAAGAGAAAACAAAGCTAAAAGTTTTAGGTCAATTGTGCTACCCTTCCCCGCCTGTAACACATCGCATTCGATACCGTACCCTACCAATCCTGGCTGTCTTAGGCGTGAAGGGAAATGGGATCAGATCCTCGGGCGTGACTGAATAACTTGGCTCATAGGAGTATTTGAGCTCTTCCCTTAGTTTTTTTTCTTTTCCGCCATGAGCTAGGGAGAGAAGAGAGTTGAGGAAAGGGATATACTGTAGTAATGAATCCGTCTAAGTTTGGGCTTGGGCTTAGTTGTGTTTGTGCATAGGGCAGAGTTTAAGTTCGGTGTCGGGTATCATCCCAGTATGAAGGACATGCACGGTTCCTGTGAAATCCTGGAGACTGGCTGCTGGGCCATGCCGTATTCGGATAAGGTACGAGACCAGTATGATACGATTAGTCGTGGTGGTGGAGGCTTTGGTCGTTAGTTTGTCACTTGTCCAAGGTCGTAATTTACCCGAAAACCAGGGGTGCAAAGTATATTTTGCGCGATGGGGGCTCAGATATGCGCAGGGTTCTTTACCACACACTCGAGTATTCTATTCCCTTAGTACAAGTATCAGGCAACAAGTATCCGAACATGAGACATTCGACATATATGGTAATTCGTCTGTGCGCCATATGTCTCATGTTCGGATACTTGTTGCCTGATACCTGTATGGTGCCGGGCACTTGAAATCAACCGAAAACTAACACAAGAATAATTCTCGAAAATTTTCAACCACCACCACATCTTTGAGAAGATGTGGCTTCATAGAAGTGTTCAGAAGACACTCCTCTTTAATTCTATGTTTTCCAATTTTCAATCAAAGCAATATTAGTGGAGATAGTAAAATTCCGAATTACCCATGTATGGTCATTTTCGAAGTTACTTTTGCCAAGCCCCACTATTTATGTGTATTATGTAAGCAAAATGAATTACCCATGAGGGCTGATTTCAAATGCCCGGCACCATACCTGTTTTTGGGCGCTCATGGCCTGGGAAAAGTAGTACCGATATGGCTAGGGATCTCTTGCTGTGACCTGGCCTATAGAGAAAATCCGCATTTGAGATTGTCACACTTGAGCCACTCCCCCAATCTCGGAATACTCTGGGGAACTAGACGAAAGAGATCTGACCTACCCTGGCACCCACCAGCGCTAGAGTAGCCGTTTTCTAAAGTCTCCGAATAGGACGCAAAAACAAGCGATTTAGTTATGGTACCGGTATGTTGCGGTACCCACCGTAATCTCGGCCCAAGGACATGTAACTCACGTCTCGGAGACTTTAGGGGGGGGCTGTTAGTAGTCCCCCCCTCTGTTCCCCTTTCTCCTTACCTACCGGTATCCCCCTAACCGACTACCGGTACCGATACTGGTACTCGTATCCCATAGCCCGTGATGATGCCTACATGCACTTTGAGCACAGTAACCAAAAGCCCCCCTCAACGACCCACCTCCCACTTCCCAAAAACTCTATTTCCTCCCCACACGGAAAACGGGTGAACAAAAAAAGAAAATAAAGATAAAGACACCAGACAACCTCCCTCACATCACGAGTCACTTGGTACCGTACTCGTACTCTCTCCTTGACCGCTGAGACGGTGGAAATTTTTGCCACTCCTGCCTAAGCCAGAGATGACTAAGGTCTGAAGCCTGAACATCTGCGACCCTCAATAATTGAAACAAAAAGTCGCCTACTAACTAACCTGTGCCTCAGGCAGTCTCTCTGAGGCGACCCAATAGCTCCCACAGGGAGACAGAAACGATACGCACCTGACACAGCCCCCCCATCCCTGATTTTCACCCCAAGCCAGGGGAGGACCATAAGTCTTGACTCCGGCCCAGCCAATAACCCTTCGCAGAGAAACATGTCCAGATATCAGGGGGGTTTTCAGATGGTTTCGCCGCGCATTCAAGCTTTGAAAACTTACCGTACCGTATCATGCAAAAAGGGATACGGTACGGTATCATAATACAACTCACCACACAAAACCGCCAAGGCCGCCACCACGACAAATTAACTTTACGGAGGAAAAATAATAATAAAAAACCCCCCCGTTACTTGAGCACAGTCCCACCCCGCTACCGTATCCCAGATGGTCAAAACCCGGATCTCATCCGGTAACTTACAACAGAGAACACACGGGATAGCCGAGGAAGAATACCGCGATACTTACTTGTACAGCACAAAATACCGTAATAACCGGAACAATTGGATCTCACGCTAGGGTATTGGAGCTGCATCTTCCAACCCTAGCAGACTTCGCTGAACTTTTTTTCTCTAGCCCATCTCTCTTAGCGTCATGGAGGGCTGAAAAGACAGCCTTTTCCTTTTTTTTCTTTCCTCTTCTCTCTCGTTCAGTTTGCCCCCTAAATCCTAGGAGGGAACTCTAGTCGCCTTGGCGCGATCATTCCAGTCCCCCTCCACTTCACGCCGCCCGAGCAAAGTCACCTTTTTCTTTCGGTGTTGGTCCACCGAAATGGGCGCGACTTCAATTTCGGCGACATGAGTACTCGGGTACTGGTAATTGGAGGATGTTTGTGAGCACGTCCACTATTTCCCGGCGCTATGGTTTGGGCAGAAAAGGCGGGATTTTAGAGGTATGCAACAACAGTCGTGTTCACAAACTCTGTTCAAATACGAGTTGGGGAATTGTAGAGTGGGGCGGCGGCGGCTGTGCCTGAATGCCAAGGAATAGATAAATCAGCATGCGTGTGACACCATATCACTAATGCTCACTCGATTCACTTCGCTCGCTGCGCCCCCTGAGCTACCGTAGGCGCGAGTGAGTGCCCAACATGGGCGGAATAGGGGTGGTTTGGTGAGCGCATACAGGCGATGGGAAGGGAGAGTCGCATGAGTAATCTGATGCTTTTTTTTTTTTGAGTATGTCTCTGGTCCCTCACCCGCTTTCTTAGTTTGGATCTTCCTCCCAAGCCCGTTCTTCGTTTGATGGGATGGATTGATCGTACGATTTGTATCACAACCTCACGATATCAGAATTGTCTGTATGGGGGGAGAAGGTATCTAGAGAAACAAAAAAGGAAAGAACCATTAACCTCTAGATAACAACTAGGAAATAAAATGATTCTTTAGAAAATAATATCTTTCGAATGATTACCAGAACATAATTATTCACCTCCTCCGCTTCTTCATCCTCGTTACAAAAGCCCCTACGCCAAATTGAAAATCAGAAAATCATTACCGCCTCTGCCACCTTACAGCACCAGGACTGCGAAGGCACCGACAGCACCAACAACACCAGCGGCACCCGCACCAATGCGTCCTGCAGCACCAGTGTACTGAGGAACGCCACCAATGGTCTTGTTGCCGGACCCATAAATAGGTGGGCATCCGGGTCCACCTGGGCAGCCAGCAATCGAGGTAGTGGCGGGGACTGGAGCGCTGACTGGAGCGGTGACCATAGGTGGGCAGTGGGCACCTCCTGGGCATCCAGCGGGGTAAGTGACAACTGGGCAGTGGGGTCCGCCGGGGCAGGTATAGGTGGTTGTGATGGAAGGTGGGCAGTAGGGTCCTCCGGGGCACTTGTAAGTGACGGTAGAGACCGAGGGAACACCGGCAATGCTGGTGGATAGAGTGGCTGGGCAGTGGGGTCCACCGGGGCACTTGTAGGTGTTAGTGGCAACTGCTGGGTGGCTATAGGTGGTCACCGGGGCGAGAGTAACAGTGTTGGTGTAGGTATAGCAAGGAGAGCCGGGTCCGCCAGGGCACTTGGAGACCTGAAATGCATGTTAGTATCATGTGATGTGGCTAAACCCGAAGAGGACGATAACGGTACTTACAGTGTAGGTTGAGCAAGGAGTGGTGACAGTCAAGGAAATAGTTGAAGTGTAAGTGACTGGCTCAACGGTAACGGTGGGGTGGCAGATAGTCTTCTGTGTGCATGTAGTGATAGTCTTGGTGACCATCGAGGTAAGAGTGACACAAGGAGGAGTGATAGTCGCATGGCCAATCACGGTGGTGTTGCCATACTTGGGAGGAGTGGTGACGATAGGATAGCCACCAGTTCCGGTCCCTTTGATACCAGTTCCACTGATTCCAGTTCCATGCAGACCGCCGCAAGCAGCTGGGTTCTGGTCGGGGTTGGGGTGGTTGGGGCAGTTGTCAACATCGTCACAGATGCCATCGCCATCGGAATCACCGCCCTTTCCTGCGCATGGGGAGACGGTAGTTCCCTCCTTGCACTCACCAGTACATGCACCAAGGGTAACGAAGACGGAGCTATCACGAAGACGATCGGCAATGTCGCAGATGGCGATTTCAATCTTGTGGGCTCCGGTTGGGGCAACGTGACCAGACTTTAGGATAGGAGTGGACCCGTCGAAGTTAGACCCCGAAGCGGGAGGGACGAGGACCTTGTCGCTCTTGAAAAAGGGACCATTGATAGTGATTGGAGCATTCTCGCTATCGAACGCAATCTGCTTACCATCGACGTAGATACCCATCACATCGTTGAATTGGGAGCCAACCCACTCAGGGTACTCCTCTGAAGCAAAAATAAACTCGGTGAAGAAACCTGTGAAGCCGGACAGGAGCTCGACGTTCATGGTGAGGACTGCGGCATCATAAGAAGTAGCACCACCGGCAAGCGAACTGCAAAGCGCGCTTCCTGCTGTTCCCTTTGACTTGCTGATGTCGACGTTGGTGCCGGACCCAACGGTGTCGACAGCGTCTCCGCTGGTAAGGACGGCAGCGTTACGAATCCCCTGGGGGCCATCGGTGTAGGTACCGGCGCTGTCGGGAGAACCAGCATAACTAGCCGAAACAAGCTTGATTCCAGGGCTGGAGCCGAGGATTGCCTTGGCCAAAGTATCGGCGTTGCCGGTAGGGGTGACAGCGAGTCCTGAGACTGCAGTGGCGAACAAAGCCGCAAAGGTAATGGTATTAAAGATCATTGTGAATTTGATATTTGTAAAAAGAATGACTTAAAAAGAATGACTATCCTCAAAAGAGGTATTATGGTATAGACAACCGGAAGCTGGAAAAAAGGAGTGATTTCGGGCTACCGATGAATAGTGGGTGAAGAGAAAAGTGGTAGAGAGGCGGGAGACCAGTCAACTTATATATGACCAAAACTCTTAAGATAAAAAGGAGAGGACATTAAAGGCTGTGATATCACCGACCATTGACATTGCCCCTTGCAGATAAGGTGCAAAAAGAAGCAAACTCAATCCGTGGGAGGGCATTCGCTTTGGCGACCAATAGAAAATCACTCGCAGGGTAGCTGCAACATGCGAGACTGTGTGCCCCAAGCTTTTTCCCAGTGAAAATCTGAACCCCACCCCCCTTCAGCCTCAGCAAGCCTCTCTCAGTAAAGACCGTTTTCGCCCAGATCCCATGTACTCGAGTACTGTGCTCGTAGTGTACCACAACCGCATACGGTTACAGCACGAAACTGAAAGTACTCGAGTACCGTAAGTAGGGTATACCATGCCGGTAGCTACCTACTGTACTGGGTTGCCCGATAAGTAATTTCATAGTGGAACTTGAGGTAACAGATGATGCCATTGGATACCCCTATTGAAGGTCATCACCACCTCCAATTACTATAATTCAACCGAGAGAAGCGATGCACAAACACGCAGCGAAATGTTGCCAGCGTTAGGATGTTCTAGTTGGGCACGGGTTTGAGTGGTCAGCGCGTCAAATTAGATAACCCTCCAAGAAACCATACTTTTCGATTCAGCAAGCCACGATTATGGTGTGTGGAGATGAGAAGAGAGGGGCCAAGGCAAACAAATGACGGAAGATGGCTAATGAGTGGAGGTTTCTGACGAAGACTTGGGATGGTGCCTGGGATGGGGTAGTGAGGTCCAGAAGGCGAGTGCAACGTTGCACGGGGCCTCTTTTTTCTTTCACCCCGCGGCAATACCGGTAGTGATTGGGGTGGTCGCGCCCATCCATTGAGGAGACATGCACACGGATTGATTATTATCATACCATCACCTTTTAACTCCTATCGCCTTGCTGCCCGTTCCAATACACAGAACAATGCCCCTCAACTTCAAGGCTAAACAGCCATCCGCTCCCATAGGGTTGGCATCGGTATCACAGGAAAGGAGAAAAAGGGGGGTGGGGTGTTAAGCCGATTCAAGACCATTGAACCTGGACAACGGAATCGTCATTTTATCTGAGAGCCAATAAATCCGCATTCTGCCCCTGAGGCTGAGCACATCTGGATATCTCTCGTCGGATCACCATTGCAGCGCCGGTACTGTGCTCAACCCAACGGCTATCGCCGTCGAAAAGCTTTGTTAAGCAAATGATTGGCCTCTCAATCGTGCACGGCTAAAACACGGTACTCGTACCCTGCTTGAACAGTCAGCTGTACTAGTACTTGCACGGTATTGGTGCTTGACTTGACCTAAATATACTCGTACCGTACAAGGAACCCCAACCGGGTAAGATTCAGGTCTGAGGGGTCCCCACCCATGGTATCCAAAGTTATCTAAAACCTTATTCCAAAGCTGATGCTAATCTCAATGCCTAAAAGTGGAGAAGAAGAATCGCAGACTCCATGGAGTTCCCAAATACCGCTCAGAGTAAATGTGCTATCAAGTATCGGTAAGCCTGATGATTGATGTAGTTTTGGGGTATTTTCCCCATGTTGCTAACATGTACTTGTACTAGTACAGTACTGGTGCTTGTAGATTGGCGTTGGTATGATAGATGTCGCTCGGAACTCCGCACAGCAGCGGCAAAAAAAAAGACACCCACAATGACCGGACCCCAAAATGTCGTGCAAAATTGAATAGGGGTTTGCACTCAATCGCGGGATAAGCATTTTAGGATCATCGTTTTTTCCCCTTCTTCCCTTACCCCACACGTTTCGAAACAATTTGATGGGCCACATGAAAGGCAAACAGACCGCACCTTGCTGCACCCCCATCCGGACATCCAAAAGGGCAAATTACTTCCCTTTGCAGCCTTAAAATACGGAAGCATGTTATGATACCGGCACTGTAAGATAGATCTAATCTATCATCTGTTTGCCAGTAGCCGCTGGGGGACAGTGTGTGGTGATAAGTAATGCATAAGGCGGACGGCGGTCATTGTGGGACCAAGTAGAAAAGATAGCCATTGACTCATGCTCCCCCTGAAACCTTAATTTCCGCACCCCACCTCCACCCCTCCCATGATTATGCAGTTCAGATGATACCGGTGCCCATTTTCCTCCCCTTCTCTCATACTTTACTAATCCGGCCCTCAAGGCCATAACATCTGCTGTATTACTAACCTGCCTTTTGGATACAAAAGTCGCAGCAGGTTACAGGAAAACTGATCGCTCCTCTTTAAAACAAAAAGACTCTCGCATTTTGCATTTTTATCGAGCGCGCCATTTTTGAAATTAAAATTAGAAGGGACTCCTTTGGATCACCGAGGCTGGGCCCTATAAGTGTCCTAATTTATGTTTAATTTTTAACTATCCTGAGCATGTCGCTAGGAACCTATGGCCTTCTGGTTGGAGCCGCCAGGCTGAACGAGTGACCTCTTGTGCTGAGTTTTTCCACAGCGCTCACAGCTGTATGAATGGTGCAGGTAGCGTACCGTACCTAGCTTCCAGGGTTGGGGATCCGGATATGGAATAATCAGGCTCGCAGTCTGGACGGAAGCGAGTAGGAGGTTTCATGTGTTGGGTTGATGCAGATGGGCGGCACCAAGACTTCAGCTCCGTCATGAGATATCACCCGGATAGCCATAGAATCGAGGATCAAGAGTTTGCTACTCTGCCTCTGCAAGGCTTCAAGACGCCGTCACTCGGGAAATTCAACATGGCCTCGAGTTGCGGTAAACTTCCACCCCCCTTTGGCTGCCCTTTGGCTGCTGGGGGGATTAGGAATTTATCTTTAGGGTAAATTGCAACCAGTCCAGAGTATCATATGGTGATGGGTGTCGTTGGCGTTACGGACGGGTTGTAGGGTCGTTTCTCCATCATATGGTATGATATTTCGTGACGCTTACACAATACTAGGGTTAAACTTCAAACAATTTGTCTAAACACTATGATACGGGGGATGTCTGGCCCTAAGATGGACGAATGGGTGCTTGGAGGGCCTTTCCATTTCGCGGTCTTTCCCATTACGGTCATAGAATTCTGAAAATTTTCTCTATGTCCAAGATGAGAATTTCTCCACCACTCATCCGACCATTCCCAGCTCCTCCTCCACGTACCTTACACTATTTTTCAACGCGGGAAGATATCGCACACATATCCCTTCACGAAATACACTTGCCCGATCTACACAATGCGCCCCTCTATCCTTCTCTCCCTCTTTCCCATTCTAGTCAACGGACATATGCAACTAATCTCCCCCTTCGCACTCAACCAACAAGACAACCCAAACGCTGGATCGGGAAAGATTGACTACAACTACGCTTCCCCCCTCGCCGGGTCCGGCGCAGACTACCCCTGCAAGGGCCACCTCTCCGCTCTCGGAGGGGCCGCCGGGGCTCCCGTGGCAACATGGAAGGCGGGCAGCACGCAGTCCTTCAAGATCGGGGGTGGCGCAGCCCATATGGGCGGCAGTTGCCAGGCCTCACTCTCCGAGGACAAGGGGAAGAACTTCCGTGTGATGAAGTCATATATTGGTGGTTGCCCCGTTCCTGACAAAGCCTTCACTTTCACGGTTCCCAAAGAGGCATTGAGCGGCCAGGCGGTGTTTGCCTGGACTTGGTTTAACAATCAGGGAAACAGAGAGATGTATATGAACTGTGCATCTGTTGCGATCACCGACGGCGGGAGTGGAATGGCGGGATCCTATCCTTATATTTTCCGGGCAAACATTGGGAATGGATGCGCTACTGAGGCGGGCGCCGACGTGGTTTTCCCCAACCCCGGGGGGGATGTCGAAAACGTGTCTACTAAAGCTGCACCGCCTATCGGCAATTGTGGATCAGCCGGGCCTGAGCTGGTTAAAGCGGCTGCGATGAGCACGGCGAAGGAAATTGGAGTAAACACCCTTGCGGATGGCCCCGCGGGGGATGGCAAGGCACCCAAAACTATCCTACCAACGAAGGCTGCAATGGAGGCTACCCCCCCGTCTAAAGCTGCAATGGAGGCTATCCCCCCGTCTAAGGCTGCTATGGAGGCCAACCCTCCGTCCAAAGCTGCCATGGAGGCCAGCCCCCCGTCCAAGGCTGCGCAGGCAAAGCCCATTGCCCCTTCCGGAACCGCAGTGACCACGGTGACATCGCCAGTCGCTACCGGGAGTGCTTACCTTCCCGTCGACAGCGTTGGGACATCGACTCCCTCTCCCGCGCCGTCTCCTGAGAAGGAGTGTAGCTGCATCTGCAATGGATACTCTTTCCAATTTTCGCCGGATGAGTTGTAAGCCAACTTTCCCAGCAACTTCCCGCAAAAGTGAGGCGCGCGGAGGATGGGTTGCTTGGAGCATGGATAGGTCTCTGGGGTGGTGGGGGGGAACGGACTATTTTATTTGAGTAGTCGGGTTGCGAGTTTGCTACTGTGGCTGGATGTTGGCAGCCGAATAAAAGTTTTATTAAATAATTAAAAAGTGCTCTAATGGTGTTGAAATTTCCGGCTACAGCTAGAGCTCGCCGTATGCGTGTGGCTTCCGCGAGTGATTGTATTGATTTGCACAGTGCCTATTCCTAGTTTGCGCTGCGAGAGAGGGCTTTATCTTGCAGAGAAAGGCGCTCCATAAATCATTGGATGGGGTGGGCACTCCAACAGCCGAGAATGGCTCCCAACTTCCATGATCCCAGTTCCTTAGCCCCCCATGGTCACCAAGAACAACCCGCCCTCCTTCTTAGGAACTGACACCTCCATCTACGCCGAAAACCCCCACACCGAGCGAGAGACCATGAAGATGGAATACTGTACTCCCCCCCCCCTGCTAGCACGTGATATAATACCTTCCCTTGTAACCGGGTAATAATATAGCATAAAATTAACTATCACCCTATCCTTCCGTCCAAACAGGTTGGGTACCCGTATCACCCTGAGCTAATTTTACACTCCCGTCTAACGCAATATCTGACGGTCGCATTATCCTCCCTGTGCTTGTGCGAGCATAGTTGTACCGTGCCGGCATGTTTTTCTGTGTGTGTTGCCCAAGCTGCTTGTCATACGGTAGTTGGCAGAGAGGGGGGTTGGTTGTAGGGGGTACCGGTAAATATCTTGTAGTATCATATGGAAATTGGGGGGTAGAAGCAGAGCCTGGGTACGGTATTGTAAGGTACCATACGGGTACCTGTATGATGCCTGTATCTGGCAATAAGTATCTGAAAATATGGGGCTATTGTTGTGCCATCACCTAACTGGTTTGAAAAACCCAGTCTCGTTTTCGGATGCTTTATGTGAGATACGAGTGTTTTGTGCTGTGCTGTGGTGCGGGTTGTAACGTATGGGATGGTGTTTATAATGAAAATTTATTGAGTGCTTATACTGTACATGTGTTTTGCTGTCTATGTTTTGTTCCCCCGGGAGGGAAAGGAAGAAATTGAGAGTGGCGATGGCTATGGTACGGGCTTTGTGTTGTATTGTGCCATGTTGTATTTACAGGTGGTTGTGGGTTATATACTTTTTGGGGGAAGGTTTTTGGAGGATGAATGGGCGGTGCTAGGCGGTGCTCGAATTCGCTGGTGCTGCACTGGTCTTGGGTGTTCTTGAGGGGGATTTATTGGTAGTCGACCCCCTCCGGTTTTGAAGTGACTTCACGCAAGTATTGCGCACTGGACACGGGTTAGCCAGTAGATCAGGATACCGTAAAAGCTCGGGTGGAAGATAAATGTGCTAGGACGTCGCAGCTGTTCTCCCAGGAAGGCGCCGTGCATTACTCCTGTTTTCTCGCAATCCAGGACTGAGTTTGGAGCGCCTTCCCTCGCGTAGCCGGGGGGGGGAACCCAACATCCTAGCGCATCTATCTTCTATCCGAGTACTGGTACTTACGGTAGTAACGTTTTTTTACTGCGAGTAGAGTACTGACCTTCTTGACAAAGCTTCCACTCCCGCCTCCGGACTCACAGTACCATCTATTGCCCCCTTTCCAGCCTCCAGAGCCCCTTCCGCCCCCTCTAGTGCCCTCTTCAGTGCCCAGCCCGCCCTATCATCGTCTCCATAAACCACCGAAAGCCTCCGAATCTGTGCCTTGATCCCATTGATATACCCGCAAAGGAACACATAGTACATTTTCTGCAATACCCCCTCCACGCTATCCTCTTCGAACCTGTTCTCGTTAGGGGACAGTCTAAGGCCCGGGAGTACCCTCGATGCAGAAACCTTTGTCGGCCCTGTGATGGAATTGTAAATGAAGTACTGGAATGACAGGCCATTGCCCAGGATCGCCAGTACTGGGGACCAGAGACCGTTCGTGGCATTTGTGTAGTCGCATTCTATCACTATTAGACACTCGCACAAGGGATAGAGACAGTAGGGGCTGGCAAACCTTCCACTTCACTCGAAACCAATGCAAGGCTGTTCTCGTCCGTTAGCTCCGCGTGGATGAACACGGCGGTGATGCTCCCGGATACTTCGAATCTATGTACCAGCGTTTCGGTCTGTGCCTCTCGCTCCTCTCCAGGCAGAATCTTGTGTATGCCTGCGCGGAGGGTGCCCTTGAAGAGTGGGAGGAGGCGTTTCCACAGGGCTGAGATATATATCCCCTTCTCCATGGTGGGGAGCGAAGGTAGGACAGGGCTGAATTGGTAACTTAGGTCCGAGAGGTCGTGACAGGTGCCTTCTATTAGTTCTCTAGGGAGTGCGGCGGCCGAGGGGCCCACCGCAGCCGCTGGGAATGGGAGAACTAGTAGCGCGGGGATATCCTCTACTTTTCTAGAGTCCTGTTCTCGTGGTGAAAGCACAGCTGTGTATCTTTGTTTTAGCTTCCGAGGCGATCTGGCCGACTGCTACCTCGCTCCAGGGATAACGACTGTTGCTAACGTACTCATTCCATAGCTCCCATATTCCTCCCAAGTATACCCTGCCCTCTCGACTATCTTTCGAACAGCGGACGAAACTGAGATGTTCGGGTTCGAGTTGATTATGCTCCGGCATATCTGCGGGAGCATCTCAGCGGTTGCTGGCTTTGGGAGACGAGGGCGACGGGACGCAAGCGTGTAGTCTCGTATAGAGGGATCAGCGTCTGATGGCGCGATCCACAGCTTGTCGAAGGGTGACAAGCTTTGGTTTGTGGAGGTGATGTGGAGTGCACGCTTAGGGAGCACATGGTGGAGACAAGTACTCCTCAGAGGAAGGATGGATTTCAACATGAGTGCTAATTTAAGGAGGATGTAGAGGGAATGAATGTTTGGTTGCAACTGTCGTGATTGAGAACTTGGGGTGGGAGTAGGTTGTGAAGTTTATCCGGGGACCTTGCTGTCATCGTGGCGTGGTGAAACTTTAATCCGAGCTTGACCCACGTATTACGCACAGAAAACCCCACAGATGGCAACTCACTAACTTACGGGGCACAGGGGGAGAGTTTTGGTCCGTGACAGGGATTATTTCGCAGGTTAACCTAAATTAACTGCGGAAATATCCCCTAGCACTTGTACAAACTTACTAGCCCCACGTCTATTTTAAGTTAAGTGGTAAATGGAATCATGTTTCCCCCAAGCCCCAAGGTTAGAGAAATGGCTATAGACAGAAGGTTTCACAGTGTATTTCTACTAAATCTGGTATGGTACTGCAGTGGGTTAGTGATTTTTGGGGAGGGGGGGTGAAGACTTTCGCTCACAACCAAGTGTCGGTATGATACATGAAGCCGCTGACCAATCATAACTGCGAGCATAGAAGAGAAGCTTTGCTCTGGAAGGGGACTTGATATGGCGGGGCAAACCTTAAATCGGAACCCTGACGACCCTCCATAGCTTAGTAATACATCCCACCGACATCCCGATGCTGAGTTAACTTCCCTCTTGGCAATTTTGGCAGCTACTGTAATACCGTAAAAACTCAAATAGAAGAGAAATGTGCTAGGACGTTGGAATTTCCCTTCTCAACTACGCGAGGGGAAAACACCGCAAACTCACCCCCCCGTCGAGACATAACAAAAGGAATATACGAGGCGCCTTACTAGGAGAGGCAACTCCAACGTCCTAGCACATTTCTCTTCTATTTGAGTTTTTACGGTAACTATTCCATAACTACTTACCTCTCATTGCACACCTAATTCTAAACCACCATAGCTCGCCCAAAAGTCAATACTTCCAAGACATCTTTCAATTCCTAGAATCTCTAGCTTATCATTAATATCGATGGAGTGAGGAAAAAAAATAGAATAAGAGTTATTAAGAATTCAATATGTTTTCATTGGCTAACTGAAAAGGCACCGCGGGCCCGGTATTACAAGAGGGCCTTGGAAGTATGAAGTTGGGTATTTTTCGTGCCTGGAGCGCTCCGGTTGGTGGATTCCCCGCCATCGCAAGAATAGGTTGTTATTCTAAGTTCACAAGAAGACCTCACTTCGCCGGGCCTTCTCATAGTGATTTTCCCAAATTCATAGAGAGAAGGTCGAATGGCCCGTGAGAGGAAATAGTCTAGGATAAGTTAGGTGATTATGGGATGCTAGGTGAAAGTATTGGAAGAACGGGAGGGACATGGGAGTGAGGTATTTGGTGCCTGGTTTCCCTCCTCCTCCATACAGGGGCGAGTTCTCGAGTTCATCAATTTCGATCTCGTAAGAAGCATCTTGGTCCGTCGCCAAGGAGGATGGCTCCCGACGCTGTGTCTAGAACACTTATGCGATAGAAGTGTGCTTCGGTGATGACGGGAGCGAGCTCAAATAGTGGGACTATGAGGGAAGTGAGTTCTATGGTAGCAAGAAAAAAGAGCCAATTTTATTAAGAAGCTCTAGATGCCCTCTCCAAGCGGGCGGGTAACGCTACCAAGCGAATCCTCCCCCAGCCGCGAGGATCCCCAAGGGTTGTTACCTTTATCACGGTCGATCAATCGGGTGAGAATATTATCCGCTTGGCACTTTTGGTAGGGAGTTGTCTGGATTCTCCCATAACACGGAAAATACCACCAGAGTCCACCTGCAGCCGCTCCAGACCGATGACCTGGAAGGGAAAGATTATAGCGCCCCGTTTGAGCTCAACCCGTGTTCAAAAGTAGGGGCTTGGTCTGTTTCCTGCATCAAACTAGGAGGGCATTGGGTGTTAGGGTTGAAGCTGACAGGATCTGCGTGCACCGAGAAAATCCGGATAGAATTCGCTAAGGAGATCTTCTGAGTGAAGGTAACAATGGGCACCCAATGGTTGGTCGTCCCAAGCTGGGTTTCTCATAATACGCATCACAATTCCTAGGTAAGGTGTTGGGTGAGTCAAAGTGTCGTGCGATTCTCGACTCTTCGGATGGAGGCTAATGTTGTATTTAGTGGCGCGGATATGGGCTTGTGCATACCACAAGCCCTCTAATCGCGAAATTGACGTAATAAGTATACGAGGAATTGGTTTGGGGTCTACATGCTAAAACAATTTTTGTGCTTCATGAGAAAGGAAGCCGTCATTGGGCATCTGAGAGGGCATCTAAGGATGATAAATACGGAGAAAAAGAGGGTGTGCGTGTGTCAGAGAGTTGTTATTAATCCGGGTGCTCCATATTTCCAATTCTTCCCCGGACACGTAATCATGGGACTATAAGCATACAATTTCCCGTTCTAGGGATATCCGAGTGGAATATGTTTCCCGATTACTAGCGGTTTGGACTAGATGTTTCTCTGAGCTCTTCGGCATAGGGAATTCCCTCGAACTGCAAGTGGTATTTATGTCGGAATCGGTAATAAGCGTAACGGCGGCCCGGGGGTGTGCTCATGGAAAAGCTCAGGATTATTCTTGACTGATCACTCTTCGTTGGGAGCTTTGTGTCCTCCATGACCCAGAGGTGCTAGGTCTGGTGTTTATCCACCGTTTCCCCTTCTGATTTGATATGATTTGATTTGAAAAGATCTTCACCCAAGATGCATATCTTAGTAAGATAAAGCCACACGAATATTTATGAAGAAGATTGTGCGTAGCGTTGACCAGAATAACGAGTGATTTAGAGTGAGGCTAGGGCCCGAGATTGTCCGAGCGCAGATGGAAACAGGAGATAATAGAAACTCTAGCATCCCCTGATTATTCTTGCATCTGAAGCGGCCAGTACTCAAGCATTCCTACCCGTCACCAAGGCCAATCCACGGTTCGCCCTCTCCCGGAGAAATTTTAGACCGGGTTTCATTTCGCAATTCGACCTTCGGGTGACAGGCTGGCGGGAGACCATGAAAACAAACTTGCCATTCGAGAAATCTAATAAGTATGATTAGGTAGTCACTGCATGCGCGTAATTCCCTAGCATCGTGATTGGCCGCCCTCGATCGAGCTGAGCGAGATGTGAGAAGAGAGCGCAGCCAAAGCCCCACGCTAAGCTACCCATGATGAAGGCCAAATTTTGCCACAGTCAGCCCTGGTTGACGAAGAGTGATGAGCATTTTGTGGCGGTGCTCTATTCGCTGAATTGCTAGTTTTTGTCTAAGAGCACAACGCCACAAAATACTCATCACTTTCCGCCGCCTGGTGCACGACACGAACGGGAAAAAAAAGATGATGAATCATTAAATAAGATTAATGCCGTGTTATCTTGGGCCGATTGCAAGCCCACTCATCCGAATAGTAGACCTTATGCTTGAGAAGTGCTTGATTCGGCACTCTTTTGGACATGTTAACTTCTCGGGGGGTCGCCTAAAATATATAGATATGAGCCTACCTGTGATCTCACTTTCCTGGCTGCGCTTTAGCTTCGGGGGGACCGGGGTATCAGGTATAACATTCGGAGGGTCGGGCTAAGGTAATGCCGCCGCTGGTCTTGGGCTCAAGGGAACAGTCTTAGGCCACTCCCTGGCATGGAGCAAAGGTGTTTTCATAAGAAAGAGAAAAATCACAGAACAAGAATATCTTGCTGCCGACACACCGCTCTCATGTCTGGGCGAATTTTCGTAAGAATACCAGTGCAGTAATGAGAAGGGTATGATTGACCGTGCGCAGGGCGTAGTTTTTTTTTTTCTTTCCAAAAAGAGAGCTCTGTGCCATGGATGGACGGGAGAAGGCCATTATTAAACACTTGCACGTTGTAGTGAAGCCGGATTTTGTTTTATGGGGGCTGTTTGCCCACTTCTGAGCTGCTTGGATATCTGCTGCCAGTTATTGGGACTCATATTTTACGGCACCACTCATGCATGTCCTAGAGTTCCGCAGTCCGGGCGAATGCAAAGAGGAAACTTCCCTCCTCGAGTCTTTCAGGCCTACCGGCACTTCTAGACATTGTTCCCCGCCTCGGCGAACCACGGATGTAGGAGCTATGGTACTGGTACCCGAGAAAATCCCTGAGGATTGGAGGGGTGTGCATCCGTCGGCCCATCTGCCCGTCTTGGCCCAAAGGCAGGCTGCGACAACTCACTCGGCTGGCGTGTAGATCTCCTACGTGTGGGTTCACAATCCTGCCTGTCTTTCGGAAAGTAACCAACCCTCAGGGATGCTTTGCGCAGGGTTCTGGAACTGCAGTCACAATTGATCACTCGATTTTGTACGCTTGGTGGTTTGAGGAGAGCCTTCTGGCAGGCGAGGTGGCGGGGGGGGGGGCAGGTTGCTAACGCCGAAAATGCAGTTTCAGCGGGTAGTAATCCGGTATATTGCATTTAAGGCAACCCTCGGTTGGCAAGACTGGTTTAATACCCGTAGCCTTCTCTGATAGAAGCACTTTCCTTCGGAAATGGTTTATAGGTGCCTGTGTTAGGTTGAAACAAGGCTGTTGGAATGTTTTGAAGGGTTTCGCGGGATGTTGCTTTGGGGAACGCCGGTCGGATGATGAATGAAAGGTGGCTCGGACACTTGGGGTGCGAGTGCCTACGTATGCTGGTATATACTTGGGATATCAACAATGCAGCACTTTTTCAGGCCATGGAGGCTGGGTCAACTTTAGCAGAGCGCCCTATAGAGCTCGCCTCCAGAGATCGTATCGGGCACTTCGTCTCCCTTTCCATCTATTTGAGATTTAAAATCCAGGCCGTTGGTAGTTGGGACAGCTATGGACATTTCTGATACAGGACTTGCAGAAGTGGTGCGGTGCTGCGCCTGGCTTTGTGAGGGATATTAATGTGTTTCAGCGATGATGTCTATCTTCGAGAAACGGAAAACGGAGATAGATTGCTGGGCAATGCCAGCAATCACTCATCCAACTCGCCGGCCCCCGAGCCACTCAGTCTCGCTCGTATGCCTCATCGCCGATTCCCCAATTACCTTCACGGCCGAATGCAAGTGCCCGATCAATCCTGTCCATTTGATGCTGATGTTTCTGCGCCGTTCCCTACTGGGCGCCGTCATGGGAGATACCGGGCCAGTCGTGCAAGCCGCGTCTAGATGATGGACAGATATGGATTGTCCCATTGGTTGTATCATTTTTGACACGAGTAGCGTCGTTTTTTTTTGCCAATTCTGGTTGAAAGTGGAACAACCCCAATGAGAGAATTGGAGCTGATAGGTGTGCTCTCCGTGACCAGATGGTTTGGACAACACTTACGGGTGATGATAGCTAGATGGAAGCTCTTTGGGTTCTGGGTGGATAGAGTGCTGTTGTAACCGGGTTCTAATTGTAGACTGTGAATGTACTAGTGTACTCGGTTCAGATCAAATATTTAGCCCGTACCAATACCGGTATATATCGGAAATAGGATTTCTAGCTGCGATCAGACAAATTATTTTTCTTTCTCTTTTGAGAGCGAGCTTGATTGATCTTTTTTTATTTAGACTACTGGAGTAAGTATTATGATATGTTTTTGTGGGAACTTGATGAATAATCCGGAATACCTCCTAAGTCTTTTCTTCGGAGGCAACTGGCAGTTTGAATTCAGGTCTGGGGGTTCGGTTGGTTCTCAAAAGCCTTGCTTGGTGCTATATTAGGGCTGGTTTCCGTTTCGGGATTCAATTGGCCTTTGGTGTTGTATCTTGGATGTGATTGAAGGAAACATTTTAGGACCTGCAGCCGACACCGGTACCAGTATGTACAGACAGCAAACCATGGATTGGCCGCAATCAATGATATTCGACATCCAATGGCTATGGGATATCGTATACCCCGTTCCCGGCATCGAGAAACGGGATCGGGGCCATGGCCCCGGACTGCCTTCCGGCATATTCCATGATATATTGCGAGTTGCACGGTTGCAGCCTATTCCAGCTTGTTTTCTTGGTGTTGTGGCTCGGCACGAGCACAAAGTAGATGCAGAGGGATTAATGATGTGTATTCGAGCCTGGGAGTAGGCTCCATGACCGGCGGCGCACATGGGCTGTGTTCGTCCATCTAGCCAAACAAATTGTAAGCCGAGTTCGTATTACCCTACACTTTTGGAAGGTAAGGTATCATGAGAACAATGAACGTGTTCTTTATTGCAACCACCTCCGAAGGCGCCGGAGCAATGAAAATCGGAAATGAGTAAGTAAGGCTTAAGTATGAGTGTTGGGAGTATTCGCTGGCAATGCTGTGTAAAGTTCATGCGTCGAAGGCAACTTAATGGCGCGGAAGGTAAGTTGAGTAGGGCATCAGGAGGAGGATGTATAGAATCACTGGTGAAAGTATGTATAAGTGAAGCACTAGTAGGCATTGCTGACGGCTGCGAATGATGGGTTTTCTTGGGCAAATATGCCAAGACTGCTGGAGGGCGGTGGGCGGCGGCCCCGTCGTCCGGGGCGCGTAGTCGGGCTGTGATTCTTTTAACATTGTAAGATGTAGACCGATTCGACTAAAACACGAGTATTATACAAGTACACCCTGAGCACTGTCACCACTTCAGCACTGGAGTGCCGGGACGAGGGCCAGGTCTGTCGAACTTCCGCTCGTTGGCTCGAGAGCCTTCTCGACCACTCAGATGACGGTGTTTGCTCTAGTCAATGCGCCAAGAGTACTCGAGTACGACAGACTTTTTCCTTCGTCAAGATGAGCATAACTGGCCCATTGAGTTGCATAATTCGCGTTACACATGCACGTAATTTCCATCAGAGCTCGACGGTCTTAAGCACACACTCCAGATACACTTATAAAACACTACTACCACGGGAGGGGGGAGTAGGATATGTAACTGCGGTAGCTCTAGCAGTGCTAAGAGTCGTCGCTAGTTGCTAATGAGCGCAGCCGCCATGGCGACGCCTGCTCAAGATCGAAGAAATACCCATTTCCGATGAAGTTGTGTGCAAAAAAAAAAAGAGAGAAAAGGACTAAGGAGGAGGTGTGTGGGAATGGAATGATAAGGCTCGAACAGTATTATTTTTAAATTACCACGACAACGTTGGTTCCACTAGAGGACTTTTTAAACGGCTGTAACACAAATCACGTTATCCTCGTTGAGGAAGGGAAGGGGGGGGGGGGGAAAAGCATCGATCTTCAGAGTATTTCTTGATGAGAGTAAATTCTTTTTTCTCTCCCTCTCGCTCTACCTGGCCTCGACATCAGTGTTTTTGGTGGTGAAACTGCCGTTATAAGGTTTGCTATGATACGGGGGCGGGCTTTTTAGAAGTGTACGAAATGATGGGTGGGGGAGAGAGGGGGGGGGGTGGTTGTGGGCCGGATAAACCCCGCGTCGGTTCCCCGCACGTAAGCAGTTGTGAGTAGTATGAGTGACTGAACGAGTGATTGAGCGGTTGAGTGAGTAACGGAGGAAGGGGGGGGGGGAGGGAAGAAGAAAGGAATGAGTGTGATATCCTACGAAATGCGACTGGCGATAGTCCCTACTAGCACACAGTAGAGCTAACACTCTATTGGTGGAAGGAGACAAAGGCATGTTATGCAGAGCAAGAGAACCCCGCCAAAGCATTGTTTATCTGTTATCACCCCGCCAATACCCGGCTCCCCAGAACTGGTCAGTTGGGTCTTACTTTATGGCATTATGGAGTATGATGCGAATGCCTTACCTCTCTCTCTCTCTTCAAGCAAATAGAGACTGATAGCCTAGGAGGCTGACGGTTTTCTATGTCTAAACTGGAAACCATGCTGTCGTGCTCCAAAGGCGAGCGCTATGGTAGGCTAACACGTCAGTTTGTTGATAGTTGATTTTTGACCCTTTGGGGGTACTCTGCTGTGGGGTACGAGTACAAATAAAGCTTCATTTGCTATAGAATGTCCTGTGATCTTTGACAACAGAATTTCTCAACCATCAGTCGGTAGGATCGTCGGCAGCAAGCCTTTCCTCCCTGGTAAGTACAGGCGTTTACAGGCTATTTTCTTTCTTTCTTTCTTTCTTTCCCTCTTTCTGCGCCCCCCTACCTCTTTATCATTCTCCTTCTCTTCAACATCATCGCCACCCCTAGTTGGCCGAACAAATCGTAACCCTGGAGAAAAGCAGCCAACACAGGTACCACGTGTGTAGTGCTCTTGAGGGCAAAGAACTGCGTACCTTCGTCATATGTTACCGTAGGCGAAGTGGGAGGAAGAGGAGAGTGATTTTATTTTCTTCTTCTTTCTGAAAGGTAAACGAATCTTGCCGGTATTTGCACTTGTTCAATTGGCATCACTGCTGTTCCTTCCTACCTGGTAACCCCCGTTCAGTTTGATTCAGGGTCCCATCCACCCCATCGCTGGTGGTTGTGAAAGGCTGCTTGTTCCATTAATGGGCCTCTGACTTGACCATCCATCTTAGTTACAAGTAACTACCGATATTCTAAGGTTTCACCTCTTCCTCCTTTGCTACCCACCGTAGTTCGACATCGCCGACATCTCAAACTTTCAGGCACAGTTGGAACGAGAAGGTTGATAAGAGGGAGAAGAAAAAGAAAGGAAAAAAACGAGTCATCAGCATCACCAGCACTAGCACCACCACCACCACCATCATCATTATCATCATCATCACCATCATCATCCTATTCCTTCGGGAAGGACAGGGAGAAAAAGAAGAAAGAAAAAGAATTTCCGCCCATTCAGCATCCACTCATCTCCTTTCCATCCCTTTCTGTCTCTCTTTTCGTTCCTTTCCTTAACTTTCTCTTCCCACCCCCTCCTTCTCCTTCCCTCACGCCTCCCTCCCCGCTTCGACGTGGCACATCACAGATCATCTCTCCACCGGCGCGAAAGAAAAAAAAAAGAGCAGACAAGCACAGCAACTCTTCAACAGCCCCTCATCAACCCACCTTTTTTTTCCCCCACCTGTCTTCAGAATAACTCATCCCTATTCTGCTCCTCCTCTTTCTCAACAACAACAACAACAACATTGCCCTTTACTCCTTCTATTCCCTCCTCGCTTCCATTTTATCGCCGTTGACGTGGAGCCGTGATTTTGCTTGATCTCCCTTCACTCAAATTTCTTGTGACACATAACCGAGCTCTTCTTTTTTCTTTTTTTCCTCCGCCTTTTTTTCTCAACCCCTCGCCGATAAACTAACCCCACTATGAATCGTCGACCACAATCTCCGCGCGGGAACAGAAGAAAACGCCGTGATGACCCTCGCCACATGTCCACAAGTTCATTACCCGGTAGCCCAGAAGGTTATTATGGTGGGCCACCGCCCGCTGCTCCTTCAGCACCCGCTCCTCCTTACAATAACACCTACTCTGTTCCTCACTCTCCCATTTCTAGTAATGAGAGCATAGGGATGCACCCCGCAGGATCTCGGCTAGGGCATATGCATCACCTTCCTCCACATCATGGTTATCCGTCTGCCCCGGCTCCTCCTCCGGGGATCAGGGGTGGTGATGCTGGTCATATGTACAATGGAGGGAGAAATACGCAGGCTGGGAATAGACCAAATGTTATTCACCAGAAACCCCCACACCACATGCAGGAATATGGACCACCTTCAGAATTTGACTACAGAAACCACCCACGGGCGCCTCTGGCCCAACTGGGGTCGCGATCTTCTTCCCGCACTAGGGATAGGGACCCGTCTCCTCCCGGCTCTGCTGGTGGTACGTTATGCCTTGCCTGATATAATATAACTAGTCATAGTAACACACATCTTCTAGGGAGTAGCAATTTTTCCGGTGGAAGCTTCGAGCACATAGATCGTCATCAGAGCTATGTAGTTCCCTCTGATAACCGACGGCCGAATAGAGAATACCGTCTCGATGGACCTCTACCAGGCGAGCGCGACTACAGGGGGGCTGGAGGCACAGTATTTAACCAGGCTAGTGGTAATAGGCCTGTTCTTGGCGGGGAGCGGCGACGCGAAAGAAGCAGGTCTCGAGGTCCGCAAGGATTGGGTCTTAGTAGTGTAAATGGAGACACCCTGTCGGACGAATACTTTGATGATCATACGTATGACCCGCGGCCAGATGGAAGGAGAATGGTTAATTCCGGGATTGCTGGTTCGAACGCGGGTGCCCTGGTAAGGTCCCGATCACGGTCAGCTCCTCCCGAATCACGGGCAATGATCCCCCAACATCCCCCGGCTTCTGAATCCGATGGAAGTAGTAGCTCATCATCTTCTGGGACCGCTCCCCAACCCGGGACAGGAATTCGACTGGAATATGCCGGGAATTCTGTAGATATCACATACACAGGTAGCGGAGGGAAACCAGTGAGCATTGGGAGCATCACTATCAATACTACCGCTCGGACCACTGCTGTCCCAATACCACCAACGACTCAGGCGATCACTGCGCCTCCAATGCAAGCGATCACTGCACCCCCATCTGCTCCAGCTCCAGCTGCCCTGCCTGCGCCCCCGCCAGTGCAGCCGGTCATGATTCCACCACCTCCTGCCCTGGCCGCCGTTCCACCTCCTGGAATTGAACCACTCATGATTCCACCCCCACCAGCGCCTGCACCCCCCCCCGGATCCATGCCCGGCCCTATGCCTGGGTCCATGCCCGGCCCTATGCCTGGGTCCATGCCCGGCCCTATGCCCGGATCTATGCCCGGCCCTATGCCTGGGTCTATGCCCGGTCATATGCCTAGACAGGACATGGCTCTCTATGGCGATGATGAACGGGGAATGCGTGACCATATGTTCCGCAGTATGGAAGCCCTGGCATTGGAGCCCCGTTACGACGACCGCGGGCGTGGCCGGGAAATCATGGCTCCTGGGGGAATGAGAGCCCTATCTCGCCGGCGGCACTCACAAAGCCGTAGCCGGAAGCCTGCCGATGACGAACTTCGATGGACGAAAATTAGCCGTGATATTGTTGCCCGCCGAGCGGTTGAGGTTAAAGGTTATGACTTTGAAGAGCAACCCGACTCTATCGTGGTGTTCCAAGTGTTGAATGAGGATGAGATTGATGAACTCATCGATCTTTCTGAGCGCATCCGCAGCGGTGAGGTTCGGGTCATTCGGCGTGACGACTCGAGCAGGGAGCATAAACGTCATCGCCGTCGGCACTCCCAACGCCGCCCGAGGTCCCATAGTCGCTCTCAGTCAGTCCACGGGTACCCAAACACTGGCGGGCCCGGCCCTTCTGCCAGCCGCCCACCGCCGGCAAAACCAGCCATCGTGATACCTGCTCCGGACCCGCCTCCAACCGGGGCACCCGCCCCACCGTTCCAGCCACCTGTTGAACCATCTGGCCCCCGGGGTGGAAGACCTACTGAGGATCCGAACAAGCCTGGGACGTACATTGGATACAGTCGTAACCCGCCAAGGAGCGCTGCAGGGTCAGGTCCATACCAGTATGTTCCCTAGTTCCACTTTCTCAAGATAGGATATTAACCTGTTTATAGCCAACATGTCAAACGGAACAATTAAAGCGACCTGACTTTATATTTTATTCCTGTCCACTACTATTATTATCACGACTCGGTTTATGTTTTGCCTTTTCCCAAACAAAAGTTGGCGTGCTGTTACGCCATCATTATTTCGTTTTGGCATGGTATCTGTTGAGCAGGGATTGGATCTGAAGAAGGGGGATGGGAAAAGAAAAAAAAGATTATGTTGAACGAATTTCTTTGGGTCGGTTTTTTGTAAACGTTTATATCTGGGATGGGAATAGTGCTTCTTTGGAGTTGGCTTCTATTTTTGTTCACGTTTTGGGCCGGTAGGGTGAGGATTGGAACAGAATGGAGGTGAGTGGGGGGATTCGGGTCCCTGTCTGCAAGTGGGTTGTGAGTTGGTGTTGTGAGCACTAGCTCGGTTTCTTATGTAACTATTTGCTTGATTGGTGGCTGAGGATGTTAATATTTTATGATATCCTTTGTCTACTCACTCTCTCGCTCTTCTTTTAATTTCTTCATTGTGGTGTGTGTCTGGAATGGCAGGGGTAGAGGTCGTTGCGGATTGGTCGATGTTAGGTCTAACTCATTTGTTCGCTATTTTGTACAATGCAGCTTATTACTTACGGGGAACTGCTCTACTGGTATGATACTCTGTTTTTGCTCTACCACATCCCACTCTACACAAAATACTAGGTGTACCCCCCCCCCCCCGCCCGGCCGAGAAAGTGCGAGCAAAAACATCAAAGGGTGTAAATAGGCACACAACTTCAAGTTTCTAAGTTAAAACTGCGACGATGGAGGGAGTTAACACAACAGGGCTGTTCCACCGTTTGTCGCTCGTTTCTATGTACGCTCGTTTCTCGGACAACATGCGTAGTTCAAAATAACGAACGCTATGCAAGGTAATTAAATCTAGGGTCAAGGAGCTTCGTGTTTTAATCCGGATAGCGTGGTGTATGATATGAGATTGAGTGTGGCATTCAGAATGCTATAGTAATGGGGGCGTCAATTGGGGGGGGGGAATTGACTGTTAGGGGCAGATATTGGTAGGGTTGGGGTTAAGGTAAGGGGGATCGTATGATACCGAGGTATAGAACAATTAACCGGAACGGACAGTGATGTGTTTGGCTTGTTAACATTGAATAACTGTTCCGCAACTTCTTTCCGGACCTTGGTATGGAATGCATTATAATATTAGAATATCAGTATTGGGTCTACTAGACTCTTCTGGGACGGTTATTTAAGGTTTGCTAGCAAATTATGCCCCTATCATAGTCATTCTGGTCAATAGGTTCTTAATCTTAGAAAATGGTCTACTGGTAAGTTATTAAATAGTTATGTGATGGACTCGGACAGTGGTGAGATATATTCCTCTTGACTCTTGTTAACAATTCTTGGTTTTTGTAGTACAACTCATGAAGGGAAGAGTGTCAACCATGGGGTACAAAAATGCAACAGCGGCTGTGCAACAAAATTGCCAAGCCTGTCGGTTTTGATAATAGATTGTGAACTTGAAGCTATATACAAGTCGTAACAGGAAGTAGGAGTATATCTGTTTAATACAATATTATCAGAGTTTGGTACCTTGCTTTCTCATATTTTCCTCATAATTCTAACTATTGTGAATTTATCTAACATCTTTGCTCAGTATAGTAACCTCCGGCTACAGCCTCCTTTCTTACAAATCACTATTTGTGATTGCCTAAAGCTCATAGTATCATGATTAGTCAGTATGTTATTTTGCATCACTCTGCCAAGACCTTTATTCTCACACATAATCAGTTTTTTCACTTCATTTGGGTCAATATTAGCTGAATAATAAGTTGATAAAGGCAACTTCCAATGAAGTTGACACTTATCTATTCTTGCACTACATATCTCTGCACTCTCTATAATTTCTCATAAGGTATTTTCTGTTCTGGTTTAAAAATTTCCCCTCACTCTTTCTCTTTAATTATACAATAAATTTCTAAGTAATATAATAGAGAGTCACAAGTGTAGTCATTGGTTGCAAGACAAGCTACTACACTGGCATGGTGAGTTTGACCATGACCTAGAAGAAAACTGCAAAAGGTCTTATAGAGAGTGCTTGGTAAGTTGCTTGTTTCAATTTTGAGCCTATATGACAAGTAAATAGTTTAATTGCTAATAGAGTATAACTATTTGGGCCATAAAGGCGAATGTTGAATATCATATTAGGGCAGCACATATGGTAAAAATCATATACCTGTACCTGATACAGATATGAAATATGAGAAATTGTGTTATGCCTACTACTAAGAAAGTTTCAATAAGCCTACAGGACGACTATAGTAGGGGTGAATTTCATAATATTAAACTAGCTAACTTGAAGAGAAATAATAATAATACTCTATATAATGGATTAACTATCACCAATTCCAATAATGTTTTATTTGCTAGTATCAAAAAATTGCTCACTTGCTATTATTTGAAAATTCAACATACACTTTCCTAGCCAGTGATGTAAAATCAATTACTGATAATGAAAGTCAATTTATTACTGTTTTTGGAAATATGTATTTTTGTAGCCCTCTTGTGATGCTCTAAGGTTACTACATAATTCAGAATTCATAGTTTACTGAATAAAAATATAAGAATATAAGATAGTTGATAAGTTAGCTAAATAGATCACTGCAAATAGTATAATACATATCATAATACATAACCAGTCCATGCCTTTTTTCTTTCTTCTTATTATACTCAAGTAATAATACTTCTTCCACCAATTATCATAATATCAAATAACACAGCTGCAACTTGAATCCTTTATCTCATCTTATTATTCCATCTATATTATTTGATATAATAATGAACCCTACTTTCAAGTATTACAGTCAATTGAATTTTAGGCTCTTATAGTCTAAGTAGTCTATCATACAGGTTCTTTCTTACTTCTCTCAACTAATTACAACAAATACAGGGTATACCAAGTAAAGCCTAAATTGAATATCTCATAGCTCACTAAAATCCTTAAATGCATTCATCCAAGCAGATTGAGCAACGCCAGTTACAATTTTAAAGTAATCAGCAAATGGCCAGGCAGTATAGTTTAAGCACTTGGACAAAACTGCATACTTAGATTAGTATGTGTAAGTACGAAGAAAGGCAATATTGGTGCACACGGAAAGGAGGGGGCAGGATTCACTAGTATCTACTAGTAGGTATATATTAAAAAAGAGTTGAAAAGAGAATTGATGAATTAATTAAAAATCTTTGCAATCTCTACATGCAATCATAGCTTCCCTCTCTCTTTATTAGTTTTCAAATCTTCAAATAGACTGACTTTACTAAAGAGAAAAGCAAGAAGGCAATGTGAGATTTGAATTTTAACATGTGTATTACAATTAATAGTTTGAAAAATTTCATAGCTTAAGCTACTACAGAGGTACAGGGCTTAAGTTTTGTAGGTTCCACGGGCAGAGGTATACAGCTGGCAGGGGGCAGGGTAGTAAATTAGGTGCGACTCAGAGCCAGTTCCAATGAAACAGAGGTAGTAACAGGTAACGAGATATACTCAAAGGCCATAAAGGGCACGAATCAACTGGGTAATATTTTGTATTCAAATTCACCATCTATTATACAACTTGAAGTATGATATATTCTCATAATATTATCTAATAATTTGTGAAAAGGCCATTGGCATCAATAACAGCTTGACATCTTGCTGGTACACTTTCAACCAACTTTCTGAATTCATGCTTTCCCACAGTATACCAAGCTTTCTTGACTGCCTTGCTCAATCTATCATATAACACATATTCTGGAAAATTATCTTGCAAATAATTTTTCATTATATGCTATACTCTTTCAAGAGGGTTTAATAGCCGGTTTCTCTCCTATTTTGCTGTCGCTCATAGTTGGAAGAAGCAAGTGTGACGCAGAAGCAAGTGTGACACGCCGGACCTTTTTTAATTTTGCCTCAATAGGCTTACATAATAAAGTACTAGTTACCCTCATGCTATGTAGTTTACAAATTCTCAGTTTAACACTACAAAGTTGGCATTTCTTGTAATAGAGTCAGTAGAAATACAAGAATCAGAATCAGAATCCCCAGCACAGCTCCCAGAATCATTACCACTCAATTCATTTCCTATCCTAGCTTCTCCCACTTGTTGGCTTGTTGTATAAATCTCCCAATCTCCAGCTTCACTATCATGAGTAAGCAATTGAGGATCAATTATATTTGAAGCAATGGCAGCTAGCCACTGGCTCCAGCAGCAACAGAGCTTGTAATAAATCAGGTGGAGCCTTCAATGATTCAATATCCTCAGCAGATGGATTTCTCTCTGAATCAGGAATTGCAATAAGAAGCTCAGCTGGAACTATCCTACCCTTAGCCTCAATCATCTTTACTTATTTCTTTCTCTCTCTTTCGGCCTTGCGTGTTTCAATACCACAACGGTTCAATATTCCTTTGACCTTGTTCACAGCAATTTGAATGCTCTTTTCAGCCTTTTTCACAGCAGCAACCTTCTCCTTCTCAGCCCTTTCCTTCTTTCGAAGCCTTGCCGCTTCGATTGTAATCATACCACCCTTTTGAATTACATCTCGAGATTTGCTTTTACGGTTTGCCTCCTCCAGGATTTGGGCTTGAACATTGTGGTAAGATTGGTGCTGCAATTTTGCCTGAGCAAGGGATACCTATGTACCTTTAGTCCATTGTTGAAACCTGGCCTTCAAGTCAGGACTAAAGGTTTCTGTATAATCAATCCACTCTCTCATTCCTTTTTGGCTCTCAAAATATGTACTTGGAAGTGTAGATAGCTTCAAGAGGCCCCCTTCTTCTTCCATAGAAGGTTCTTCTGCTATCTGATTATTCTCAGTATTTGGATTAGTAGTTGGAGGTGGTTGCTGTCTGAGTTTGGCCTTATTGTAAGAGCGATTTTCTTTAAGGCCTTCTTGTATGAGACAGGAAACATTCCTGATTGATTGAAGGAATTTTTGATGGTAAATGGCTGAAAGGGTTTCTCTCGTATGGTACTTAAGTCTCTGAAGTATGAGGTTATTGTATATTCCATATCAAGTGAGTGCACAGTATGATGGATCGCCTTATTGTGATAGTGCTTCCATGGAGAAAAAATACCAACAGCTAGAGGTTGAAGAACTTGTGTAAGATGCGAGGGAAACTGGAATGGAACAATATGGTTTTCGTGACATTTAATGATAAAGTCATCTTGACAATGCGTAATATGACCATCTAGCAGGAGAATCAGCCAATGCTTATCGGAGCCAGCTCCTGCATATCAGATAAAGTGATTAAGCCATGCAAGAGCTACCTTTTCATTGGTATATCCGGTTTGTGAAACCGCAATAACCTCAGCTCCTCTCAGATTATCATGAATCCAGTTCTCCATAATCTTTTCCCCTAGGCAGATAACTACAGGTGGTGGTGGGAGGCTTCTATCTGCACAAATGGTCTCAATGATAGTCAGAGACTTTCGATTTTCAGGACTCGCAGTGTAGAGCTCCTTCACATGTGTTGGTACAATCACAATCACCCCTGTTGGATATCAAATTCTGATACCAGATTCGTCTATATTGGATATGTATTTGACGCGATTGATGCCGTATTTTGAAAGGGTATTCTGGTAATCGAGAAAGAAGTTCTTTAGATCCTCTTTACTATGCGTAGAGAGACACACCTGGGCAATTGGCTTAGTCTTAATTGTATGCAGACTTGAGTTTCTTTTGAGCCATTTCTGGAACCAGGAGCATGATGGTGGATTATGTTTCTCTTGTTGACGGAGATAGCAAATAACGTATTTTACCTAGTGTTGGGACATGTCATAGTTATGGGACACTTTTACAAACAAGCAACAGAATATATAAGATACTTATATCTCCATCAACACAGGCTTAATAGATTTAGAAATTGTAGGCAATAAGGACAAACCACTTGGCTATTTGCTAGCAAAAGTTGAATTAAATTCATGTAATTGTTAATGATTGAGTT
>Ga0307513_10000133_pt1 | contig 103912 bp, 68 predicted proteins | sample 15_EM_MG_FD_202174 | JGI IMG/M metagenome (GOLD analysis project Ga0307513, IMG submission 202174) | Populus trichocarpa ectomycorrhiza microbial communities from riparian zone in the Pacific Northwest, United States - 15_EM | ecosystem: Host-associated > Plants > Roots > Unclassified | place...
GACATCGTTGTTATGAGAGGAATTTGATTTGTTGTCAACATAAGTTAGCATCATGAATACCTGATAAAATTTATAAGTATGGTGTTACGTAAATAAGATGATTAATATGATCATGTTGATAATTTATGAAGAATTTATACTTTACTTATCTCTAATACTATTAGTGGATCATCTAACCTTGACATTTGTTTTTATCATTGTTTAATCTTCACATTAATCTTACATCTCAAAGTCCTCTTTAACTCATCATCATCATTGTTATTGTTGTTGTTGTTGTTGTTGTTGTTGTTGTTGTTATTTATAATTTATATAGTTCACCTCCCTATGGTTCGACCCCGGTCTTGTCGGGTTATTTATTACTTTGACACTCATGCACTTGGGATAAGACATATACTCTTTGATCGTGTCACTAGCACCAAGTTTAGGTGTTTTGGGTATAACAAACATCCCAGACCCATGTTATGTGGACTTGGTTGCCCACCAAGTCCATGTAATTTGGACTTGGCTAGTGCCAAGTCTAGGCATCTTAGGTCTGGAAAACATGCCACACTCGTGTTACTTTGGGCTTGGCTGACGCCAATTCCAGGTGTCTTGGGTCTAGCAAACATACCAGACCCACGTATTTGGGTCTGACAAACATGTCAGGCCTAATAAACCAATCCATGCTACTTGGGTCTAGCAAATATACCAAATTCACGTTATTTGGGTATGACAAACATGACTAACCAATATTAGCAGACGACAAGTCGCTTGCGCAACCCAGAATTCGGCCACTATGTTGGCCTGAAAAACAAGGTCCTTTGTTTTTTCTCCCAAAAACCTATTTTGACCCAAAACACCTAGAAAACACCATAGAGACCTTGTTAAACCAATCTATGGCCATCAAAAACCCAAAAAACCACCTCAAAACCCGAAATCCACCTGAAACAAAAATTCTTCCCAAGCTCAGTTCTATTTTTTTTTAGGTGTTTTTAAGGGGGAAAAACACCTAAACGTAACCCCCCTATCATATGGAACCTTTTAACATAAAAAACAATTATTTTGGTTGTCGTAATCTTCCCCAATGACCATTTTCTCTCTCTAAGTCGGAATCCGATGACTCCCTTTCTCTCTTTTAAAAAAGGACTGGAAAAAAAATGAAGTTAGATACCAAAATGTATTTTCTTAAAATTTAAGAAACCTAGGCCACCCGGATAAACAAAGATCCTTTTTTAAAACGAACAACTGTGAAGGATGTAATTGGAAAAGAAAATGATATCAACTCATGTAAACTTTTGAAACCCATGGCCCTAGGGATTGACTAAACTAGAAGCATCACATCTGGAAAACAACTATTTTAAAACTTGGCTCGACCCAACAGTTTGACCCATGACCGGGCCGAGCTTCAAAAGAAATTGGGGGAGAATTGACCAGATGTAAGACTATCAAAAACCTGGGTTGGCCCATGATTCAGTTAGCCCGAGGAAAATCCAGTCAAAACAGGGTAAAAAACCATTGACTATTTTCTTTTTTTTTCTTTTCAAAATGGTATCATTTTGATTTTTTTTTATAAAACAAAAGGGTTTGGTTGACTTAGGTTAACTTGAGTCAACCCATTCGACTCGTAACCCAATTATTGTCCCAGATTGACTCCTGGGCAGGGCTTATAAAAAATAGAAAAAACCTAGAAGACCAAATCCTAATAATTAAAAATGTCGAATGGTGAAATTAAAAAAAATAAAGGATAAAAAATAAGCAACTAAAAAAATAAGGACCTCATTTGCAAAGATAAAAATTGAGAGGACAAATAAAAATCTTGAATTGAAGGCCAAAATTGAAAAAAAAAATTCAAATTAACAAATGAATCCAAAACAAAAAAAACAAAGAATACCAATTTCCAACAAACCTAATGATGATGAATGAAATTTTTTTAAAATAATGAAAAATAACTGACACTAACCTGATCCACCCATTAGAATTTTGTAATATGGATCATGAGACCGGATCACAACATAAAAGTCAAACCTGAAAAAAAATAACAATGTAATACTCATAACCAACCAAAATAATTAGAGATAAACTTGAAAAACTAATTATAAAAAGAAAGTGATTTAAAGAATGTAGATTTGAAAAATATAGATTTAAAAAGAAAGAGAACTAAATTTGATACAAAAATAAAATAAAACTAAATCATAAGAAATGAAATTGAAAAACAATTTCAATGTAGAAAAGGATAATAACAACTAAAAATAACAATAACAAGAATGAGGATGATATTTGATATAAAAATAAAATGTCAAAGGATGAAATTCAAAGACAAATCAATTCAATAAAGGATTCAAGACCAAATACATTACAATTAAAAGAATGAAGACCAAATCTAATATAGAAACCACGTGCAAATGGATAAAATTGAAAAACAAAACTTGATAAATTATTCAAAACTAAATAGAATGATGACCAAATCTTATACAAAAATCAATTGTGAAGAGATTAAATTGAAAAAAATTTAACAAAACAAACAAATGATGGCCAAATACATTACAATCAAAAGAATGAGAACCAAAGTTAACTTAACAGACAAATATCCAGACCTTCCTGTCTTCTTTTTTTTTTTTTTTGCAATGGGCAACACGATTTTCTAAGAGGGGAGAGAGGGAAGGAAGGAAAAACCCTTGGCCGAAGCTCCTCTGTGGGCCGCCTCGGCACACATGTCTCACCACTATGCCTGGGGCAGTGAGGCGCATCAAACGCCGCCCTGGAAGGCAGCATTTGATTATGTTTTGGGGCTGTACCTGCCACCCTAAGGGCATGGGCAACACCCACTTGCTGGCGTGTGCTCAACATGCATCAATCATTTTTTAATATAAATAATAAGTTATATACATACAAATACCCAATTACCCCTAACCCCCCCTAATATTTACAATAAAACCATATGAAAACGACAAAAACATCTATACATGCAGCTTTGTTTTGTGTTGAAACCTAAAGGTAATTTTATATTTGCACTATTTTAATAAAAGGAAAAGACGGAGAAACTCCTCAACACATGCATATTTTCCCTCCAGGAGCATGATTGCATCTTCACTATTTATTTATTTTTGAAAAGATAAAAGAAACCCCTAACTCATATGTTAAAATTTTATGCTTTGAAAGGCAAATCAATATTTATATTGTAGCCCGAAATCATTTTATTCCAAATTATTCTTTCAATACTAAATGTATTTCATGATTGCATGCTTAAATTTTTTTTTAATAAGAATAATTATGTTTTTACACTGCTTAAATTCAGTAATTTAAATCATGTTTGGGAGTGTGGTTGCGGTTGCTTTTCAAAGTGTTTTTCATGCTGAAATGCATCAAAATGATATTTTTTTTCATTTTTTTAAAATCATTTTTAAGATCAGCGCATCAAAACGATCCAAAACATATAAAAAAAATTAATTTTTAGCAAAAAAAAAATTAAATTTTGATGCGCTGCGACTACGGTGTCTACGTGCCCGTTTGGCACTGCGACTGCAGTAGCGGTAGAAAGCAAACACTAAATTAAAGTGTTTGGTTAATACAAACCACACTTTTTTTTCACATGGGTCCCACTCAAAAACTGAGGTCGAACCTCAATTTATGAAAAGTAATTTGTATCTGCTTCTCCTTCTCTTCTGCGTGGAGAGTGACTCCACTGTTCAATTGAACAGTGGAGAATGTCTCCACTATTCACATGAACAGTGGGGACTGCCTCCATTGTTCCGGCCGGACCGGGTCCAACCTAGTAAAATAAAAAAAAATTATTTTTTATTTTTAATTGTATTTTATTCGAAAAACTAGTGTTTCACATTATTTAATGACACTACATAAATTAGAAGAAAATCGCTTGATGACGTAACATTTGTAGAATTTGATCGCAATTCCAATTTTATTCTTGTTGATATTTTACCTGATGTTGTTGCGCGCTTACAAAACCAATAAAACTGTAGTTCTTGTCGGATGTATTTCATATGTGATGAAATTATAGATAGTTTAATGAAACAATAAAAAATATTTTATATTAAGTATTATTCATTTCATGATGTAATAGCAGTAGTTAAACCTATAATATTTAAATTAAAAACCATCAATATTAATATATATTTTTTAAAATTATTTTATAACCTCAATTTGAAAAACATTCTTAACCAAACACATTAAACTATTTGTTGTTCAATCTCAATTTCAATTATAATTTTAACCAAATATATATAAATACCAAACCAATCCCAACTAAAATTATTTTTTATAAAATAAATTATTTTAAATCATAATCACAAATCACAGTAGTTAACACAGTTCCAAACCCATGTGAACGGTGAAAGTGAAAGAATCAGCTGATTTAGTTGTTTTTTTTTTTTTAATGTATAAAAAAGAAATAGTACAGCAGTACGTACACCCAACAATTTCGAAGTAATCAATCGATTCTGTTAGTCATTCACTCACCGCTCACTCGTATACTTGTATAAACCTCCCGGGCTTGGTGCTAGGGTTTGTTTTTCTTTTGCTATATAGATAATCTTTTGGCGGGAATGAATTAAGTTACCACCCTCCCCCTCAGAAAAGAAAGAAAGAAAGAAATCCCTAAATCAAAACGAAAGAAACCCTAGAAAGAGGAGTGAATCAAATCCGAATCGAAGGGGGTGATGGGAAAAGACGAAGAGGAAATGAGGGGAGAGATAGAGGAACGATTGATAAACGAAGAGTACAAGATATGGAAAAAGAACACTCCTTTCCTCTACGATCTTGTTATCACTCATGCCCTCGAATGGCCTTCTCTCACCGTCGAATGGCTTCCAGACCGTGATGAGCCCCCTGGCAAGGACTACTCCGTCCAAAAGATGATTCTTGGTACCCACACCTCCGAAAACGAGCCTAACTACCTTATGCTCGCCCAGGTCCAGCTTCCTCTCGATGATGCCGAGAACGACGCCCGCCACTACGACGACGACCGCTCCGATTTTGGTGGCTTTGGCGCCGCCAATGGCAAGGTTCTCTCCTTTTGGTTTTCAATTTTATTTATTTTATTTTTTTCTTATTTCTTTCTCAGAATTAATTAATTAATTAATTAATTTAGTTACTGGTTGGTGTGTTTAATTTTTAATTTTGAAGGTGCAAATAATTCAGCAAATAAATCATGATGGGGAGGTGAATAGGGCACGGTATATGCCACAAAACCCATTTATGATAGCTACCAAGACTGTTAGTGCTGAGGTTTATGTCTTTGACTATAGCAAGCACCCATCTAAGCCTCCTCTTGATGGTGCATGCACCCCTGATTTGAGATTGAGGGGTCACAACACTGAAGGCTATGGTTTGTCTTGGAGTAAGTTTAAAGAAGGTTATTTGCTTAGTGGTTCTGATGATGCCCAGATTTGCCTGTGGGACATTAATGCCACTCCCAAGAACAAGTCCCTTGATGCTACGCAAATCTTTAAGGTTGGTATACATGCCCATTTGCTCACTGTGTAATGTTCCATTTGTGCAATTCAAAAATTATTGACAAATAAAGCTTAAGTTCTTATATATATATATATATATATGTGCAAATATTTATGATGATTAAAAAGCTTTCTGCGGTCTAATAGGTTCATGAAGGTGTTGTAGAAGATGTAGCATGGCATTTGAGACATGAACACTTGTTTGGTTCTGTTGGGGATGATCAATACCTGCTTATATGGGATCTCCGAACTCCGTCTGTGACCAAGCCTGTCCATTCTGTTGTTGCTCACCAGAGTGAGGTATTCGATAACTGCTTTGTGATTCCTCAGAGAACTAATACACTCATTGTTCAGTGGCTGAGACTTGGCTTTTTTCCTTATCCATCTACCATCTGAAGCCTGTTGACTTGACATGTTCCATGTGAAGTGATGTGTGTAATCGTGCTATTGATTGCTAAAAAAACTTGAGACTTATGTCTTACAATCATCAGAAGGTTTCATATGACGTGTTGTAGATGACCTCATGTTTCTCACAAAGATTTCTCCTACGCACGCATGTTTTTGTTGCTTAGAAAGCTGACGAGTACTTGTTTTTTACTATAAAAACCATGCTTTGCTCCAGTGTTGACATGGCACGAAGTTTATATTTCTTTTTTAGTTTAATTGATAAGTTTCACTCCGTGATGTTGTCTTAGGTTAACTGCTTGGCTTTTAATCCTTTTAATGAATGGATTGTTGCCACGGGATCTACTGATAAGACTGTCAAGTTATTTGACATACGGAAGATCAATACTGCACTTCACACCTTTAACTGTCACAAGTAAGCATCCTCCCCATCTGGGGCATTCTTCAATTCTCTTCTGGGCATTTATCAGTGTGTAGTGTGTGTAGTGTGTACAAGTACCCTCACATGCAGCATGGATGCATTTACATCTTGTTCACCTAAACACTTGCTATTTAATATCTTCTGTTCTTTATTTTTTCTGTGATGGACTACAGGGAGGAGGTTTTCCAAGTCGGATGGAATCCCAAGAATGAGACTATCTTAGCTTCTTGTTGCCTTGGAAGAAGGCTCATGATCTGGGATCTTAGCAGGTTTGTCCATGAAGAAACCCAGTGACCTGTTAATTGATATTTCTTAAGTTTACTGATTGCCAGATTTGAGGATTGCTTTGAGCATTTTTTGATAAGACAAGACTAAGTGAGGATTGTTTTGAGCTACATTAACTTTATTTGACGTGGGGCTTCCTTTGCAGGATTGATATTGAGCAGACACCTGAGGATGCTGAAGATGGCCCACCAGAATTGCTTTTCATTCATGGTGGTCACACGAGTAAAATATCAGATTTTTCGTGGAACCCATGTGATGATTGGGTTATTGCTAGTGTAGCTGAGGATAACATTCTTCAAATATGGCAGATGGCAGAGAATATCTACCATGATGAAGATGATATACCAGCAGATGAATCTACTAAAGATTCCTAGTGTATTTCCAGTCTTTCAGAGTATATTATCAATCACATAAGGTGTACTTGTAGGATCTTTTGGTATTTTAGACTTTTTCTCTTTATTTGGTTGGCCTCCAATAGATCGTCTGTGTATGCTTTCTTTTGAATATGCCGAACCCATTTATAGCATTATTATCTTAGAAATTTTTTGCTCTGTTTGTGGAGTTTGGAAGATGGTTTGCTGCGGTTTTGTGCCAGGTCATCTGGTTTTAAAAATGAAGCTACTGCTGGAGAAAATCATTTAACCTTGGGAGTTCCAGTCAGTCAGTTGTTCTTTCTAGTCTCTTCATGTGAATTATGTAAAAGACTCCATTTTCCATCAACTTAAGTTCTTAATACTGGAAACTAAGTTTGAACCTTCTTCTCGGGTCCTGGAAAAAAGCCTTTTGAGTTCTGCTTTGGCACAATGACAACAACATGAACATCTTTCTTCAGCTTAAATCTATTAGTAGTACACAAAACGAACACCGTGCATATTTGGAAGCTGCTATGACCAAAATTTTGTGCTGAATCTTCATGTGTGATGGTTTGAATCTAATTGGTCTCTGTCGAGAGGCCGATCACCGGTGCTCCGGGGAGTCTGATGCTGCTGTGGGTGGTTTTTGAGATCAGAACCCGAAGTGGAAGCCTATTAACAAAAGCTAATTGTTCATTGATTGAAAAATACCAAAGACACATACTGTTCATTAAAACAGTACAATGGTGTCTTCGCTCAACCCAAAAAAAAAATCAAATACCTTGATATTGATACTATTTAGATTTTTTAACGTGACTCATTAGTTATTAAATGATTGATTCAGGATTTTTTTTTAATATAATAAAACGATTAAATGCTCTTGGAAGAAAAACAAAAGTAAAAATGCCCTTACTGGATTTTTTTTAAAAAATCTTTTCATAGTGGTTTTTTGTAATTATTAGATAAGTTAAGAGACAATTTAGTATTTAACTAGATATAAAAAATAAAAAAGATAAAAAAAAATACATAGTGAAACGATCAAAATGCATTAAAATAAAAAAATAAAAATGATCTCAAGGGGATTTTTTATATTTTTAAAATGGTTATTTTCGCTTTTATCAGGTTAGTTGGGGGCAATTTAGTATTTGATTAAATATAAAAAATAAAAAAGTAAAAGGTGGTTAGTGCGTGTGCAACACGTGCCAATATGTGGGACGCCCCTATGTGTTTCAGCAAGCACATGTGACATCTCTTGATAGCCAAAACCTACATTTTACTATGTCGTTAGAAGCATTGTTGTGTCCTTTTTTTTTGGGCAGCATGTGTTGGCGGTGGGTGGATAGTTTGGTCATTTTTTTGTTGGTATTTCAACTTAAGTCCTTATTATTTTGATTTCTAATTTTTCTTCTTGATTTTTTTATAAAAGTTTTATTTGTTATTAATTTCATCCTTCAATTTCAATTCGATATTATTTTTTATAATTTGATCCTTATTCTTTTGATTTCTATTTTTTTTCTTGTTCTTTCATAAAAGTTTTATTTGTTTTCAATTTCATTATTCAATCTAAATTTATAGTATATTATTAATACCAATTTGATTCTCATTCTTTTGATTTTTTTCTAAAGTTATTTTTCTTTTCTATTTTAGCATTCATTTAAATATAAAGTTTATTTTGTATTTCAATTTTGATCCTTATTCTTTTAATTATTATTATTATTTTTAATCCTTTTGTATAATTGCAATTATTTTTTTAATTTCAACCTTCAATATTTGATTGATTAGAATTGAACTTCATAATTTTTGCAAATTGGGTGCTTCAAGTCTAATGATCAGGTCACGAGTTTGAAAAGTTAACGTGAACAAACAATTTTTTTTAAAGAAAAATGGGCATTGTGATTTAATTTTTTTTATTAGGTTAGTCTGATATCATGATCTGAACCGCGAGTTTGGCGAGATAATCAAGGCTGACTTGACTCTGATTACCGTGGTTACAAATTTGTCATGCTAACTCGGGTTGACTAAAGTTGATTTTTTAGGTCTCTTTTTTTTTTTTACCTCATTTCATCTTTTCATATTTAATGGGTTGAGATCTAAGCTCCATTGTTTATTTTTTTTAAAAAAAATATTTTTTTCTTAGGTTATAATGATTATTTTTTAAAAAAATTGATACATTTATTGCCATTGCTTATTTTATTATTCTAATTAAAATAAAATTAACTTATTTAATCTAGTCGAGTTTATAATCCGACTGAAAATTTTTTTCTTTTCTAAAATGTTTTTGTGGCACCTAAATATGTATATATATATATATATATATATATATATAAACAAACTAGGTCTGGCCTCACGCCATTACGCTGGTCCACACCTATACTCCTGTTCCAAGGCAACAAATGCCCTGACATAAAAATTTACTCTTTTTTTTTTTTGTTTTATCGGAAGGATAAAAAAGAAAGAAAGAAAGAAAAGGGTCTGGATCTACTGCAAAAAAGATTTGGAAGCTCTGTAACCAAAAAAAAAAAAAAGAGAAAAGATATTTGCTAGAAACATTATGAATGGAGGCACAATCAATATGGATTGATATGGAATCTTATTCAAATCCAATATAACAGCTATAGGTACATAAAAAGATATATTTAATCAATTCTTTCTAATGAATGGATCCTAACTTTGAACATAAAATTTAAAATAATCAAATAAATAAAAAACGATATTCATCGAATTTAAAACAGAGTTGATCATACTTAAGATTTAAGAAATTATGATTCTGAAACATTTTTCTTACTCTCTCTCAAAGAATTATTAAATCTATTAATATTTTTCATTTACACACTACAAATTAGAGGTGATTATTTTCGGTTCGGTTCAGTTTTTATAAAAATAAAATAACCAAACCAAAATTATTATTTAAAAAATAAGACCGAAACCGAACCGAAACCGATTCAAACCGGTCAATTTCGGTTCGGTTCGGTTTTTTAGAACAAAAACCAGTTCAAACCGGTTTGGCTTGGTTTTTTCCGGTTTGGCTTGGTTTTTTTCTAGTTTTTTTTCGATTTGAGTTCGGTTTGGTTTTTTTAGTTTTAGGCTTATATAACTGAACCGAACCGGTCAATTTTTCAAAATTTTAATCGATTTTCATTCACAGGTTTTTTTTGTTAATTTTTTTCCGGTTTCCTTAGTTTATTTAGTTTTTCTATTTTTTTTGCTCACCCTGCTACAAATTGCTTTCTTCCAGCAATGAAAATGTGTTTAAAAAACAGCATTACATCCCACCATCATATTTTATATATTATTACTATTATTCAACTTTATTTAATTTTACCTTTAATTTAAAAACATATATTGAACCACAAAAATCATTCTTAATTTTCACACCAAGCAAACACTTCACCTTTGAACCATTTCTTTACATCCTTGACAATTCATACTGACATATTCAGCATCGCACCGATTTGCTAATCCAAAACCAAAAACTTGCCTTCTCACCTGTTAGATCAACAAACATTGACACTTTCTCGTCACTTGTGATGTTGCTCCCGTACGGTGCACCGAATTCACAATCATAGCGCCAAATATATTATGCGACTCATTCTGTGCAGCTGCCAGTCATTTAACCAACAAAAAAAAATAAGAGGAAAAGAAACAAAAAAAGAACCTATCATATCCACCCCCACCCCCACCCCCACCCCACTGAAAGGATGAGCAAAAAGCAAAATACAAAAATCCCACATTAAAGAAGAGGAAATCAATTCAAAAGAATGCTGAAGCAGCCGCAGGATAAGACCTTTCTGGTTGCCTTCCTGCTTATTATTGAATTAATACAAAATTCATAAAACCCACAACTTAGGAAGTTGCGTATGAAGGTGCAGGAAGAAAAGGAAATGGTGCCGCGGAAGCATATGCTACAGGTGCACGTGCTTGCTTGCCAATTGCGGAATGTGTTTCATGGTTCCCATGCTTGAGGTTTTCCCTGCCTTGCACTACGGGTTCCAGCTCAGTGATCCTACCTAAACTGTCTTCAGAAAGGCATTGTTGATTATCGGAGACACGGTGAAAAAGTAGCCCGGACATGAATACAGGAAGGTACAAAAGGCTGGCATGAAACATCCTCCTTGCATTCTGTGTTGTTCGATTCAGATAGAATGAAAATGCTAGGGCACTTATTGCTAGAGTAATAAGAGATGATTCAAGACAAAACCAACTGGAAGTCACACCCCCTGAGAACATGTTCAATTATTAGTTCAAATCCCCAGACAGTATCCAAATATGCTCCACAAAAATACATTAATTCACACCACAGTGGTAGAACAGAAAGCCAGTCCTTGGCAACCAAACTCACTGAATAAAATTTATTCAACAATGCAGTAATGCAGCACAAGTCAAGGAAGAAAACTTTAGGCAAAACTCATTAAGCATCCCAAGTTAACTTTAAAATCACATCAGCGCAGTTGATTCTATTACGGATAGAATCTTAAAATTCATCTATATACATGGTTAATAAGGTCAACAACTGTGCATGTCTGAAATCATAAAATAAGTCATGCAACATCAACCACATGTAAAGTTCTCCGAGGACAACTCTGTTACCACAAACAGCCATTTGCCCCTTGCATGTGATTGGGCATATAGAACAACCAATTCAATACTATGTATTATGTGAACATTATAACAATACCCACTCTTTATGTTCAAAGTAAACCTCAATGTAAACCATGAAACCTGAAGATATCACATATCTAACTATCCCATGAAGTTCACCAACATGCATTTTGATACATGATAACCATAGAAAGTCATAAATCGGTTATAGGATGAACCTAACAGTCAGTGAACCAAATAACTCTCAATATGTTAGTGATATCACAAAAGATGTAAATACTTGAAGTTAAAAGGTTAAAAAATGAAAAGAAAATCATTGATGACTGATGTGAAAGATTGCATTACACTTGCAAACATTAGGGAATCTTTTAATGAAGGAACATAAGAAGACACAACCGAAAAGGGAAGACAAGTCTTTTCACTTCAGTTGACTAGAACTTACAATCACAGGCTAAAAAACCCAATGGAACCAGATAAAGGCAGTTCCTCAGTGCTACTGCAGCAGTTCTCCGACCAGAAGCATCAGCAAGAGAGAACATCTTGAACCTGAAAATGCCACAAATGGAAAACAAAATGAGGAAATAAGGGAAAAGACAAGTAAATGTCATCGAAGAGTCTGGGACCACCGGTCACAAGCCCAAAGGTCCCATCTTCCCCTAAATAATCCATCTTGACAACTCCTGCGTAAACAATTTCTACATCCCCAACAGCTAGTTCTTTCTAAAACTTGGTATGTGCAGTGACAAGTTGCAAGTTACAAAATCAAAATGACAAAGCGCAGGAAAGTTGAAAATTATGGATCCGGGAACAGTTTCATCTGCGGTTTTATACTAAAATTGGCAATAGATTGCTTTCATAGACAAGTACTTTAAGATCATGGAGCATACCCTCCAGCAGCATAATCACTGCGACAAAGATATGCGAGGGCCATAAAATGGGGTATTTGCCAAAAATACAGAGCAGCAGGGAGAATCATGGAGTTCAGTGAAACCTCGCCAGAAGCTGCAGCCCACCTGAAAAATCAGAAAAGAAATCAATATTCTCAGTGGAGATAAAAATACTGAGAGGCATTTTCCATTTATAAATAACAATCTCTCTCTTTATCTTCCTAGGGGTGATAGGAGAGAAGCTCCACTACTAATTGGCAACTCTTTCCACAACTGTCCAATCTCTTCCCTTTCATCTTAGAATGTGTTCCAATTAGCTGCTTGCCTCGGGCATATTCACAGAAAAAACTTGTTTATTATTTCTTCACTTATGGGCAACATCAAGGTGTGTTTCATTTCAAGCGACTTCTCCATTTTGGATTGTTATGGGATCATTACCAAGGCAACTAGACTCAAGCATAGTCTATTAGAGGCTGCATATGTTCTAAATCATAACCAAGATTCTCTGCTAAAAGCAGTGCTTATAAGTGCCTACGACTAGATTCCATCTTCAGAACTTCCCAGGCAAGGCTGAGCCTGATGCAGTCAACAAATGACCAAGTTATCCTTATGGATGCAGCCCAGGCTATGAAAGCAATCCTGATGGATTTGGTGAAGCCCAGTCTTAGGCTTCAACAATAGATATGGAAATTTACTCAGACAACAGCATTTATATGGAAATTGAGGAAGCCATAGACTTTTGGAGCCATCAATAAAGCTGCTTATAAAAGTTTCTGAGAGAACCATGTGCTTTGAAAAAGAAAATTAAAAACAAGAGGACAAAATTACCCTAGAAGTGGTGGAATAGCACCAACAACAGCCCCAACCCATGTGTTGACTGGGTGAATCTGCTTCAGTGGTGTATAGACAAATGCATAGAGGATGAGATTGGAAACTCCAAGCCCAGCTGCCAACATATTAGCCTGCAACAACCTTGTCATGGAAGCTGCAACATTAGTTACTATTCTCGAAGGAAATTACATAAGGGTAGGTAAGTGTATCTATGTGGCCACCTTGCAAGCTAGTATAGCAGTGCCAGCTACCCCAACAGAAGATGCCCAGGTGAGGGCATGAGGTATTGTCATGCGCCTTGAAGGTAATGGTCTTAGCCTTGTTCTTTTCATTTTGGCATCGTTATTCTTCTCAAAAACCTATCACCATGAAAGACAAAATAGCTTAGCAGGAATATAAAAAAAAATCTTCTCAAAAACCTATCACCATGAAAGACAAAATAGCTTAGCAGGAATATAAAAAAAAATGTCTAGCTGAAACGTGAAAAGAGAGCTAAAGTTCCATGATGTTATCAGCAATCAACACTTAGTCTCCATACAAGATCAATCAAGGAAATGGGTAAATATAGTCAGTACACTTTCACTTCCAGTTGAGCTCTTACTAATCCCATAATTTAAACAATTCTCTTTTAGTTCTTTTTTTTCTCCCCTTTCCTACACCAGGACAACTAAGAAAAATGACGGCAAACTCCAAACCCTAATCCCAATAAAGAAAGAAAGGAAGGAAGGAAAAGAAGATCAAAGACAGAAATGGTTTAGCGAATTGGGTGTTATACTTTATATATGCCAGGCATGTAATACTGAATACTCTAATTAACAGAAGTCACCAAAAAAAAAGGAGCCTCACTTTCTTTCTTTCATGAACAGTTGCCCCACTCCATACCCTATAGTATTAGTTGGGGCTTGAATTAATTGCTTCTGATATAATTAATTTCGATTTTAATAATCTAAATTAAAAAAAAAGGGCATCGAAATGAATGATGAAAGCAGAAATTTGAAGAGAAAGTAGCGAAAAAAGAACCTGATTAAGAGAATTAGCAGATGAAGCAACCATCATAGTACCAGCACAAGTCCAACAAAGTCCAGCCAAATCAACGGCACTCCCTGCACTCCCCAGGACATATCCCGTTCCAGAAGTCGCCACAACTAACATGCTGTCGCCTCAAAATTTTGTAAAATACATGCTTGAGTTGAGGTCATTATCAATTTGGATACAGAAATTTAGAGATAAACCGCCGCCAAACCCCCCCCCCCCCTCCCAAAAAAATAAAAATGGTTTGACATGGCTTAAGAAATTATCGACTTTTAGAATTTAAAGAATGGATTTTACAATAACTTCACCTTCGTGATAAATATTAGTAAGATTGGATCTTCAAATATAATGCACTGCTGTGGACTACACCACCAACCCATGAATGTGATAATATTACATGGATTAAACCTAAAACATGTGTTGTAGAACAATATTATTAATTGGGCATATATAACATGAAAAGAGAGAGCTGACCTCAGGCGAGCTTTGGAGAGCTCCCAATAGCATCGAGTGTAGTGGCGACCCAACTGCACGGCCGAAGCCAGAGACGGGGACAGATGATCAACAACTGCAGGGCCGGCAGCAGAACTTGAGGAAAAGGATCGAATTCCATCGGATTTGTGACTTGAAATCCCTAATTTTAAGGAACCAGAAGTGGATGGGGATGGGGATGGGGATGAGCGGTAGTGAGTTACTAGTGATGGTGCCCATCCAAAGACAACATTGAAATTGGATGAGGAATAGTTGGAGGATTTCAGATGATTATGATTATAATTAGGGTTTGATAACAGCTTGCAGGTATTTCTCCACATCTCGGCAGATGGAGAATGTTGGGACTGACTTTTCTTTCTTTTTTGGAAAACCAGCTGCTGTCTTCTGTAACAAACAAAATGGCGAGAAGATTCATCGCTTGAATACACCAAGGAAAAGCTCGTTCTTTCCCAAACGACATGTCATTTAATTCTTTCCTTACCCTCAAATTTGACCCCCTCTGTTTCCACTAACTCTGCAACTAAGCCCCTGTAGAAAATAATTTGGTCACATGTTATCCGGTGTTAACAAAATTTCTCAAGTTCAACAAAACTGGACTCCATTGCATTGCATTATTCTGCAAAATTAAAATTAAAAAAATAATAATATGAAAAATGTTTTTTTTTTTGATATCCGGTTGATGCTTAGATTTGCAGCGAAAAAAAAAAACTGAATTAAAACAATTAAAGGTGAAGAAATCAAAAATAAAACTAAAATAAATATAGAGACAGGAGTAAATAGGCATGACAAATAAGCTGGCACGTGATTGTTTTTCGAGGAGCACGTGAGGCATCATTGGATCATCAAGTGACTTCTGTGGAGGCGTTGGAAAAGGCTTGTTGTGATCTTTCAGGTCCTTTTTTTGTTGATTTTTTAAAAAAATTTCATTTCTTAGTATTAGATTTTATATCAAATTTGATCCTTTTTCTTTTGATTTCAATTTATTTCTTTTCTATCCTTTCTTAATTGAAATTATTTTTCAATTTCATCCCTCAACATTTGGTTTCAGTTTATTTTTATGTATAATTTGGTCCTTTTTTTTTATTGCTATTTATTTTGTTTTTTTATCCCTTTTTTTCATTGATTTTTTTATTTCATCCTTCTATATTTTGTTGATTGGAGATTTAATTTCATAATTTTTTTCAGGTTTGCTTTCTATTGAGCCTATCTTGACCTCATAACCAGGACATATGTTTCGAAGATTGACCTAGGCTTACTTTGTTTCTTTAGGTCATTTTTTTAATTAAAACATTTGGATTGTTGGGACTCGGGTGAATGTTTATAGTATAACAATTGTTTTTATTTCAAGTTACCTTGCTTGTTTACCCAAACCTTATATTTGAATTTAAAAATTTGAGCTTCATGATTTTTTTTTCTTTTCTTTCTATAAAATTGTCCCGACCTCATAACTTAAGCCACATGCTTGGCGAATTAGCCCAAGTTAGCTCGGATATTTTATTTCAGGTCATATCTTTGGGATTGAATTTTTTTTTTTTGTCTTCACCCTTCAATATTTGGTTTTTTTTAGAATTGACCTTCATGATTTTTTCTATTTTCCCTTCCATTAGATTATAATGTTTGTACCATCTGGCTCGCAAGGTTTGGAGGTCTTACCCGAGTTTGCTAATGTTTATTTTTTTTGGAGTTTTTTTATTGATTATTTTTTTCTTGTTTGCATCCTTCTATGCTTGGATTGCTGGGAATTTAGCAGCACTACTTTTTTGTATTGCTTTCTATGAAGTTATCATAGCCTCAAAACATGTGTAGCATGTTTATCATACTAGCTTGGGTTGACCTAGCTTGCTTTTTTTATGTCCTTTTTAGATTTGCCTCCAAACTTTCCTCATTAATATACCAACATGCATTTCATATTCCAAGATTGAAAAACAACAAGACAAGTCATGTAAGACTGTTAGGTTTCCAAAATCCATATAAGCAGCTGAAACGATAAATTTAAGGTAATATTCGGAAGTCCCTAGGATTCTGTTAGACAAATCTAGAGTTGTTTAAGGATTTATTTTCTGAAGATCTGATCTTCTCAGGCTTTGAATAATTCTTTAAAGGTTGAGTTGTTGAAAAACCACAAGTCGTCTAATTGTCCGACCTCCAATGGTAATTCACATGAATTACTAGTGAGAAATCTCCTAAATCCCTATTTAGAAAAGAGAGATTGTCATGTCTAGAGTGCTAACTCTTTGTTCTGTGACTTACGTAGTTTTTCTGTCTAACAAATAACCTCTCTAAAATAAGAGGCATAACTTTATATTTATAGGGAATCATAAAAACCATATCAATGATAAAATATCAATTTACACCTTAAATAATATCCATATATTATTTAAGAATAATTTTAGAAATTTAATCAATCAAGTCCTTACTTGATTATCCTATGATTAAAATCATAATCCCTGAATTAAATACATTATAGTGCTAATTTCTAAAATTATTTTCAATCAAGCCACATTTGATTAATTATCCTAGTTTAATTTTTGACTAATGTTTCTTAATGTGTGTGACTCATTAGGGTTTCTAATATGTTGACCCAAATATAAATTATAATTCTAAATCGATAGAATTAAATAAATCAATAAATTTAATTTATTATCAATTCCATAGTTGATTAGTTTATATTTGAAGATCAAGTGCACCGTCTAGCAACGTATCATAATCCCTTAAATATTAGGAAAATTATAAATGATTTGACTTAACCTTTGAATGACCGGTTTCTTAATGTAATTATTATTCCTTTATCAATAATGTTCTGATTTAGACATTTTAGCATGAAGTTTGTTTGTCTTGTCAAATGATATTTGTTCGCAACATTATAGTCATTGATCCTTTGAATAAGATTTGAAACTCTTTTCAAATCTAATTCCATATTGCGCAAGGATTTAACAATCACTACTATTTAAGAACATGTAGAATATTTTCCCTAATTCCTTAAATTCTCTTTTGATCACTCAAATATCTTCTATAGTTTATGTTATATCTAATGTTTGCCCATTTGTTACCTGTACCAAGATAATGTGTAACAAGATCAAAACATAACATTTCCTATATAAGATAACTTAGTGATCTTAAGTTTAAGGATCACTCACACGACCGTCACGGGAGTCTTTCCATAGACACGAATGATATCTCCATATGAAATTCTCATGCAGGTCAGTTCAGTATACATGTCTTATGACAAGCACCTACATATTAGTTTTAGGTATTCTTGTACCTCTACTTATGAGAACAATTGCTTCCTTTCATAAAGAAAAGCATATAATAACTGTCAGTCTCTATAGTTCTAATAAATGTCCAGTATTAAGAGAGCATTGACCATGAATATTTAAGAACAATACTTTGATGCAATATGAATCTCATAATTATAACATCTTTATAATTTCCTTTACAAAGTGTTTTTTTGTTCTATGAACTTTATCTTTACTTTAGATTTATTTATCAAACATTAAATATAAATGATATATTAAAGATAAATAATGCTTTTATTTAATAAAATTAAATAGGTTCTACATGAATACATTAGTGCCACGTGTAACCAACTGATTGACTATAAGGTATATAAACTAACAATCTCTCACTTGCACTAAAGTCAATCACCCATGTATCTAATACCATATCCCTTCATATAGTGATTATACTTCTGCTAGGACAATGCCTTAGTGAGAGGATCTGCAAGATTCTCTTTAGTGGTTACTCGTTCTATCTTTACATTTTTCCTTTCTATGATTTCTCTAATTATATGGAATCACCTAAGTACATGTTTGAATCTTTGATGAGACCTTGGTTTCTTTGTTTGTGCAATGGCTCTATTGTTGTCACTGTACATGGCTACTGGATCAACAATGCTAGGAACCACGTCAAGTTCAGTAACGAACTTCTTGATCCAAACAACCTTTTTTGCCCCCTCGAACGCATAGATGTATTCGACTTCAGTTGAAAAATCTGTTATGGTTTTTTATTTGGAACTCTTCCAACTCACAACACCTTCACTCAGAGTGAAAACATATCTTGACTGACATTTTCTATCATTAATATCTAATTAAAAATTAGCATTTGAATAACCATGAACTTCTAGTTCATTTCCTCAAAAGACTAGAAAAACATTATTAGTCCTTCTTAAGTATTTAAGAATGTTTTTAACTATTTTCCAGTGACTCTCACTAGGATTAGATTGATATCTACTCATTATGCTCAAAGCATAAAATACATCTAGTCTAGACAATAACATCGCATACATAATGAATCCTGTAGTTGAAGTATAAGGAATCCTTTCCATAATATCTTTCTCAATTTATGTTTTATGACATATGTCTTTGGAGAGACGAATCCAATGTAGAATTGGTAAGTTTTCTCTTTTGGATTCTTATATGTTAAACCGTTTTAACATCTTGTCTATGTACGTGGATTCAGACAATCTAAGCAAATTTTTAGATCTATCTCTATAGATCTTAATTCCGAGTATATAGGCTACTTCTCTCATATACTTCATAGAGAAATTCTTAGACAACCAAAACTTTACTGATTGAAGTAAAAGAATGTTATTTCTTATTAGTAATATGTCATCTACTTATAAGATTAAGAAAACGACACCACTCCCACTAATTTTTTTGTAAACACAAGGTTCATCCATATTTTTGATGAAGGCAAATTGTTTGATTATCTCATCAAAACAAATATTCCAATTCCTCAAAGCTTGTTCATAAATAGATTTTTGTAACTTGCATACTTTGTTGGCAAATTACTTAGATTTAAAACCTTCTGGTTGTGTTATATACACATTCTCGTGAAGATTTCCATTCAGGAATGCAGTTTTGACATCCATTTGTTAAAGCTTATAATCATATTATGCAACAATATCAAGCAAAATCTTTATGGATTTTAACATAGCTACCGACGGGAAGGTTTCATCAAAGTCAACACCTTGTCTTTGTCTATAACCTTTGGCAACCAATCTAACTTTATACGTTTATACATTCTCATCCATGTTAGTCTTTCTCTTAAAGACCCACTTACATCTAATGAGTATCCCTTCAGGTGGATCAACCAAAGTTCATACTTGGTTAGTGTACATGAAATCCATTTCAGATTTCATGGCTTCAAACCATTTTTTAGAATCAATATCAGATATTGCTTCTATATAGTTGGTGGGCTCATTAATCATAAGCAACTTTTCATTCTCAGCATCCATGAGAAGTTGATATCTCAATGATACATGACGTGTCCTACTAGATCTACAGAGTTCTTATGTTTTTTCACCTTGAGACTAATCATCCAATGTTATAGCCTCAAGCTCAGATTCCACTTAGATGTCTGTTTACGGCTCTTGAACTTCTTCAAGTTGAGTTTTCCTCCCACTACTCCTTTCAATAACAAATTATTTCTCTAGAAAGGTAGCATGTTTTGAGACAAACACCTTTTGCTCAATGGAGTGGTAAAAATAATATCCAGCTGTTTGTTTTGGATATCCCATAAACTTATATTTATCTGACTTAGCTTCTAGCTTTTCAGATACATTATGCTTCACATAAACATCACATCCCCAAATCTTTAGGTATGATAAGTTTGATCTCTTACCATTCCATATCTCATATGAAGTCTTATCAACAAATTTGGATAGAACCTTATTTAAAAGGTAAGCAACAGTTTGTAGGGCATAGCTCTAAAAAGGTGGAAAGTCTACATAACTCAACATAGATCGTACCATATCTAATAAGGTGTGATTTCTCATTTTAGAAACTCCATTGTGTTGTGATGTTTCAAGAGGTGTCTATTATGAGAGAATCTCATTCTCTTTTAGATAATCTTGAAAATCTTGGCTTAAGTATTACCACCTTGATCAGATTGAAGTATCATAATACTTTTTCCAATTTGCTTTTCAACTTCATTTCTGAATTCTTTGAATCTTTTAAATGATTTAGACTTATATTTCATTAATACACATAACCATATCTAAAATCATCATTAGTAAATATAATGAAATATGTATATCCACATATGGCACGGACATTTATTGGTCCACATACATTTATATTTATCAAACCTAACAATTTTTTTAACCTTTTACTCTTTCATGTAAAGGGTGTTTTGGTTATCTTACCCAATAAACAAGATTCACAAATATCATATGATTCATAATCAAAAGGATCAAAATATCCTTCTTTATGTAGTTTAGTGAGTCTTATTTCATTGATATGACCCAAACTACTATGTCATAAGTAAGATGGATATGGATTATCTAATTTATTCCTTTTGATGTTTATATTGAATGTGGGTATCTCTAGATTAAGTTCATACAAACTATTTATATAATTACCCGATCCATAATGAATATTATTATTATAGAAAGAACAACATTTTTTTTCAATAATAAATTTAAATCCATTCAAATCTAAATAAGAAATGGATACAATGCTTCTAGTAAGTACCGAAACAAAATAACAATTATCAAGGTTTAGTAACATCCTACTAAGTAAAGTTAAATTATAAGTTTCTACAACTAATGCAACAACTTTTGCTCCATTGCCTACATGTAGGTCCACTTCACCTTTAAACAATCTTCTACCTTTCTTTAGTTTTGATCATTATTACAAATGTGAAAACCACATCCGGTATCTAATACCCAAGAACTACTATATAACATAGCAAAATAGTTTTAAATCATAAACACCATACGTGTATTTATATTAGGACATTTTATTGTCATGCTTGGGAACAATTCCTTTGAGGTCTCATACTCCTTAACATCAAACAACTCTTTGAGATGCTTAATCATATTATGGGCATTCATATTCTCATACTCTATTTAAAGTTCATGTGACATGCTAGCTAACATCACACATGTTGCATGCTCATCATCATCAATATGATGGTGATATTTTGTCTTAACTTCAATAAAAACGTCCTCATCAAGGATATGAGAAATAGAACTTTCAAGCACATATAACCTTCTTTCTTATTTGAGAACAATTCTCAAATTTCGATACCAGTCTAAAAAGTTAAGTCCAGTCAATTTGTTAGCATCAAATATGCTTCGTAGGGATATGTTACTATTCATTTTATCTATCAACCTATTAATGTAAAGATAGCGAGTGTTATTTTCATGCATATATATTTAAATCTAAATTTAGACAAGGTTTCCTGTTTATTTAATTTGATTCCTAAAAACATGAATTCATATACCATGATATGAGAATTCATTTTCATTGTATCCTATTCATTAAATATAAATAATACCATTAAAATACTATAATAACTCAATTCAGATTTTTGATATATCAATAAATATCCTCATTTGAGTTATCTTACTACAATGCCATCCATTTTTATTTAGTTACGCTAATTTAGGTACCAAATATACAAATCATCCTTTAATTAAATCGAATCATCTCAACTCAGCCACCATTAGTTTTTCATTGACTCATTTACATATTTTTGGCTATCCAATTGGGATATCGTTGATATTTGGTAATCTAATGTAATATTGGCTATCTAACCTGGATACCATTAGCATTTGTTAATCTAATACAATCTCAGCTATCCAAACTGGGATACCATTAGCATTCGCTAATCTAATACCTTCCTAGCTATCCAAACTAGATTCTATTAGCATTTTGCTAATCTAATACAACTTGTGGCTATCCAAACACAATTGACATTGCCTATATCATCAAATGTTCTACTTTTATAATTAGTTCACCATTTCTACTTCTTTCATGATGTATTGTCTATAAACAACATAAGTAACTTATTGAAAAATATAGAAATGAAGGGATATGATACCTATTTGCTCCTCCTATGTTTCAGCCTCCCTAATGGAAGATCTAATCCTTATTGTTCCTCCTAATTCAAAAAAAAAAGGTTCTACGTTATGTCTCAATCAAACTGTTTCTCTACATAAATTCTATATTCATCTTTGGTGTGTGTGTGTGTGTGTGTGTGTGTGTGTATTCAATGTTCACAATACAAAATCACTCAATCAAATAATTTCCACATCCATAATATTTTCAAATGCATATAGAGTAAGATATGAATCAAAATCATATATTGAGTTCTTTTATTTTATTTTTCTTCCTTTTTGACCGAACCTCATGTCTCTCAATATGATTATGATATATTATCTTTTATATTTATATTCACATAATTACATTGGGTCTTTTTCAATTTTGTCTTTCTTTTAGCCAAACCTCATGCCTTTCATTATGGCCATGACATATAGTTTTTGACATCTATACTCACATAATTGTGTTAGTGTAATCTTATACATCTTTATTCTTAAGTTAACATCATTAACTAATTTTACAATATCAAAAAGTGTTCAATGTCACCATTAATGTCTCTCTCTTTCCAAGTTCATGCATGGACTCCAATTAATGACTCTTCATCATGTTCTTTTTTTTTGCACTTATTATGTCTTATACTTTTCTACAACATATCTCTTAATGTGTTATAATATACACATCATCATCAACAAAAATAATCTAATTTTTCAAGCCTTGTTGCAAGACAATTAACCTTTTTAACAAAGATGTTCTTCATCATTGAATATATTCATAGACACTTATAATAATCATTTGCTTTCTTTTTTTCTTCATTATGGTCGAACATATGTTACTCACAAATAAGAATTTTGTTGTTTTCTCTTCACTTCCTTAACATTGCCAAATATAGGATTTATGACTACCAAGTATCCATGTGATTTTTAATCTAACTTCTCCTCTTCTAATCTACATCACAAGGTACAATTTGTTCCTTATAGTCAATCTTAAACAATATAATTAAACAAATTCAATATCAATAAAGATTGAAGAGCTTATGATAAGGTATCTTGATCAACAACAATTCATCAAAATGGCATAATCAAGACTAAAACATTCATTGTATGCATAAACACCTTGGAATAATCTTTTCCTTCACCTATTTCTTCATTTGTTTGTGTTTTTATTTCTCTTGAACCCTCTTTTCATGTTTTCTTCTTCTCTTCCTTCCTCTTGAACCTCCTTTTCACATTTTCTTTTTCTCTTCTTTCCTACTCCTTTTGTTCTTCTTCAATCAAACACAACTAGTCCTCCTTCTCCACTTTATGCCAGCTCAAGTATCTATTATAGGTTTATAATAATTTCCTCTCATTGTTTGTCTCTCTTTAAGGGTGTAGGGGTGACATGCATGATTGGTTTAATGGTGTGGTTCTAAGGAGATGGAATACGATAAAAGTTTTTGTTTTTCTTCCAGTCATCGATCTCTCTCCTTAAAAAGAGGGTTGAACTCCTTTTTTTTTGTTTATTTTAATCCATTAATTACATATATTTAAGCTACTTAGCCTCCCTTCTTTCTAACATTTTATCTTGGTCATTGGTTGGGTTATTAGCCTTTTATTCCTAATCCTTAACAATTAAATTTATTTACAAAGTTTATCCATCACTTTTCTTTGACTCCATAGTTATTATTTAACTTGTTTTCTTGCTTATTTCTCTCATCTTTTCTCTCTGTTTTTTTTTATCTTTTATAATAGAAAGTTGCAACTACAAGAGTTGGAGGAAATTCATAATGATGCATATGAGAATGTAAGGATTTACAAGGAAAAGATGAAGGCTTTTCACGACAAGATGATCTCTAGGAATAAGTTTAAGGTTGGTCAAAAAATCATTCTATACCACTCACGACTTTGTTTGATTCCAGGTAAGTTGTGGTCTCATTGGATTAGATCTTTTGTTGTTACTAATGTTTTTTTCTCATAGTGCAGTTGCAACTCAAAGTTTATCAACTTCAAAAACATTCAATGTGAATGGCCATAAACTCAAGCCTTCTATGATGGATTCCAAGTAGAGAATGTGGGAAAATTGGACTTTGAGGATCCAATCTATACTAATTAAAGAAGGAAGCATTAAGTCGATCTAACGATAATAAACAAAGACACTGCTTGAAAGGTAACCCAAAGGGAGTTTGTTTTCTTTTTCTTCTTGTTTTTGCATTTGTGTTTTGGTTATTTTTTTATTTTTCTTTGCATTTTACATTACATTGGGGACAATGTAAGTTTTAAGTGTGGGCGAGGGGGTTCAGATTGTGTTTTAATTATGTTTTGAATGTTTGGTTTTCAATTATAAAAAAAGAGTTTTGCCTTTTTTTTTTGTTCTTGTGGTTTTGAATGATTTTTTTATTGTGTATGATATTATCTAGATTCAATTAAGCTTGAAACATTCATAACATGATTGAATAACTAATTTTCCAACATAGAATTAACTAGTCTTGTTATTTTCCCTGAGGATGGTAGTGACTAAATTTGATAGACCAAAAGCCAGTAAGATTTTGAGCCTTTAGTCTGGCACATCTATATCAGTCTCATTATTTTGTTTCAAGTAAGATATTCTTTTATGGATTTGTTTCTCTAGAACTTGCCTTGATTCTTTTCAAGATCACATTGACACATGCAAACATGAACATGATTAAGGCCCTCTTTATAAGCTACATAAGCCAAATAACCTACCTTATAGTTAATTTTTCCCTTTGTTGAATCCTTTTGATATTTATTTTGTTTATTGTAAATCCATATGACAAGCTTTAAACCCAAAAAAAAAAAAAACAATACATTTACCCAAGCCGTAAAGCTAGTGAAGTATTGTTCATTATTATGATATGTATGATGTGCAAGAAATAAGTGTGGGGGTGTCTAAATTGGTGGTATGGCTATGTCTATGGAGTATGTTTTCATTGGTGGGGGTGTCTCAATTCGTAAGTTATGTTGTTGATGTATTGAAAAAAAATTAGAAAAAAAAGAAAAAAAGAAAAAGTGATGGAGGAAATTGCTTTTAATGTTATAAACTGTCCATGTTCATAATTCCTCTTAAAAGTTCAAGAAAAGGGTTCGTTCATACATGATATACACAAAAGTGTAAAGAAACAAAAAACGCTCCTTTTTAACGATATATTTTTCAATATAGAAGCTCTACATGGTTTAAATGCTTTAAAGTCAAATTGAAGAAGCTGTTAAATGGAGTGATTGGTTTTACATGTCTTATATATTCGAGCTTTGAGTTGATTTAGTTTTGCTTCACTAGTTTAAATGGCTTTTAAGCTACCTTTCCAAATGTTTCCCACCTTAATCCTATGTCCCGTTACAACCCTTGAAAAGTTCTTATGGTTTGTGTTATGCATATGATCCTAGTGGTGGAGAAAAAGAAAAATATGCAAGCCTATGGTAAATCATTTCTGTTGGAATGAATTTGAGTGAAACACGTACCTTTCAAACACATGAGAGTCGAGTGTTTATTTTTATGAGGGTCTACATATTTAGCTTACTCCATCTTTGAGTGAAAATGCTTATTAATAATTTTAAGTTGTTTAAGAATATTTATTCATGATATGTTATGATTTTTAAAGAGCTTGGTTGTTCTTTGTTGATGGCATTGTAACCTTTATTTTGTTTTTTTTTTTTTTTGGAAAATGAATTTGAGTTTTGCGTGTGGAGGAATTTGATGAGAATGCAAAATGTTATGTTTTTTCTCCTTTAATGTTTAGTATTTTATACTTATTTGATAACTAAATGTACTCATTATTTTTATATTTCGATTTAGGATGTAAATGGAGGCATTAATGGCAAAACAAAGTTAATTGAGTGATTTTGGACAATTTCAACACAACTTTGTAATTTGGATATAACTTTCTCATCAAAGCTTTGATGAAGGTGATTCAAAATGTTGTGGAACCCTAAGAAACAGATCTACAACCTTTATGTTTTAGGGTTTAAGAGATACTGATTGCATTGAGGTTGTAATTGGGCATAAAGATGTTGCACATGTACTGCCAACGAGATGGAAAGTCCTTACACATGCAAATCTATTATGATGTGAATTATTTTTGGAAGCTTCTAGATTTAGTGCATGAATTCAAGCTGAATAAATAACTTTCCTTGTTATATTAAGACTCTATTTTATTATTTAATAATTTCATTAAATATTCAGATTTTATGGTTATTATTGGAGATAATGTTGAGAGTATTTTTAGGAGATTTTGTAGGCTTTTAAAGAAAAAAGAAAAACATGCAAAAGATAAAAGGGAGATCAGATCAGATTTTGTCTCCCCTCTCACGTCTTTCTTCCTCTTCCCCAATTTCTTTGTCTCCTTCGTGATATTTATGATGATATTGTGTAACTAAATTTTATTTGGTCAAAGAAAACGGAAGCCTCATAATCAATAAAATTGTGAGATCTAATTTGTTTTCATTGTTTAATTTATGCTTTGAGTATTGAATGTTCTTCGACACCTATTTTTAATGATTGTGTCGTTTAATTACTGGGAGGTAAACTAGGAGGCCTGTTAGTTTATTATTTGTTGCAATCTACTACCAGGTTAGATACCATATTTGTATTTGTTTGATCCCTCTAATTCGTGAATCAACTAAGATTTAATGATTTGTTGCGTTAGAAATTAGTAAATCATAAGAAGAATTTTTGACTAAATTAAATGCAACTGCTTTTGCTTGTGTTGTTTGGCTTCATCAATCTTTCTAATTTTTAAGGTTGTTACTAGATTAAATTTTAATGTTTGTCTTGAGTTATTTAATAGTTAGGGTTAATTAGATTGATTATTTTCTAAATGACTACAACTGAGGAGAGATATGAAAATAGTTCTTGATGAATATTCAAAGTGTGAATTGATATATATATATATATATATATATATATATATATATATATATATATATGCATCGATGATCAATTGTAAAAGACCTGATGGTGAATGTTGACTTAGATCAATGTTTGTTCTTTTAATTGATTTTGATATTTTAATTTTAGTTGTTTTTTTCTTAAAATTGTTTTGTTATACTTAAACCCCCCTATCTTTGTTCATATAGTACAATATTAGGCTAGATACTCTTCTTGGGAACAATCCCTGCTCATACTTAATTAAACCCAAACATGAAGAAAATAATAAAAATAACAAATCTAACATATAAATTAAAGTTGTTGCACTTAATTAAACAAAATAACCTAATATAGATAAATTTCCTAATTTGAATAATGACATGAATGAAATTATCATCCTAGAAACACGAGTCTTTCTTGCCACCTTTAAATATCCAGAATAAGCTAGGAAATTAATTATTGAAGTTGCCTCCCCTTTAGTTTTGTAACAGCCCAGCCCAACATGTCGTATATTGTCCGCTTTGGGCCTTACCGCCCTCACGGTTTTGTTCTTGGTGATGCGAGCTCTCTGACCTAACGCCCCAAAACACGTACTCCAATGTGGTGGGCCCCATCCCTGTAGTATACCGTCCGCTTTGGATCCCTCCCATACCTGGGTTGTCGACCCGCACGGTTTTAAACGCGTATAACATGTTAGCAACCAGCACTACTAATAAGGCCCTGGCTCTGGACACTCGCTTCCAATGTGAGATGTCACAAGTTTCCTTGTTTGTTTAGGATAATTGATTGTAGCTTTAAAAAATTTTCTCCAAACATGGAAACCCTTGTTGCCTTTCTTTAACCTTCCTTGTAAGATTAGGAAACTCCCTAAAATAAGCTAACCAATTTATCATTAAATACCACCAACCCTTATTTCCTTGTGTAGCTATGATGCATAAGGAATCCTTGTAAGAAAAGGATTTTGAAACATATATTTTCCACACTTGAAAATTATGTTGCATCTCATTAAAGAGGATTATTGTTGTAACACCCCACCTCACTAGCAAGATATTGTTCGCTTTGGGCCTCCCAGTCCATCCAAATCCAAGGCTTTCACCCAGGTCCCCCTCACGATTTTGTTCTTGGCAGCCATGCATGACCCCAAAACGCGTCTTACTAGTTAAGGTGAGCATGCACTTATAAGGCCCTGGCTCTGGACGCTCGCTTCCGATGTGGGATCTCATAATTGCCAAATAGAAAGTTCACAAGTCAAAAAGAAGTAAATAACAAGCTTGTTTTGACCTATATCGCAAGACCTTACTGAACTCCGATTGGCCTGAAAGTTTACCTCAATATAGAAAAATACCTCTGAAATCTTCTGGTAAAGTTTTAGCTCGCTCCAATGATTTAATTTGGTGTTATGCTTAATAGCATAAAACTGAACAGTAAGAGATTTTACACCAAAATCCAAATTTAACCTTGCCTGGATCGTATAATTGGATTTAGGAATCTTTATACTATTACTTTTCCCATTATTCCTGGCATCATCAATGTAGAGTTGCAAACTTATTTATTGAGTATGTAGGAACCCAAATCAATCCTTTGGCTGCCATTCTCCCTGAAACTATTATGTCTCCCAACCATTGTAGGAAGACTGGGAAATAATATATGAGATGTTGTATGCAACTACTTTATATCTAGATGATGAGCCATATGAAGGTTGAGAAACCAATATTCAGATCATTTTGGTGGCCTAATCAAAAGCCACATGAGGAATTTATAATAGCTCAAGACTTAAGAACTTGGATGTTGTGAGGACTTATTATTTTTATTTTTTTAAAACAAAGAAAAGAAGTGTTATTCCCCATCAATGTCTAAGGTAATAGCTCATATTGAGTCCATTTAACCTATCCCTTTTCACCACAACTATAAAAAACAGAATAGAGAAGATTAGGAAATAAAAATAAGCGAAAAAATGATAGGAAGAGTGAAAAGGACAAACAAGGAATATACTATAAAAAGATTAAATAAATACCCAAAAAACAAAATGGGAGAAATCACAAAGAAACCCAAAAGTGGAGAGAAATAGTATAAAAAACACCATAAAAATATAGAAAACAAATAAGAGTAAATAGAATAAAAAAAATAGGAAAGAAAAAAGAAAAGAAAAAAAGTCCAAGTCTATAAAAAAGCCTACCCACATATATTTGTTCACATCCATCACTACTTTAACCAAAGATATTTTTTTCTGCCTCTCTTTCTTCCCTTCTAACATCCCCTACCAACCACGATCGACGACCAATAACCAAAAGAAGCTTCATTATCACCATCAACCATGCAGCCTTGTCCTCTTCACCAGTAACCTCAAAGAAAAGTTAGGGAATGAAGTGATCAAAAGAAAAAAGAGGCGATCAAAATAAAAATAAGAGTTTAAGTCCCTTTACATCACAACTATAGGAAAAATAAAATAAAGAGAAGATTTGGAGATTGAGAGATAAAATAAAAGGGAGAAAGTGATAAGAAGAGTGGAAAGGATAAACATGCAATATATTATAAATATATCGCATAAATATCTAGAAGAGAGAATGGGAGAAATCACACAGAAACCCAAAAGTGGAGAGAAATAATAAAACAAAACATCTAGAAAAATATAGAAAAAAAAAAGATAAAAGCAAAGAGACTAAAAAAAAGAAAGAGAAAAGAATAGAAAAAAAAAAGTTCAAGCCGACAAAGCAAACCTAGCCACCTATACTTGTTTACAACTACCACCACTATAACCGAAGATAATTTTTTTTAGCCTTTCTTTCATCCCTTCCAACAATAACATAGTCGCCATCATCCCCTACCAAACCACGATCAACGACCAGTAATAAAAAAAAGCTTCACTACAACCATCAACCATGCAGCATGTCCTCCTCACCAATAATCTCAAAACAATGTTTGAGAATGAAGTGATTAGAAGAAAAAACAAGAGATCAAAATCAAAGTAAGAGTTTAAGTCCTTTTACACCATACTTATAGAAAAAACAAGATAGAAGCTTAAGAGATTGGAGATAAAATAAAATAGAGAAAGTGATAGGAAAAGCGAAAAAGATAAACATGTAATATACTATAAATATATTAGATAAATACCACAAAAAAAAAAAGAATGAGAAAAATCACACAAAATCCAAAAGTGGAGAGAAATAATATAAAAAAACACCAAAAAAATATAGAAAACAAATAAGAGCAAAATGACTAAAAAATAGGATAGAAAAAAAGTCCAAGACTATAAAAAAATCTAGCCATCTATACTTGTTCACGGCCACCACCACTTTAACCAAATATTTTTTTTTCAGCCTCTCTTTCATCCCCTCCAACATTATAATACAGTCGCCACCATCCTCTACCAAACCACGACTGACAACTAATGACAAAAATAAGCTTCACTACCATCATCAACCATGTGACCTTATCCTCCTCACTGATAACCTCAAAGAAATGTTAGGGAATGAAGTGATTAAAAGAAAAAAAACAAGGGATTAAAATCAAAACAAGAGTTTAAGTCCCTTCACACCACAACTATAGAAAATAGAAGATAGAAGATTGGGAGATTGAGAGATAAAATAAAAGAGAGAAAGTGATAGGAAAAGCGAAAAGGATAAACATGCAATATACTATAAATATATTAGATAAATACCAAGAAAAGATAATAGGTGAAATCACACACAAACCTAAAAATGGAGAGAAATAGTATAAAAAACACTAGAAAAATATAGAAAACAAATAAGAGCAAAGAGAATAAAAAAATGGGAAAGAAAAAAGAAAAGAAATAAAAGTCAAAGCCTATAAAAAAAACTTAGCCACGTATACTTATTCACAACCACCACCACTTTAACCAAACATAATTTTTCCAGCCTCTTTTTTCATCCTCTCCAACATTAACACAATCGCCACCATCCCCTACCAAACCACAATCGACGACCAATGACCAAAAGAAGCTTCACTACCACCATTAACCATGTAGCCTTTTCCTCCTCACTGATAATCTTGAAGAAAACATCTTATGTTATCTCTATCTCAATAGTCAACATGCAACCCCTCTTTTTTTCAATCAAATACCCTAGCCACTACTTCCTTTCTTCTTCTTTGTCAAAACTAAAAGAATTAATTGCTACTGTAACTAGTGGAGGTTAGAAGGAACGAGAAAGAAAAACAATAGAAACCAAAGCTTTCCCTTTGTTGATTTCTCTCCTAGAGTAGCATTGCACTTTATCACCAACATGTAAAATAAGTGAAGAGAAATCACCATTAGTTCCAGATGGTCACACTCCTTTATCTTGTGAGTGCATGGATCTATATGACACCGGTCATGGTAGTGCATATAAGCATGCACCACTATATCCCAAACATGTCAACATTACCTTGCTTTTTTCAGCTCATTTTGGTTAATTTTGATAGTTTTAGTAGGTCATCCTCTAATCCAAAATGAAATTTTATTTGCTTTGTATAATTGGTAACATGATCTTATTGATTTTTGTGTGGATATTGTAAATATTTGAATGATTATGATATATTATATTAGGTGGTAACCCTTGGGGCTATGAAGTCGTTGGGGATCTATTTTGGAAAGTAATAAGGTGGAATCAACACCCCATAACAAGGTTTGTGTTGTTCATTTTTATCAAAGGATCGACTTATTGACAACATGACCTTTAACCAGGTTTGTGAATCAGATGCTGAAATTTTGTTATTTCAAATAATAAATAAAATATTTTTAATTTGCTTTGTTGATTTATGTTCAATCCAGGGATAATATGATTCTTAAATGGGTCATATTCTTTGAAAGTTGGAAAAACGTTATGTTTTAAAAGCTACATACATGTAATATTGTTTTCTTAAATGTGAATTTGATTTGTAAGTTAAGGGTGATGTTGGCCAATACCCTATTGATTCTCTTTCCTATCATATAGTAAATCGTTACCTACCAATGGAATTGCCTTTGAGGTGACAATCTTTATTTTTTAAAATAATATATACACCATGTGATTTTTTTTAATTTTTTTCCCTTTGTATGTAAATATTTGTTTTATCAATATGTGCGTATGTTTTCTTAAGAGTTTTCATATGTTAGGATAGTATCCCAACATTGTAAGTGAATATAGATTAGGTCAATATGACCCCACCAAGGCCCTTTAAGTATGAGTAGAGGCCTTCTGACCCATTTTAGGTTTAATTAAATAAAATGGGTCTAAGCCTAAATTAATTAGGCTTTTTGTAAGGCTAGGTCTCAAATCACTATCATAGGATTAGTAGTCTTTTAGCATAAATATTTATATTAATTTAGACAAAACTATTTTTACAAAAGCATAATAGGTATCTTTGTCATCAAAGATAAACAACAATGTATCTTAACTTAGGTATGGTGTATAAGTGATAGTTATCTTTTGTATTACATAATTAACCCCTTATTTAGAAATATAAAGACTAGTTAGGGTTCCTAGCTACTATAAAACTAGGTGGTGACTTATGTTTTTAACCTTACCCCTACCAATCCTAAATCAAGATTATTGAGATTTTTCTTGTGACAAAATGACTACTCTGTTGAGGAATTAATATGGATTAGGCTTAGTTTGGTTGTTTAAAAATAATGTGCTTGTTATGCCTTTTATTTTTATATAATTACCAATATTGTGTGATTTTATTTCATGAGTTTTTATGTTCTTGTTTATTTACTTATTTATTTTTTATTTTCATATATTTTATTATTATGCATATTGGATTGGATGTGGACTTATATCCATGTACTCATTCCACGACACTTATTTGCATGTACATCACTTTAGGTTAGTATGAGAAATTAGATGTGTCTTGATGGTTTTTTCCTTAGGCTAGCATGTATTAAACCTCATACTCTCGTTAAAAGTTTATATGGTCATGATTAGTAACTGATTTATCATTGCCTCATTTTATGCTCTTTACACCTTGTAGGCGCCATGTCAACATTTTAAGGTGTGTTTACCGCAACGATCATCTTTCATCCCCTTCAAAAGTAACATAGTCGCTATTGTCACAGACCAAACCACTATCGACAACCAGAAGAAGCTTTGATGCCGCCATCAACCACGCAACCATGTCCATCTCACTGACAACCCCAAAGAAACACAATGGCTCCTCCCATTTCTATCTTGATAGTTAATCATCAACACTACCTCATAACCTTTTTTTTATTTATCAAACAACCCATCCATTACTATGAAAAAATCAATAGCAGCTGCAACTAGTGGAGGTGAAAGGGAATGAGAGAGAAGTAATATAAAACAAACCTTTCCAAGCCCCGATTTTTCTTCTAGAATAGCAATGGACTTCATCACCAGCATAGAAAAAAAAAGGAGAGAAAGTCACATCAATTCCTATAAGTCACACTTTTTTTATCTTGTTGGTGCGTGAATTTATATCCCACCAATTATGGTACAGCGTGTGAGCATGTGCCACCACATTCTCGATGTATTGACATTGCATTACCTTTTTCCAAAGTATTTTGGTCAATTGTGCCAACTCTAGTAGGTCATTCTCAAATCCAAACTGGATTTTTACTTGCTTTGTATAACTAGTAACATGATCTTATTGGTTTTTTATATAGATATTGTAAATATTCAAAGGGTTGGGATCCACGTTGTTTTGTTGTAAAGCCATTGGGGATCTATTTTGAAAGGTGAAAAGGTGGAATCAATACCCAACAATAGGGTTGGAAGGATGGGATGATCATGTATACAAATGTTTGATTGTCATGTGTAGATAATTTTTACGTGGTTGTTTGATTTTCTTGTATGAATGTGTTTTAAGTACAAATATTTTTATTTCTTTGGTTTTTAATGATTTCTTAAAAAAAATCGTAAGAGTATTTTCTTATAGGTTTGTGGTTATATATATATAAACTTGTATTGTTTATGTTTATTAAATGATCGACCTATTAGCAATCACTCAAAAATAAGAGGCATAACTTACTATTTATAGAGAAATCCAAAAAAACCCTATAAATTGATAAAATATCAATTTGTCTCTTAAATAATATTTATATATTAATTTAAGACAATTTTAGAAATTAACTCAATCAAATCCTTGATTTTTCTAGATCTAGAAATATAATGCATGTATTAATTATATTATAATCCTTAATTTCTAAAATATATTTCAATCAAGTCATACTTAATTAAAGTATCCTAGTTTAATTTCTGACTAGTGATTATTAATATGTATGACCCATTATGTTTCTAATATGTTGACACAAATATAAATTCTAATTCTAATTAAATAGAATTAAATAAATTAAAATATTTAATTTATTATCAATTCAACAATTGATTAATTTATATTTGAAAATCAGGTGCATCGTCTAGCAATGTGTCATGATCCCCCAAATATTAGAAAAATCATTAAAGGTTAGACTTAACATTGCAGTGATCGATTTCTTAGTGTAATTAATATCATTTCATTAATAATATCCCAATTTAACATTAAAGTATGGAGTATATCTGCCGTGTTAAATCATATTTATTCTCTACATAGTAGTCATTGATCGTTTGAATATAATTTAAAAATCTTTTCAAATCTCATTCCACCTTGGCTAAGAATTTCTAATCAATACTATTTGAGAACAGATTGAATATTTTTCCTAATTCACCTAGGATGATGAATCCTCTCTTGATCACTCAAGTACCTTCATATAGCTCATGTTATACCAAATGTTTGTCCCTTCATTACCTCAATTAAGATAACATGTAACATGATCAAAGCATAACATTCTCTATATAAGATAACTTAGTGATCTCAAGTCTAAGAATCACTTACACAACCATCACGTAATCCTTTCCATTGACATAGATGATCTCTCCATTTAGAATTTTCATGCAGGTCAGTTTAGTGCACATGTCTTATGACAAACACCTACATATTAGTTTTAAATATCCCTTATACCTCAGCTTATATGAACAATTGCTTCCTTTCATTAAGGAAAGAACATAATATATACCAGTCTATAAAGCTCTAATAAATGTTCAGCATTTAAAAGAGTAATAATAAAAAACATTTTAGGAACAATATTTTTATGCAATATGAATATCATAATTATAACAACTTTATAATTTTATTTGCAAAGCATTTTTATCTCATTGACTTTATCTTTACTCTATATTCATAAATCAAATATTATATTCATTAATCCAATATTATATGATTATTAAAGATAAATTAAGCCTTTATTAATAATAAATATGTATTTACATAAATATAATAATATCACATGTAACCAACTGATTGACTACATGGCATATTAAACTAACAGATATCTTTAGAGGGGTTCAAATCTTACACAACAATAATAGTAGTACAAGGAACCCTTTTTCAATGCAGTTAAAGGGCTAAACAGGTCGGGAAAGTTGAATATTTTAGATTTGATTTGTTTTGCTTTTTGTATAACTAATTTGCAGCAAGTTAGGGCTTCCAATTTGTAAGAGTTATTGTACAATCAAGGTTAGATAGGGATTACTAAAGTTATTGTGTCAATTGTGTTTGATAATTCTGACAAAAGTAGGTGGAGCAAGTTGGATAGTAAGAGGTCCAACTTGAATTAAATTCGGGAGGAACTATAGGAAAGTTAGATGGAGTTGTTGTAGAAGAAACTTGGGTGGAAGGAAATGGTATTCTTTAGAGGATAGAAAAAATGAAAAATAATAGAAGAGCGAGAAGAGATGAGATCTTGGAATCTCCTGAATCATATGAGTTCATTCATTTCATCATTTTTGTTTTCATAACCTCCTGACAAGGAGTTTGTTACAATATATATATATATAAACCAGACTTTCTTCTAGCTTTTCCAGCCTTAGCAACAGAATAAGAACATTCATAACTTAACAATCAAAAGAGATAAAAAAATAGTGTGTATTATCTTAAAATTACCGAAACAAATGTTGTCGTTCCAAACCAGTGAGTTTCTTTCCTTTAAATAAAATGTTTTGCATCATGAACTAGCTAAAACGCTGCACGTTACTAATCCAAACAGTGCGTTTTGTAACGATCTTTATGGTAACAATCATTTGTTTAAATTCAAAACATCATTGTAGTTAACTTCTCTTCTTCTCTTCAGAATTAATGATATGACAATTGCCTCTTCTACAATTCAACCTTGCCCTCAAGGTTAAAATCTGGATATTTGATCTTGAAGTCATCTGTAAATTCCCAAGTGGCATCTACATGAGAGCGATTCTTCCAATGGACTAGGACTTCTGTCATAGCTTGAGTTCCTCATCGCCCCAAACATCTGTCTAGAACAGCTTGTGGTTGGAGATCCTGCTTGAAATGAGTGGTGGGAAGATCCTGAACGACCTTGTTGCCATTGGTTTTTTCAATTACGATAAATGGAATGCAGGATGAATTCTAGTTAATGGAGGTCAGTTTAATCTGTAAGCCACATTGCCAATCCTTTTCCAATATTAGATAAGGTCCTTAATACTTTGCTACCAACTTCTGTGAATCCCTGGTTGACACTGATTTATATCTATATGGTTGTAGTTTTAAATAAAATGAATCTCTTGTGTTGAATGATCTTTCATTGCGCTTGTGGTTGGCTTGCTGAATCATTATATGTTGGGCATTTAATAGATTTTTCTTGATTTGATTGAGCATGTTCTCCCTTGTAGATAAGAACTCATCTACTGTTGCTACTAATGAATCTTTATGAATATAAGGAATATAAATAGAAGGACTGACCCCATATAGAATTTTATAGGGAGTAGATTGTGTTACTGAATGAAAATTGGTGTTATATCACCATTCTTCTAATGAGAATCAACTAGACCACTTGTAGGATGCTCATCTGTCATACACCTAAGATAGTTCTCAAGGCATTTATTCACCACAGTTTTCCCATCAGATTTGGGGTTATATGTTATAGAATAATATAAGTCAACTTTCTATTTGTTCAAGAGATTCTGCCAAAATTGACTTAAGAAAATTGGTTCCCTATCACTTACAATTGTGGTTGGAAACCCATAGATCTTAAACACATTATCCATAAAATATTTAGCCATATAGGTTGTTTTATAAGGGTGATGTAGGGCTATAAAATGGACATATTTACTAAACTTGTCAACCACTACAAAGACCACTTCTTTACCTTCAGATTTAAAGAAGCCCTCAATAAAATCCATATTGATGTCAGTAAATGGAACTTAGGGAATGAGAAATGGTTGTAGTAGCCTTGGTGTCTTCACCATTTCAATCTTATTCTTTTGGTAAATCAAACATTCTCTAACATATTGTCTAATGTGTTTTTGTTGTCCTTTCCAATAGAGAAGCCCCCTAACCCTCTTAGCTGTCACTGTAGAACTTGAATGTCCTCCAAAAATAGAGCCATGATACATGGCTATGAGTTCCTTCTATAAATCAGGCTTGTTTCCCACTACCAGCTTTCTTTTTTCTACAAAGAAGATTGTCCTTCCATTGATACTGAGGGTGAGATGCAGGGTTTGCCATTAAGTCTTAAATTAAGGACTTTACACCCTTGTCCTCCTCCTAAATCTTCTTAATTCTATTCATAAGGTTAGTATATATAGATAACACAATTAAAGCATTTAATTCACTACTGAACACCCTAGATAAGGCTTCAACAACTATGTTTTCATTTCCCTTCCTATACTCTATCTTATAGTCAAGACCGAGTAACTTAGATAACCACAAATGTTGAGAATGAAAAGTTAACTTTTGGTCTAGTAGATATTTGAGGCTGTTATGTTATATATGAATCTTGAAAATTCTCCCCAAAATGCTTCCATTTAGTCACTACTAACAGGACTGTCATATCTCCTTCTCATAAATAAAGAGAGTTTGCTATTTTGGCCCTAATGGCTTGCTAATGTAAGCTATAAGGTGCCCTTCTTGCACCAACATTGCACCAATTCCCACCCTAGAGACATCATCTTTTACCACAAAGAGCTTATTAGGGTTGGGTAGGGCTAAGACTGAAGGGTGTGTCATAATCTCTTTAAGCTAGTTGCAAGCTGCTACAGCTTCTTCATTTCATAGAGAAGAGTCCTTCCTTAGTAGTTGTGTAAGGGGCATACAAATGGACCCAAACCCTTTCACAAACCTTCTGTAATACCCAATAAGACCTAAGAATCCCTTTAGCTACTTGATGGTTTTAGGTGTTGGCCATCCAAAACTGCCTGGTTCTTTTTAGGGTCTATTGCCACTTCCTTTCTAGAGATTATATGGCCTGAATATTCAATTTGTGTACTCCTAAACACACATTTGCTTCTCTTGAAAAACAAACTATGACCCATAAGAATTTCAAAGACAATTTTCATATGCTCTAGATGATCTTCCCGTGACTTGTTATAGATTAGAATATCATCAAGGAACATAAGAATGAACTTCCTCAAATAATTCCTAAAAATGTCATTAATTAGGCTTTGGAAGGTAGTTATCGCATTAGTTAAGTTGAAAGGCATCACTATTAATTCATTGTGTCTTTTGTGAGTTCTGGAGGTTGTTTTATACACATCATCAGGAGCCATACGAATCTGATGGTATCCTACCCTTAAATCCACTTTTGAGAAGATAGTGGCCCCAACTAATTCTTTCACTATAGGTATAGGGAACTTGTCTTTGACATGAAGTTTGTTTAAAGCCATGTAATTAACATATAACCTTCATAAACCATTCTTCTTCTTAACCAACACCACATACGAGGAAAATAGGTTGTTGCTTCATTGAATGATGCCTACTTATAACCTCTCTTCTATCATTTATTTGATAGCATCCTTCTGTAGGCTAGAATACATGTAATCCCTTGGGTTCACATGTTGAATTCTTATCTCGAGAAGACTAGGATGATCATGTCCTCTAAGGGGAGGTAAACCCTAAGGTTCCTTAAATATTCCCTGATAGGTAGATATCAAGGCTTCAAGGTCAGGAGTATCTTTCTTTTGCCATGGAAGTGAAGTAGTTGCTAACCTCAACTTCTTATCTTCACCTTTCAAAAAATCAAGACTGCATAAAGTAACTCCGTTACTTGAGTTTGGCTATACAACAATCTTTGTATTTGTTCAATTCTAATAGTCTCAAATGGTGTAGGACTATCACCCCTGAGCAACACATTTTACTCATGCCAGTTAATGGACTTTCATAGTTCTTTCTAGTTAAAAACCATGTTGCCCAACATTGCTAGCCATTGAATACCAGGTACCATATCACAATTATTTAGATCTATCACAAACATATCTATCAAGAATAATACCCTTTGTATCCTTCATCTAAAGTTCTTACACATAACAGTACAAGTCATGGTGCCCCCATTAGTAGTCTATACTATCAGAGGATTGATTAAACTAAAGTTACATTGCAATTTATTGGAGATTTATGTATAAATGAAATAGTATGTACTACCTGAATCCACTATAATAAATAAAGAATGTTTGTCCACCTTCCTTGTGACTTGAAGTGTATGAAACCCTATAATACCCTCCAATGCATCAAGAGATATAAGTGGTGTTGAGATTTCATGGACATAATCTTCTTTCTTGTTGTCTTCCTCTTCAGTGTCCTCTTCATCATCTATGATACGTATAGAATATAGTCTCTTAGTTTACACCTATGTCCAAGACAAACTTCTCATCACACCAAAAACATAGCCTCTAAGCCCTCCTTTCATCCAACTTCATGTTATGTTTAGACTAAGTGGGTCTTGTATTACTGTTGTTTTAGAAAGTTTAAGTTAATAGGGTTCCTGGGTGATTGTAATGTATGTTTAGGGTAGGGGTGGTGAAGTAGAATGTATTTTTATGAAATGTGGGAAATGAATTAATTCTAGTTTGGGCAATGAAGTTGTTGGTTAAGGTTGAGTGTTTAGCAGGACTTTGTAGGGAACGTATGTGAGATAGGATATTAATTTGTAATCTTACTAGATTGTAAGCCTGATACAAAGCCTTGGGCTGAAACACATTTTCACTAAATTTTTTATCTCCACTTTCAACCCTCCCAAGAAGAAAACCAAAGCTTGTTTCTTAATAATCTCAGCTCTATTCCAAAGCATTTCGAAATCCTGGATATAGGTCTCTAAGTCACCCTCATGTTTTAAGTCCTTAAGCTCTTCTAAGAGGTCTTTTTGGCCACCAAATCTACAATATAGTGCCTCAACATAATTATTCCATGCAACAACTTGGTTTTCTATGCTCATAAAATTTTGGTGCCAATACAATGCCTTCCCTTCCAGATAATAAGTGGCCAGTTTGAGCTTATAACCTTTTGGAATCTCTTCAATCTCAAAGTATTGATTGAACTTATAGAGCCATTTATAAACATCATCCCCATCAAAACTAGGAAAGTCATGCTTAGATTTAAAAACCTTATAGTGGGGACAATTATCTCCATATTTACAACAGACATTGAGTGAAAAACCAAGATTTTTGAGTACCTTGAGTTCCCATGCTTATACTTGATTCTCCAACAGGTAAGTGTAGTTTCTGTAAGAGAGAGCTTTGTTGGAATGTGAACCCACTAATGAGATTCTTCAACTCATCAATTTTCATTTCATGATTGGACCTGGTGTTTTCTAGTTTCTAACCATAACCTTCGAGTAACTTTTTAAGGAATTGCTCTTTATTAACTGATTCTAGAGAATCCTCTAACTTCTTATGATCTTGAGACCTTATATCATAGGCCATTTTTTTTTTAGTTCAAAGATCTGCTCTAGTATCAATTGGAGCGAGTTGGATACTAAGAGTGCCAACTTGGATTAAATCCAGGAGGAACTATAGGAAAGTTAGATGGAGCTATTGCATAAGAAACTTGGGGTAGAAGAAAAAGGTATTCGAAGATAGAAAAAATGAAAAATAACATGAGAGAAAAAAGAGAGAAAAGATGAGATGCTGGAATCTCATGAATCACAAGGCACGTTCATTTCATCATTTTTGTTTTCATAACCTCCTGACAAGGAGCTTGTTACAATATATATAGCAGACTTTCTTCTAGATTTTCCAGCCTTAGCAATAGAACAAAAACATTCATGACTTAACAATGAAAAGAGATAAAAACGGTGTGTATTGGCTTAACATTGCCGAAACAAACGCTGTCGTTCCAAGCCAGCGAGTTTGTTTCCTTTAAACAAAACGCTGCGCATCATTAACTAACCAAAACGCTGCACCTTACCAATCCAAACGATGCGTTTTGTAACGGTCTTCATGGCAACGGTCATTTGTTTAGCTAACTTCTCTTCTTCTCTTCAGAATTGATGCTGTGACAGGAGGAGTCGTCTTGGGTATGACGATCATTCAGAGATTACAGTTACTAACGTCTTCTTCAAAAAACTAGTGGAGTTTTTTTGCAATTATCCTTTAATATAATAGTTTGGAGTCGACGAACATGGATGTTGTAAGAGCAGGAGTATTTATTGAGAGAGGCAATTGGTTGGAGTAATTTCCTGCCAATATTTGCTCCGAAACATATCGATTTGCAGCTTCTGTATAATGATTTCCATCCCAATTAACATATTCAGCTGTGTCGTTGCAAGGGCTCCCGGTCACTTTGCTGCCATTAAGAACCTTGGTTTGACCGCAAGCAATTCTGTTGTCAAAATTCAATGGCGGCCCGCCATATCCACAGCAAGCTGCTAGCGAATGTTTGAATCCTGGAAGCATGGTTCATCAGATTTTGCAAGTGCATGAAAAGGTAATGTTGTGGGGAGATTGAGTGAAACCAACTACAACTTATTACTTACCATATTGTGAAAAATCTGCAATGAGTTTCATTTTTATTGAGAAAATGTCCACATAAGTGACATTAGCGTCTGGGAATTGCCCCTGAAACTTTGTGCAAAGATCAAGCAGTTGTGAGTTGAAAACATTAGCTGCACGGTTATGTGAATCAACACATACAGGCTGGTCAAGCTTTGATGGGTTTTTCCCAAATGTTGCAATGATTCTAGGTAAGCAGCCAAGAGGTCCTGTATTATGAACCCAGAAATTCCGAGCGCCGGCGGTATATAGTCTCTGTAGAACACCAAAAATTAAAGAAGAGAAAGGTTAGTGCCACAACTAAGCTATTCTCCCAAGTACTATTTTGAAAAAAAAAACAAAGAGAATGAAGGATTACAACCTTAATTCCAGCTTCAAACTCTGATAAAATGGTTGGAAAAGAGGCTATCACTTGGTCCTCTGATTTCGAATAAAACGCGCCGTCGATATCATTCTGACCCGTGTCGAACATGTAAAGGCCTTGCATGAAATAATCTTCTAGAGGGAGGTACTTCTGAAATTCCTTGTCTAGAACAATTAATATATCTCCATTAGCGAAAAGCATTCTCTGCACATGCTAAAATCAGTCGAAAGTTATAGAAAATACCCTCGGCCAGCAATTGAAGAACTCTGTCCTTGAACCGGACAAACTGAGACACCTGAACTCCAAATGAAAAGGGACATGTCGAAGCAGCATTTGCAGGAAGTATAGTAGATCCTCCTGTTGCAAAGTTACACCCCTTCTGAAAGTTAGGAGCTCCCACAGAATCCAAATATGGATTCAGAAACTGTCGGTCCATGGCATCCACTGCAAAAATAAGCGCATGCGATTGTAGGAGATTAAAGGTGTAAAAAGCAAGAAGTTGATGATGAGATAAATGCATTACTTAAAAAGTCGATGATCAAGCGGCCATCACAGAACCGCCCATGTGGCTGCTGGAAGTAGGTTTGTCCATTGGGAGGCCCAACGGGAAAGGCAAGACCTGCAACTAGACCACCGGTGTCTGAATTTGAATCACCGAAATTGAAAACGGCAGGATAGCTGAATTTCAAAGGGATAATAACAGTAGGCAGGAATGAGAAAATGAAGGCCATGGCAGAAAATTTAAGAGCCATGGCAATTTGCAAGGGATCAGAAGCTATAATTGCCAATCAGAAAAATTCTCCGATCTTTATATTATATTATACTCAAATTGCTCCGACTTAGACTTTGCTGAAAAGCGAAGACAACAAATTTGTCGTGAAAGATAGATATAATGACCCATGTCTTGCCTCATTCTCTTTTCTTTTCTTTTTTCCCCTCTTGAAGTAAATGTTTGGGAGTATGGTAATTTATGCTTTTAGATATTTATTAAAAATGTATTTTATCTAAAAAATTAAATTAAATTGATTTTTTTATTATTTTTTTATGATTTTAAAATGCTTAAATCAATTTTAAAATAATTAAAAAAACTATTTATATATTAAAAAAAAAACTATATACCACACTAGGACACCGTTTGGCATTGCGTTTGTAACTACGTTTCATCAAATTTTGAAATTTTTTTTTTTTTGCTAAAATTGAGTACGGTTTATACTTTTTGAATCGTTTTGATGTGCTAATGTCAAAAATGATTTTTAAAAAATGAAAAAACATCATTGACATGTATTTCGGCACGAAAAGCTATTTGAAAAGCATCCACAACCACACTTCCAAACACATTCCTAAATAAATGCACAAATGTGCGTAAGTAAAGCCTCTCTAAAAAAAGTCAACGTAGTGGTCATGCCATATTTTTTATTTTTTTTTAAAAAAAAGCACGGGTTATTAATCAGTTAGTCTTGTGAAGTTATTGGTCAACAAATAAAATGTCTTAAAGAATGGGGGCTAAAGAGCTGGAGCGCCGTATATAGTCAATTCCTTAGTTCGTGGAGGAAGGAGTATATTAGCAAAACTAAAGCTTGTTGGTAGAATATTATAGCTATTTTTACTGTTTATCTTCTCATAATTCACTGTTTATATTGCAATAGGGCATTTCTTGAAATTTTTATTTTATTCCTTAAACTTTTTCTTTTCACAATTAAATTCTTTTGATTCAAAATCAGCACCCAATTATATGTTTTTTTTTTTAAAAAGGATTGAATTGAAAGAAAGAGGACTAAAGTGAAAAACAAGAGTAGCATAGGTGATGGATTTTAAATTTGTCTCAAAAGTTTATTTTCATCCCTTATTTTTTTTATGTATTAGGTGATCGGTCCCTATAATTTTAAAAAAATACATTTTGATACCAAACTTCATTTTTTTTTGTCTTTTTTAGGTGGAGAAGAGAAAGGGGGCCACCAGATTCTGGTTTAGAAAGAGAAAGTTATCGTTGTGGAAGATTTCGGCTACAAAAATTATAGATTTTTGTGACAAAATGATCCATATAATGGGGGGGTTAAGATTAGATGTTTTTGTATCTTGAAAACACATAAAAAAACATATTTGAGGCCGGGAAAATTTTTAGTTTCAGATTGATTTCGGGTTCTAGGAGTTTTTTTTATATGTTTTTGGAGGTCATGGATTGGTTTAAAAAGGTTGTTATGGTATATTTTCTAGATATTTTGGGTAAAAACTAGATTCAAATGGATTTTTAAAGAGGAAAAAAAAAACCATATTCTAGGATTTTCAGATGACATGTCGTCTATTTTTGTTTCAGGCTAATGAGGCGGATGTCACATCCTCCACCCCATTAACCAAAAAAAATAAAGGTTTGGGCAATTGGACCTAGCCTGGTAGGCTGGTGCCTAGACCTTTTCTTATTTGGATCAGGCGTCATGCCTGACTTACCATGCCTAATAATACCTAGTCTTATTATTTTTTTAAATTATTCTTTTTATATCAATGGATTTTTTATATGTGTTTTTGAAAATAATTTTTAAATTTATGTTTTAATTAATATTCTTTTTTCTATAATTTGTTTTGGGTTTTTTAGCCTTTGTTGAACAATAATTATTTTTTAATTGTATTGGGTGTGTTTAATTTTTGTATAGGTTAGTATGATTTATATTAAATTTTTTTGTATAATTTATATAGATTAAGTATTTGTTTTTTTATAATATTTTTAATACGTGTAACCTTTCATAATATTTGTTTCTTTTATTTTTTTCAAGAAATTTTATGTGTATGTCAATACAAATTAGTTTTCATAAACAAATTCATTAAACACAACCAGATAAATAACTCGTGTTATGATATTAACTATCTTGATTTACATTGATCTCTTGATTTTTTCAATTATATTTTTATTTATCATTAATTACTTTTTTTTTCATTTTCTACACAATAGTTCATGATTTATTTAATTTGATACGTCCATAAATTTTTTTATTTATATTTATTATTTTTTTTTGTAAAAAAACGCGTTGAAATATTCTATTTGTTTAAGTTTTTATCACGTAATGGTGTTTTCAATTTAATTTCTATTTTTAATTTTTTTATAAAAAATTTATTGTTTTTAACTTCATTCTTCAATCTAAATTGATAATGAATTTTTTATTATTATTTTGGTCCTCATTGATCAATTTTTTTTTTATATATGTTTTTCTATTTATTATTGTTTCCTTTTTGTTTTTTACCATATGATTCAAAAAAAGAAAAATTATTTAGTTAGTTGAGACCATTACTGAATAATTAAATTTCTCTTCTTTTTGTTTAAAACGTGCTAGCGTAGCGCGGGTACCAATAACCCAAACAAAGAGCATGAGGCCTCAGGCTGCCTGAAATGGGCCACAAAATATGGAATCGGGTCGGGCTCATAGTTTTGACATGAAAAGGTGGAAGAACCAAAACCCCTAAAACCCCAAGCCACTGGAACAGCAAATCTCTCTCTCTCTCTCTGACATTTCGTTTCTGAATAGAACCCAGATGGCTTCTTTGGCCCTTAGAAACCCTAATTCGAAGCGACTTTTACCATTCTCCTCACAATTCTGCTGCTGCTGCCGAGGATCGCCATCCTCCCTTACCGAATCTCTTCTCTCGTCAAATGACAGAACCTCTTCTTCTCCATGGTGGAGATCCATGGCCACCTTCACCAGAACGTAAGTTTACTTTATTTTCTCCCTCCTTTTATTATTTTCTAGAATTTTTTCGGTTTTCTTCCGAAGATTCTCTCTTTTTGTAGACAAAAGATTCGAGGGAGAAAAACAAAATTCGTGATATTGTTTTCTTTTTCTTTGGTTTTTTAGCCTTGTTTTAAGTTTATCTGGGTGAAAAGAGAAAACCAACATTGATGAATTTTTGTGCTAACCCATCAGGAAATAGAGGGGGAAAATGATGATGAAGGAATGGGGTAGCTGGTGAAAGAATGAAGAAAAGGAGTGACTTGAATAGATTGTTGATTGTATAATTTGTTGTTTTTTTGTGCTGACAGTAAACCTCATGTGAATGTGGGAACAATTGGACATGTTGATCATGGCAAGACTACCTTGACTGCTGCTATTACAAAGGTTTGGTTTGCTCATGCATTTTCCTGGTTCTGAAAGTTTGGAACATTCGATTGGGTAGGACCTTAAGTGTTTGTTTGTGTTTAGGTGCTAGCAGAAGAAGGGAAAGCCAAGGCCATTGCTTTTGATGAAATTGACAAGGCCCCCGAAGAGAAAAAGAGAGGAATTACGATTGCAACGGTTGGAATGACCTGCCCTCCCCTCCCCTCCCCTCCCCTCCCCTTACCTTATTTTCTGCATGCATTTCATATACTAAATTCATTTTTTTATAACACTTTACTTGGTGCTACATTTATCATTTTGGACATGCCAAGTATGGATTATTATTTTTGTGGTCTTGCCTTTTCCTTTTAATATATATATGTGATTTTTATTCTTATCTTTTAATATGATGTTGCAGGCCCACGTGGAGTATGAAACTGCTAAGCGTCACTATGCCCATGTGGACTGCCCTGGGCATGCAGATTATGTTAAAGTAAGTCATGAATTTAGTTTATTATTGAATGAAAAATGAAGATACATTTCAATTTTTGGATTCTTTGGCTGCATAACATGCTAGGCTCAATTTGCGTTGTCGCAATTATTGTATGTAAAGAATTAAATATGCGGGAGGTTCTAGAAATATGTAGCAAGACTGATGAATGCATGACAAGGATAATTTCATGTTCTTTTCAGGAACCTTGCATCCATGAATAATGTTTTGACTATTATTTTACTGGACCTACGTAAACTGCTGGCAGTTATACATTAGAAATACTGGTGAAGAAAGTGTTGGTCATGTTATGAAATTTGGATTGAGAAGTTATTTCGGATGTGACAATCTCTGAATTTTTTCAGAAAAATCTGAGATTTTTGAGCAATTCCTCAGAATTTGCTGGTTAAGTAATCTAATTCTCTTAAACTGTATTATGGATGCTTTACCTGGTGATAAATCTAATTGTTTGCAGAATATGATTACTGGAGCTGCTCAAATGGATGGCGGAATTCTGGTTGTATCTGCTGCTGATGGGCCCATGCCACAAACAAAGGAACATATTTTGCTTGCTCGCCAGGTGGGCATCTTCTGTTAGAATCTAAAGCATATTTAGTTTTCCATTTTACATGTTTTTGATGATCCAACCTTGAACTCACTTTTCCGAATGCTTTGGCTAGGTTGGTGTACCATCACTCGTGTGCTTTCTGAATAAAGTTGATGTTGTATCAGATCCAGAGTTAATAGAGCTTGTGGAAATGGAAGTCCGAGGTATTGTCCTTTGTAGATGATGTTTATGGAAAGTTGTTCTTGCTTTTGTTTGATTTTCTTTTTATCTTTTTGCCACAAGCTCTTCACTAACATGTTTTTTTACAGAACTACTTAGTTTCTACAAGTTTCCTGGAGATGAAATCCCTATTGTTCGAGGATCGGCATTGTCTGCATTACAGGGTACAAATGAGGAAATAGGCAAGAAAGCCATTTTAAAGTTGATGGATGCTGTGGATGAATACATTCCTGACCCTGTGCGTCAACTCGAAAAGCCTTTCTTGATGCCAATAGAAGATGTTTTCTCAATTCAGGTAAAATAGGCAGATAATGCATATTGTGTCTAGATTATTTGTTCTCAAGAATTAACTGCATGACTGCAGCACCTTTTAGTGTTTTCTTCATTGTTTTGGGATTTCATTTCCTTAGTTTGTTTGGGAAACTCTTTCCTAATCTGAAATAGGCTGGTGAACAAATAGGTAACCCAATTGATAGTGCTGTAAATTCCCTTCTTTTCTTCATACAAAACTCTCACCATGGTTTTATATTTAAGATGTTTTGACTTGGAATGTCCTTTCTTCATCATGTTATGTCATATTTGCAGTAAACTGGGCATAATGCCTGTCTCATTCTTCAATTGATATTCTTGTAAAATATTTTTTGCTTGTACATGAAAAAAGATGTGCTCTCTGGAATGCTGCTCCTTTAATTTGAATGTTTACATTTATTGAAGGGACGTGGAACGGTTGCGACTGGACGTGTTGAACAAGGGACCATCAAAGTTGGTGAAGAAGTTGAAATTTTGGGACTATCAAAAGTAAAAGTTCATCTAACCTTCTTTTTTTATTGCTTGTAAAGCATCCTCATTTACTTATATCCATAAATTTATTGGGCTGTGATTTACTGTAAGACTCCTTTGAATATTAACCAACAAGTCTGGAGGCTGTTGTGCTTAAGTTTAGTCTGGCTGTGAAATTTGAGTGAGAGTGCGCTGCATATTATTGTGCTCCTTATACTGAGACTTTTATTTGCAGGAAGGTCCTAAGAGAACTACAGTGACTGGTGTTGAGATGTTCAAGAAATTGTTGGATCAAGGACAGGTAAGTCAACAGCCTGAGCACTATTTACTATTTAGGCCTCAGATTCTTCTTTACAGCGGTTATTAAACGACTGGTATGTTTATCTTATTAGGCTGGAGACAATGTGGGTCTTCTCCTTCGTGGTTTGAAACGAGAAGATGTGCAACGTGGGCAGGTAAGTGGCAGGCAAGGTTAATGAGAGAATGGAAACAATGTTTTTTTTTTATTATTATTCTAGATTTCATTTCATCAAATTTATAAATTCATTCTAGATTCATTTTTATCAAATTTATAAAGTGCACAAATTCTTATTACTTGGATCTGTGTAATTTTGAACCAAAAATATTTGATCCTTGTGGTAGATACTATGTAAAATTGGTATCTCATTTAATATCCACTTCAGTTGGCATCATTATGGTCATTATTGATCAATGGATTAATCGCATGAAAGAATCTTATTAAAAATATGATGTATATTGATGTTTGAATCAATATAGGCTTGCGTTTATCATCTTGTTTCCACTCATTATGTAGGTTATTGCCAAGCCTGGAACTGTGAAAACTTACAAGAGATTTGAGGCAGAAATATACTCCCTCACGAAGGATGAAGGAGGGCGTCATACTGCGTTTTTCTCCAACTACAGACCTCAGTTTTACTTGCGAACTGCAGATATCACTGGAAAAGTAGAGTTGCCAGAAAATGTTAAGATGGTCATGCCCGGGGACAACGTGACCGCAATCTTTGAGCTAATCTTACCAGTTCCTCTTGAAAAAGGTGTGTTCAACTAGAACCCTCATTCTGATTTTCTGGTTCAAGTTACCTATTGATCTTCCTTGGATGCAATAACCTGCTCCTGCCATGCAACTTTAAAAGGCATTTTTCTTTTGATTGTTATTATCCTTTGTGTTAAATTCTTGGGCACATCAAATCTGAAATTGGCAATTGACATATTACAATCAGACCTACTGTTGCATGGCTGAATGAAGAAACTTGTTGTGTCTTAAGTCTGAAAGAAAGTCGTGGTTTGTCCATGCACTGATTTTATTTCTGTTTTTCAAATGACTTGTGTACTTGAAAGTGCTTGTGTCAAATTCTGCACACGACAAATGTGCTGTTATTGCCGTTGTTGATGCTGACCAGGGGCTGTAGCCTTGTTACTGTGCATTGAATACATTGCATGTTCTTGATATGGCAGGACAAAGGTTTGCCTTGAGGGAAGGAGGTAGAACAGTTGGAGCAGGGGTAGTCTCAAAAGTGCTTCAGTGAGTGGTGGTGACGGTGGATCCTAAAGGGGCGGGTTAGAAGGCCAGATTGATATTTGATATATAAAAAAAAGTGCCTTGTGGTTGGTTATTGGACTTGCATCGATGCAATGTTTTTCTAGGTGCTGCTAAAAAGATACAGTCGGTGGATTGTTGTCTGTAATTCCACATCAGTTGCGGACAATTAATCGACATGTTTTGACCATTTTGTTTTGTTTCTTTTCTTTTTATTTTTCAATAATATCCCTGTCAAAATAGTAACGATTCTAGACTAATGCCCTATGATTGACCTTTCTTTGAAAAAATTTCTCTCTTTTTTTGGGTGAATAGGGCTGGCTGAGACTGTAAAAGTTTGTTTCAGGAATTGTTGAATGTAGTGATAATCAGTGTAAATTACCGAGTCCATTCTAATTTCTACTCTGACCCTTGAGCGTGTAAAAAGTCCATGTGGCCAAGAACAATCTCACAGTATATTGGAGTGATTCCCACCTCTTGTAAATTCAGATATTCATGATGAAGCATCAGAAATCGTATTTACGGCTATAGATCCTCAAGCAAGCAGCTGAATCAGGCGAATTAAAAAAAATGCAATGAGGTTTTCATTCCTAAATCCTAGCATAGCTGTGGTGAGCATAAATTTGTACGTCTCCACTCTCTACCATAGAGACGAACCTTCATGCCTTCTAAACAACTGCGAAGTTGGAAAAGAAAAATTCACGAAGAAACCGATTTAATATTAGTCAATGCGTTTTACCCGGCTGTTCGTGAATATACCGTGCAGTCAGTCAATTAATTATAAGCAACACTGATTTTATTTATATAAAATATATTTATTATTAATAAAAGTTTTTTTATTTTTAATATTTATTTATATTGATTAATAAATCTAATATTTAATTAATAAAATAAAAATAAAATTTATGAGACAAAAACGTTTTGTAAATGAAATTATAAAGTTGTTATAATTATGAGATTTCTATTACATCAAAGTATTGTTTCTAAATATTCCCGATCAAAATTCTATTAAGATTGGACATTAATTAGTTGTTGATACCGGTGCATCTTGTATTTTTTCCTCTCATAAATTGAGATACGAGAGATACTTGAAATTAATATACAAGTGCTTATCAGATGACATGTGCAATGAACCGACCCGCAAGAAAATTCTATATGGAAAGATCATATATGTCTATGGAAAGGATCTCATACTAATTGTGTAAGTGATCTTTAGATTTGAAATCACTAAGTTATCTTATATAATAAGTGTTATGATTTGATCTTAACCACACGCTGTCCTAATCGAGAGTAAAAACGGGTAGATATTGAATATAACATAAAACTATATGAAGGTATAAGTTATTTATTCTTAAATAGTATTGGTTGTGAAATCATTGACTAATATTGAATGAATTTTGAAAAGAATTTCAAAATCTAATTCAAATAATCAATAACTATAATGTTAAGAATTAACATGGTTTGACAAAACATATCTACTTAATGTTATAATTACACTGAGAAATTAGTCACTGAAATGTTAAGTTAAACTCCTTATGACTTTCATAATATTTGAAAATTCATAACAAGTTGCTAAATATTGTACTTGATGTTCAAATATAAATCAATCAATTATTGAATTGATAATAAATTAAATTATTTAATTTATTTAATCTTATAACTTATATTTGAGTCAACTTATTAGAAACCCAATAGGTCACACATATAAGAATCATTTGTTAGAAATTAAAATAAAATGATTAATCAAGTGTCATTTAATTATAAATAAATTTTAGAAATTAAAAACTAGAGTGTAATTAATACATGAAATTATAATTCTAGATCTAGAAAAATCAAATAGAACTTGATTAAATAAATTTCTAAATTTTTCATAAAATAATACGTGTGATATTATTTAAAGATAAAATTAATATTTTATCATTTATAAAATTTTTAAGTTTTTTTATAAATAAAATGTTATACCTATTATTTCAAGAAAAATAATGAAAGTACAATATATAAATATCTATAATAATAATAATAATAATAAAAAGCTAATACTCTAAGATATAATAGTCTCTATTTTAAAAGAATTTATAAGATTTTTTACTAGTAATTTGTATAGATTATCATTAATAACCAGACATTTAAACAACTTATGATTTATCACAATCTAATTTTAAAGTAAAAAAAATAATTTAATTTTTAGATAATCTTTGTATAAACTCTAAAGAACTTTAAATTTGTTTAATGAGATTTTGAAATTCCTAAAAAAATTAAAAATTTCTATTTGCACTTGTTTATATATTTTGCACTACGTTTATGAATTTCAAAAAACCTAAAATCAGCTAACTTAAGTCCACGTTCCAGGGGATCCTCTTTACCCAACACTTGCACTGAACTTAATATCTAACATAACAACGTTAAATAGGACCTCTTTAATTCTATTAACAAATTTCTACGGTGGCTTTTTTAGGCTTTCTGATACAGACTTACACTTCACTTCTCATTCATTTACAAAATCGATCACAGAATCTACTAGAAGAGCGATCCATATTATGAGCTCCGTTCATGGAAGAACCATCCCTGTATATATTGCTCATGCTGAAATGCAACAGCAGACTGACGTGCAATGGCAATAAACCTGCGCCCATTTAATCATCACTTGCTACAGAATTTGTAGTTACACTCTCTACCCATCATATTATCCAAACCATTAGGCATTTCCATGGCAGCATGTTTCACAACTTCACCACTTGATGCTCATACAAGCCTCAGCACTACTACTGCCATCACTGTTACAGCTCTGAAGTATATGTCATGAAAACTTTTATCCACAATCCTAATTATTTCCTTATCCTTCAGACCCACCTTGCTTGCATGCTTGCTAATGTAAACAACCGTGTCCTTCAATTTATTCACTGCCCAAGAGAGCCAGACCAGCCCGAAACCGATGCCTGTGCAGAACAGTTTACATGCACTGAAGGGTACTCTCCTGCAAGCTACCTTGCAGATGACAGAAAAAAGAAGAGCAAGGCCTGTCCCAGCAATGCCAACAGAGAGCTGGTTCAGAAGCGAAGGAAGTTCAGGGCCAGATTTCCTCAGAGACAAGACTGCTGTTTTCTCATGTCGCCTGTCCATCATCAAAGATAGAAGGCTCTCACATGCATTGAAGTAGTTCCTTTTGTAGAGATCACTCTCTCTACCTCCCTTTCTAGTATTCTTCCTTTTTCGGGATGGCTTGATTTTCACAGGACTGCAAAAATAAATAATACTGTATTAAATGAGAACAAAATGTAGACAAGTAAAGTAGGCATCTAGAACACCACATTTACAGAAGACGATGCATGTAATGCATATGCACAAGTAAATAACAGTACTGTTGTAACCTTGTAGGAAGTCCATGTTATGAAAACGGAACACTATATCAACGACTTGTGTAACCCTGTAATCATCTTAATGATAAATGCGCATCTTGAAACATTATTGAATTTTCAATCTATCAAAATGCAAAAGAGTATTGCGAACATTGCATATCCAAAGAATCTAGCCTCACTTCACCCACCTAAAACCCTCCCAAAAGCACTCCTAATCCATGCCTAAATATTTCAAACCCTCAAATGCAAGACTAATCGTTGATAGAAAGCAATATAATTCGAGATAACAAAAATCAGGACAAAGGCTCTCATTATGGGCAACTTCATGTTGACTTGTCATAAAAGATTGGCAAAAAGGAAATGACAAATGAAGTGCTTTTGCAATGGATAGATTCGTACCTCTTCAAAGCAGCAGCTGTCACATCTCTGACCTTGAAAGAAGACCCCGTAATGTTAGAATCTACTTTACTTGTATCAAGCCTGGTCAATCAAATGATTGCAGAGAGAAGTATTATAGCTATAGCTTGATGATATTTAGAAGTGAATATAAAACAGCTATAAAATAGCTTGAAAAAATAAATTAGCAACGGTGAATCTTGTTGCAAAAATTGAGTTTCTGAGTCAATTTCAGCAGCTTTAAACAGAAAAGGTCCACTACAGAAGTGTCACAAGACATTTTTTACCTAAAAACTTAACTAGAATAAAGAAGGGAAACTAGAAAACAACGGTGAAGAATAAGATTTGTATTACAATTGCCTAAATCCAACTTCCTGAAATGAAGGAATGACAAAATATCGAAGATCTGGGATAAAATAGAACGAAAAGGCCAGGAGTTACACAAGATAAACCCAGCAAACCATGAAGGAATTTGGCATGTGGTGTGAAGAGAAATCAATGTTAAACCGCAATATTATGGCTAAATTTGAAGCATATTAAAATTGGAACAAGAGACAAAGATTTAGGGCGTGCAGAGAAATATCTAAAGCATAAATTGATTGATACAAAGGTAAAACATGTTCTGTAGAATAACATAAGCGGCCTATTTAAATTAGTTCCAGGCCAAAATCCTTATCCTTAAGGGCAATTATCTAATTCTTCCAAAAGCTCCTACATAAGGTTTCTTCTTAGAACTTGCACATCTTCAAGACACTCGATGAGTGAATTTAGAACTAACACTTACAATTTCATCTTCTTACAATAAAAAAATACACTTGGAAAAGAGGTCTGATGAGAGGGAAGTGTGAAAAACAATGTGGAAATGGCAAAAGATTAAGCCCTAGGCTTGGATTGTTTTTTATGGCATTTATCAGTGGATGTTGGGAAGTTATTATGACGTGTTTTGTGAGTTTCAATGTAATTAAGTGGTGAAGAGAATTATGAAGCCTACAGTTAAATTGATACATATTAAGTATATGCAAATCAGAGTAAAGGATTTTATGTCTATTAGTTTGGTGACAAGTATGTTGGTACTATGCATTGGCCATGGTAGTCTAGTAAACCAGTGGTGCATGGAAAATCTCTTTCGTTCTCAAGTATAAAATTGGATATCTCCCTGCTGGCAAATGAGATGGTAGAAGATGCTGGGAGGAGAGGCAACATGCTTATTGTGTTTAAATTGGACTTTGAAAAGATGTACTATTGGATTAATTGAGATTTTCTCAACTATTGTGTAGAGAAGAAATTTGGTATTAAGTGGACATAGTGGATTAAAGTTTGGCCGTGTTTATTGCATTGTCAACGACTTTGAACATGGGATCTCGAGTTCGTACTTTCTGCAACAAGGTTTTGTCATAGAGATCCATTATCTCCATTTTTACTGACAAAGGTGTTAGAATAATCGAGAGGGATGACAAATAAAGAGGTGGTTTAGAAGACATGAATATTGATCCTAGTGGGATTACTGCATTTCACCAATAATGCTATCTTTTTTGTTTATAGTAATTGGTAGGGCTATTGGATGTGTTGAGCTTTAGATTGTGGAAATATGTCTAGGTAAAAAACTAATGGTTTCTAACAAGGATGATAATCCTTATATATATAAGAGAGATTACCATTGTGTATGGCTTTGCAGGAACGAGTTTTTCTTTCTCAATATGCACTTCAAAAGATGTGCCTTTTATTTTGGGCAACCTAGACTCAAGAAGCAACCAGCAAGTTCTCTAATCGAGTCAATATGTCAAGAACATACATTACACAGTCAATTGAGTAGTCCACTTAAAATATTAAAATGAACAAGGAATGGACTCAAGTTGAACTTGGTGAATTTTTCAATAGCATAACAAGAAAAAAAGCTGCCATATGCTTCTGAGTAAACAGAACCAGGTCTAAATATCCATACCTGCTTAAATGGGGGACAAGCAATGATTGTTTTCTCCAGATGTTTGAGTTTCTAGACAAGTAAAATTCAGCAACTGTAGAGAGGATATCCTTCATCTCCATCCCACTACCAGTTAGCAATACCCGACCATCTGGAAGAACTCTAAGTTTTGAACTGTGGGCCATATCTCCCAGAATGTCCACCGGAGATTTCAGGGAATCAAATTGGTCACTTGGGTAAATAAGAGGAGAATGTGACTGCTGATGTGCATCAAACATCACTGCTTGTAGCCCAGTCAACTCAGATAGAAAAGATAAATCTAATCCATCTCTTTCTAATTTATTTGACTTGGACATAAGAAACTGCAAGATTTTCTCATGTCTTGTACATTTTTCAACTATCCCAAAGATAAAAAGGACAGAGTCTGGGCGAGCATCTGGAAGCAAAAAAAAAATGCTACTTAGAATACTTGAGTGTTGTGCAACAATATCATAAAGAGTTAAGCTTCATACAGTCCATAAGAAAGGACAACATACAACTCACATGCCATTTTATCCCATTAACTGTTACAGAAAACACATACTACCTTTGACCTTTTCCATAACCTTCTAATTGTTTTATCATCATTAATGCCCCATTTCATTGACTGATCAAAAACAAATTCCCATTCTATTGACCACACATTCCAAAATCACTACAGTTATCCCCTAAATCTACAAGGGCTACTACTACATTCTTCGTCAAGGTGTTAAGCCACCAGAAGTTTACACACAAAAATTACATCACCTTTCATTGCTTTTGTTGCTTAAGTTTCATATTCCAATAATAATAAAAATAGTGGAAATAGTTAGTTAATAAATATAAGTTCTGATGGTACTATTACTAAAACTACTCAACTAAACTAAGCCTCAATACCAAACTAGTAGGTCTGCTGCATGGATCTGCCTTTTTGCTCAGTTCTGACATGAATCTTTTACAAAGGAAAAAACAGGAAAGAAAAATAGCCCAAATACCAAACTCATCAAAGAAAGGAAGACAAGAAAGACACAAAAGGACTTGAAAATGATGTTACAATTATCCATCCAGTAAAAGAGCCCAAAATGTTGCAGACCTTGCACATCAATGAGTATAGGCATTTTCACCGTTGAGTCAATCTCGGCAAACTGATTAGACTGGTAGAACCTATTCATGGGTCTCCATGGTTGTTCATGCTGAGGTAATTTCAGCATAAGAGAACTCGATCTTGTTATCTCTTGTCTTGCTCCCCAACTAGGTAAATAGGGCTGAAAATCCTGCATCAACGAAACATTAGCTATCATCTATTGTTGACAGAAACAACTAATCATGAGATGGAACAAAAACACAGAACAAAAGCATTGGTTTATCATAGGCAATAGCCCACTTAGAATGTTTTCCAAAGATAATATATCATCTAAATATAATAATTTTAGTTTTTATAGAATCCGGGAAGGATTAGATGGGGGTTGTAGAGGACACTAAGACATCTACTACACTATTACACAACTATAACCTCGCCAGAAACACACATGATAAGTCAATAATCAAAACCTTGAGTAAACTAACAGGTATCACTATATTGATTTCATAATTTGCACTAAAATTAACAATAAAAAGAACAGGATTATTTTTGAGTCACAGACACACTGAAATAATCATGGAAATGGAAGAAAAGAGGCAATTTGGTACAAGCTAATTTGAGGATTCAATTTGATTATAGATGGCAGATTCTTATGGAACCCCATGGCGGAGGCGAGAGTTCCAGATGTTGATCTCTTCCTCCAGATGGGTCTAGCTCACCTAGTAAAAACTCCTCTCTGGTGTCCTTGTGTGTGTGGGTGTGTACGAGTTAGTGTGTGTTTTACTTAATTCATCATGCATGTATTACAGTCTGCACAACATATTTCTTTTTCTTAATTCAAGAAACAAAAGGACAGCAGTAATCTGATAAAACGAAGCAACAATGCGCATCGCAACAATCATACCTTGATAACCCTTTTCTGATCTTCGTGAACAACAATAGCAAGACCAGGAGGATGCACGTGAGAAGCCATCGAACAAAGCTTAACCATAACTATCCTTTGAGAGTTCACAGCACCATAGACTTCTCCTCACTTTTTTTTTTATTTTTTTGAGGAGCACCCCTGCCCACAAATAAATAAAAAGACATCAGTAAGATGAACATTTTCGTGGGACTTAATTGGATGGAAAAATTTTCTGGGTCAAGAATCCGTGGTAGAGAGAGACACAACCATAGTTGTCAGTCACAGTCGGCAAGTGGTCTATCCCGGAAAAAAAATCGGGTTATTAAATTGTGAAGTTAATTTAGGATCACTTAGTCAACCTTATCAATATTTTTTATTGACGCGATAACGTTTTATTTTTATAAAAAAAATATTCTTTGATGTTAACTCTATTTTAGTATGATTAGTTTTTGATCGCATGAGTCAATTCCTTCAATCAACTATTTTTTCAATTAAAACTAAAACTCAATCCAAATAAAGTTTGAAATTATAAATTTCATGTATCAACTTGTAAAGCAAATCCAAAGTTGCTGAGATAACTTTCATTACTCCACAAGAAACCATTTATTTGAAGGTGATGTCATTCAAACTAGAAAACATTGAAGCCATTTATTAAAAAACAATAATAACTCTGTTGCATGACATTATACATAAAAAAAAAATTAAAGTATATATGAACGACATAATTTCTAAATTCAAAAAGAAGAAAAACATTGTCAGAATATAAGAAAATTATTTGAAAGATTAAGAAGGTATCAGTTGAAGTTAAACTTATAAAATGCTTATTTGGGGTAAAATCTAGATAGCTGCCAGGATTTGTGGTGAGTAGCCAAGATATTGAAGTCGACCTTGGTAAAGTAAAAGCAATTCAAACCATGCCAGCTCCTAGAACAAAAAAGAAAAGTAAAAGGGTTTTAGGGTTGTTTAAATTACATTGCTCGGTTTATATCTCAAATGATAGCAACTTGTGAGCCAATCTTCTGACTCATTCGAAAGAAAAATCCTGAGGTATGGAACGAGAAATGCCAAGAAACTTTCAATAAAATCAAGCAATATTTGCAAAATCCATCTTTGTCGGTGCCTCCCATGCTTAGCAGATCATTGATTCCATATTTGACAACAACCAAAAAAGTAATGAGATGTATACTCGGGCAACATGATGAGTTTGGTGGAAAATAATCTATTATCTGAGTAAGAAGTTCACAGATTATGAATCCAAATACACAATGGTAAAGAATATTTGTTGTGCGCTTGTATGGTCTCGAAACGACTTCAACAGTACATGTTGTATTACACTACATTGCTGATTTTGAAACTGGATCCTCTCAAATATATTTTTGAAAAGCCTTATTTATCAAGCAGAATAGCAAAATGGCAAGTAATGTTGGCTGATTATGACATAGTGCACATGACAAGAAAAACCGTAAAAGAAAGTGTTATCGCTGATCATTTGGCAGACAATGCAATCGAACATTATGAGACTTTGAATTTTGATTTCCTATATGAAGACCTGTTGGTAGTAGAAAAAGATGAATAACTAGATTGGTGGATAATGTATTTTGACAAAGCAACATGGCAATGGGGCAGGAGCTGTGATAATTTCTCCTAACAGAAAGCAATATCCTGTTTTGATCAAGTTGTAGTTTGAGTGCACCAATAATATGATTGAGTATGAAGCTTGCATCATTGGATTAAAAGTTGCATTAGCATTAAAGATAAAGAAACTTGATGTCTATAGATATTCAATGCTGATAATTTGCTAAATAAAAAGAAAATGACAAACAAAAGATGAGAAGCTAAGGTCATATCAAGAATATTTGTCCAAACTAGTAAAAGAATTTGACGAGATAAAATTCACTCATATGAAAAGAGACAAAAACTAATTTGTTGATGCTCTAACCATTTTAGCTTTCATGGACAAAATCGATTATGGGAACAAAGTGCAACCTATAAGTATTAAAGTTATGAATTCTCTAACCCACTACTACTTAGTCGAGGGAGAAATGGATGGGAATCCATGATATTATGATATCAAACAATTTACCTCGATAAGGTGCGTTAGGGGTGCTAATACCTTCCCTAACCGTAACCAGTCCCTTACCCTAGAATTTCATATAAGACTAGTCTATTTAGGTCTCCTAATGACTCTGAACCAAACAACTAGGTGGCGACTCCTCGATCCTGACATTCTGCCACGCTGCGCGCGCACCTGCAACAAAGTTCTTGATAATTTTTCTAAATGTGACAATAACGTTGTGAAAACACCAATGGACATAAGTGTCTATCTATCCAAAAATAAAGGTGAGGGAATTAAAAAAATTAGAACATTCTCGAATAATTAGGAGCTTGATGCATGCTATGAACTGCACAAGACCTGATATTATTTACTCAATTAGCAAACTGAGTAGATTTTTAAGTAATCCAACTATGGATCATTAGAAAGCAATACGAAGGGTACTCAAATATTTAAGGTACATCGTTGACTATGAGCTACACTATACTAGTTACCCAATAATATTAGAAGGGCATAATGATGCTAATAGGATATATTACACTAAATATTTGAAATCCATAAATGGATATGTCTTCACACTTGGTGGATCAGGTGTGTTATAAAAACTCATAAAACAAATATGTATAACTAGATCCATGATAGAACTAGAGTTTATTACTCTTGATAAAATTATAAAGAAAGCTAAATGGATTTGGAATTTCTTAGAGGATATTCCATATAGAAAAAAATTAGTGTCAGCCATTTGTGTCTATTGCGATAGTCAGTCAACAAATTAGAAGGGCATAAAGTAGTATGTATAATGGTAAGTCTAGATATATACATCATAGACATAATACCATTAAGGATTTTCATATCTTAGTACACCAAATGAAGTATAGCAAAATACTCTTAATGAAAGATCACCTATATGAGTGAGAAATGTGGTCGTTTCTTTGAGAATTTTGATAAAGGTTGAATCCTCTAAAACACTCATGAATCCAAGAGTTGTTCAAAGTTAAAATAAATACAACGATGAGAACCAAATGAAATCTCTAGGTAAGGAATTATGTGAGTACTATTATCTTGATTTATATAAAAAGCTGAATAGCTCAAGACATCATGTTCATTATTTAGCCGAGTAAACCTGATAGTATTTCACTAAGGAAAGTTCAAAGCCAAAAGCTACCTATCCTGATGTAGTAATTTACTAAATCAGTATCTCTCAACAAATCTTTGAGTCATTTTCAAACTAGTGAGATAGTTTCATTCATGTAGGGGATTGTTGGGAAATTTGTTTTAAATAAACAAATTATAGGTGAATGCGAAATTAATCTCAAAGAACTCTTGGTTTTCTCACTCAATAAACTCTTGGTTTTTCTAGATTTAATTCATGATTTGCTGGCTAATCAATGATTGATAGTGGTGAGAATTAATTCTTTAACTTTTTAGCTTCCAAAATTCACCATATAAAGGGGGGGTGAAGGAAGAGTTGATTCCAAGATTTTTTTTTTAATTTTACACACTCTTCCTCACCTTATATTTTAATGTTTTATTCTCATTTTATATTTTAGTTTTCCTCGCAAATCTTGAGTTTAGGTTCATATTGTTAAGAGATATTTGAGTTTCATATTTTTTAGTTCAAAGACATTGATTTAGAAGTGCATCTAAACCAAGGTAGTGGTGGTGAAATCTTGGGAGGCATATTGCATACATCCTAATTACACAAGTGATGAGCAATAAAGTTTTAAGGATAAATGATTCATCCTTGATAACAACAAAAGACTCATTACTTTAAAGTGCTTCAACAAGTATCCTTCCTGTTTTAATTTAAGCATAGTTGATTTAAGCTTTTTTGTATTGAATTTATAGATTTAAACATGTATAAATTCTTGTCTTTCATGTGAAATATTTTGTCTAACATGCCCTTGTTATGATAAATTACCAATCCATGCTAATTATTTTTTAAATACGATCTTGTTATGATAAACTAAACATATTTGCACATTAATCTAATAAATTTACAAACTTTGGTTCCACACAAGTCCCGTTATACATGCATATGTTGAAATAATATTGGACGTTTCAATTCATTTGTTGTGCTAAACTATTTTTTAATAGCTGAAGACCAAGAAAAGAATTTAATATAGAATAAGGCTTGAATTTCATAGATTTATTTAAGGCTTCAATTCATTCATCATGCATTTCCATGACTTCTTTTACAAGTTCATTACAGTTTTTTAACATGTCCTCAACAATTTTTCGTTTATGAACAAAATATATTCATGCATTGTATCAATTGATCTTAGTTTTTTCATTTGAATATTCCTCTATTTGAAAATGATTATTTACAATTATCTTTTTTTCTCTCTGATCAAGATTTTTATTTTTCTGTCCTTTAATATGATGTCATTATTCGTTTCACAGCGAGTGGCGTACAGTTCTAACTAGTAGTTATCTTATACATCTTTTGTCATAGAGTAGAGATTGCATGCTTTAATGGCTTATTAAAACATTTGCAGATGATGGTGATGGTGATGCTATATTTTCAAGATGAACATTAAAGTAAGACCATCACCTTTTTCTTTTCTTTTTTCTTTCCTTGCATTTTTCTTAGAGTTTTTATTATGTTATCATTTGTTTTGCATCATCCAAAATAAAATAAAAATCTTAAATAAAAAAATAAAAACAAATTCCAAAACACAATGTTTTTTTGTCATCCAAGGTAAAAAAACTCCTTACAATAAAATAAAAACAAAACAAAACAAAATTAAAAAGACAAACATTTACAGGCTAACACCAAGGACATGGGATTAGTGTTTAAAATGTATTAAAATGGAAGAAATTAATACTATGAAGCCACATGTCTTAAAAATTCATTTTTTTATAAACATAAAAAGTGTATCATTGGGGTTTTTAATATATACGATTGCTCATATTCTTTCATTAAACCCCCGACCCCCCAACTCTCATTTTATTTATATATATATATATATATATATATATAAGAAGAACTTTCATTTTATATGAAGAGAGTGTAGGTGATGCGAACCCTAACGGAATTTAATGGAATTCACGACCCTAAAATCAATCTAATCCAAGTTTGTTGAGATTTGAATGAGCTTATCACAATGGAAGACTTGCTCCAAGGCAACAAGACTATAAACCAACTCGATCACAATGCCTACACCTGAAGACGAGCAAATGAAGTATAAATTCACAACAAAGAATGGTCAATTCTTTGAAGAGTTGAAAGTTCAATCAAGAACCAAGATTGAGCAACCAAAAAGTCGGCTACAATGCTGAAAATATCATCAAAAGTCTGCCCTAAAAGTATTCCTAAAGAGAATTTAAACTCCAAGTCAAAACCCTAGTTTTCCTAATGGGTCTCACATAAGCCCAATTTAAATAATAATCAACCCAAGCTAAAACTAGCCCAAACTAATTAAAATAAACAAGATAAGACCCAAATAAAATGTCTATTGTCAAAATAAGTAAAGTTTGATAGCCTAACTAATTAAATAAGACAAATTCGTTGTTTCAGCATTCTGTCTGGCAGCAGCAAAAGTCCAACTTAAAACGAATGGTTCTCGCTTGTTTTAATGAATTAGAAGGCGTTCCATATACCGTTGGAAAGGTATGGAAGTCTAGTTTACAACCCAACTAGAATCACATCAAAATTCGATATGACCAAAAGAGTAACGAAAGGTCAAACTGTCTGAATCTAGTCTTCTTCTCCCAATCCTTGTGTAATGGTATTGGTTCCACCAACAAGCCCCTCTTGAACATGAATCAGATTAATCAAGGCTTGCTATTTATTATTACAAATCCTCTTATAGTGCACCGTAACCCATGTCTCTTGAAGAAGTCCATTGAAAGCTTCTTTGAACTTCTTAGCCATAAGCCTAGTAACTGGACCAACTAGAACCTCCAACGGATCCTTTGATGGTTGGATCGCATCATCCCCTCTCTCCTAAAAAGGATTCGACCTCGAATCATCACCTACATCAAACAAATAAAGATTAGAAACATTGAATGTAGCACTAACACCATACTCACCTGGTAGATCCACTTTGTAGGCATTATCATTATTCCTTTCTATGATCTTTCACCACCTGTGTTTTTTTATTACCATCAAGACTAACCCTTTCATCAACAGGTAAAGAAGATTTTCCTTGAAAAGTATTTCCTAGCATCTCGAGTTGCCAACATAAGGAAATAAATATGTGGGATTCGACAATCTCATAAAGAGACACTTTTCCGAGTATTGGGAAAGATTTGAGCGACTGTGCATTCAATGCCCTCACCATCAGATACCCGATCAACTACTCATTCAATATTTCTATGAAGGGCTGATGCCTACTGACCGTAGTATCATTGATGCGGCAAGTGGAGGGGCATTGGTAGATAAGACACCCGAGGCTGCATGCCAATTGATCTCAAATATGGTAGCCAACTCGAAAAAATTTACCACGCGAGGAGACTTCGCAAACAAACGAGTAAATGAGGTAAGTATTTCTAACCTTGAAAATAAAGTTAATGATCTTACTTCTCTTGTGCGTTCTTTGGCTTATGGAAATGTACAGCAGGTGAAAGTTTGTAGCATATGTTCCTTACAAGGACATACCTCAGATATGTGCCCAACAATGCCAGAAGATTACATTAAACAGGTTCATGCAGTTGATGGAGGATTTAACGAACAGCCTCAGCGTAAATATGATCCCTTTTCCAACACGTACAATCCTGGATGGAGAGATCATCCAAACTTATGTTATGGGAACCCACCTCAACAAGGCAATCAAGGCTGACAATTCCATCCCTATGGATTTCAATCCCAACGGAATTATCAAGCGAGACAGCCCCCTTAATTCACAAACTCCAATGTTATGGGGTCGTCATCCAGTGATGATCTTCATGAGATGATGAAAACTTTGGCTTCTAACACTGTGACCTTGCAACAAAATGTCATGTCTTTTCAACAGGAAACAAGGTCAAGTATTCACAACTTGGAGAAGCAAATGGGGCAAGTAGCTTCAAGCGTGGGGAAATTGGAAGCACAAATGAATGGAAAATTGCCCTCCCAAACATTGAATCCAAAAGAGAATGTTAGTGCGATCATGTTGTGAAGTGGGAAAGAACTTGAAGAACAAAGGTCGAAACAAATTGAGATGGAGGAAGAAGAGGAGATAGAAACCGAATTGAATATAAAGAAGAAACATCCTCCTCCTTTACAAATTGAAACCACGACCAACACTCTAAAGGTAAGTCCCCACTTAATGAATTCCAGTTTTAAAACAATTCCACCCTTTCCTGTGAGTTCTTCCAGGTCAAAGAAAGAGGACAAAGAAAAAGAGATTTTAGAGGTTTTCAAGAAAGTAGAACTCAACATTCCTTTGTTTGATGTTATCAAGCAAATTCCCAAGTATGCCAAAATCTTGAAAGAGTTGTGTACTACCAAGAGAGCTTTCAAACTGAAAGGTCATGAAATGGTAAGTATGGATGAAGTTGTATCTACTGTTGTTCAAAAGAATATGTCTTTCAAGCAAAAAGACTCAAGTGCGTTTACTATCCCATGTGTTATTGGTAATTCCAGTTTCAAAAGGGCCTTGAGCGATTTAGGTGCATCCATTAGTGTTATGCCTAAACATGTTTATGATTCTCTTAGTCTTGAGCCTTTGAATAAAACTAGCATTGTAATACAACTTGCAGATTATAGTTTTGTTTACCCATTTGGTGTGATAGAAGATGTCCTAGTTAAGATTGATAGCTTGGTCATTCCATGCAACTTTTATATTCTTGATATGGAATATGATTCTTGTGATTCATCAAACAACACTCCTGACGAATCCTTACTTTCTCTTAGTCCAATGCCTTGGTTTGCTAATCATATCAATTTTCTTGCAACAGGAGATTTGCCAGCTCACTGGAGTACCAAAGACAAATGAAAGTTTTTGAACGAAGTGAATAACTTTTATTGGGATGAACCTTACTTATTCAAATATTGTCCTGATCAAATATTTCAAAGATACATTTCGGACAATGAGGTAAGTAGTGTCATTAAACTTTGTCATTGTGAGGCATGTGAGAGTCATTTCCCGTCAAAAAAGACGACTGCAAAAATCTTACAATATGGATTTATTTCAAAACATGTGTTTTGCAAAGCTTGTGAAAATTGTCAAAAGTCAGGATTTATTTCAAAACATAAGGAATCTGTAGATAATCTTCTGTTGACTTTTGGGACATATCCTAGTGGCAATATGCATTGTGCATTTCATAACTTATGACCCCATTTTCATAAAGAACATGCTCGGCAAAGTCTTGGGAATCTGACTATAAAAGATCCTGTTTGCCAGTTTTTAAGAAAATTGGATGGAAAACCTATCCCCGACCCATAGAGGGCGTTTAAGTCGTTCTTGGACGTAAAACCAAGGGAAGATATGAGTCACAATCACAACTACAATTTAAACCTTAGTTTGTAAAAACGTGTGTCTTATGGTTTTATTAATAACATATTATTTTGTTTTGTTATTTTTTATATTTGTTTAAAGTGTGTTTCAGGTTTGTCAGTGTTCGTTGTTTCAGGTGATGTCTTCTATACTCTATCTTTCTGTCTTAGCACATTGAGGACAATGTCTCGTTTTGGTTGGGGGGAGAGGGTAGTAGTTGATAAAAAAAACTAACTAACCAACTAACTGCTTTTGTTTTTAATAAAACCATTTGACAAAACTGTTATTACTGGGATGGCAGAGTAAGGGAGAATTTTATTGACTCTTGAGACGCATCTTAGTAAACATTTTTCAATGGTTATTTGCAACATTCATAACAAGGTCTATCACATACTTCTCTTGAAATATTCAGGTTTACGAACTCTCGCATTGTTATCATTTGATTATGTTCATATACTTATTTAACAAGTATTCTTAAACCTTCATTTTCACACACACACTTTAACATATGATTGCGGGTTGCACATTGAATTATTACATTATTTATGTTCTTTTATTAAAGGTAACAACTAAGGGAAAATGATAGTATATAATTTGCAAAAAAATTTTTTTTTGATAATATTGATGATAATAAAAACGTAGATAAGTTTGGTTTTGTAGCCTCCCTAACCTAAGCAATTAAGCCCGAAGGGGTGTTTTAGCACCTAATACCCTAAAGTCAACTGACTTGGGAGCTATTGGCCCAAAGCTTGTTACATGGGTTAAGGAGAAAACCTTAAGGGAATCAAACATTGCACTATTTACGTATTAGTATCTGCAATCCGAGTTACTAAGCTCGTAGGGGTGTCTCAACACCTAATGCCCTAAGACCAACTGGTCTGGGAGTCATTAGCCTAAAGCTCGTTACATGGGTTAAAGATACATTGTGTTTTAAGTTATATGTATATATATTAAAAAAAAAAAAGATAATAATCTCAACCAAAGGAAGTTAACCTTAAACATTAGAACAGAATATTGTTTTCTTCCAATAAAAGCCTCATCATCTATGTTTTCTTACATTGAGCATATAAAAAGAAAGGTTTATTAATATTTTGTTTAAGAGGTATTGAGCAGATATATAAATTTAATGAGAGTTTGTTTATCTGAATAGATTAAAGGAAGTTGAATGATGACTGTCTTGCTTTGTGGAACTTGCAAATTATTTTTCTATTTTAACGCTTTAATTACTAGGGACTAGTAATAAGCTGGTTGAAGGGTGTGATTAGTACTTAAAGGTGCATTTTTATCAAGGTTTTATATCATCATTTTGCACTTGAAGTATCAATAACTCCTTAACTAGAGTATGTTTTATAATAACATGTCTAATAATATAAGATACCTTTAATTTATGGTAAATGTTCATCTTAAATGCAGGCCTATCACATAAATCAAATGATTGATTGATGAGTTCAACTACTGAAATTGAGAAGAAAAAGAGAGGGTTAAGCTTAGAAAAGAGATGTTGGTTCAGTCCAAACTAGAATACTGTTAAGTCATTGGGTCATATCTAAAGCTATAGATCTTTGATTTTAATTTGGTTTATATGGCTAGAAAGCTAAGACATAGGTCTAAAACATTCATGGGAGTCCAAGACTCAATTCTGTTGTTTGGAAGTCCAAATCTTAGTAACAACGGAGAAGTCAAAATCTGTTCTACAGCCCAAATATTGTTCCGTGTTCAGCCCATATCTCGAGTTTTAGAAGTCCAAATGCACCGATTATTTTTTTGTTGGAAAGCTGAGACAATTTCCTAGAACTTTCATGCGGACAATCTGTTCAAATTCTGACGTTAGCAACGATGTTTTGTTCAAACAAGAAGATAAGGATTGCCACCAAGTCAAGATGTGGCCACCCACTCAACAATTAGTCATCAAATCAATAGTTCCAAATTTTGGCCTATGAAAGGAGGCATTTGCCATGCATTTAGGCATCTTGGTTTTCAGATCAAGATCATGTTCTTGCTCTCTCTCTTTATATTTTTGTAATGCTTAAGTTTTGTTTATATTAATCTCTTGTTTATGCTTTTCATTTCCTTTCCTTTACTTAGTTAACTTATATCTTATTTATGTTCTTATCTTGTTTGTTTATGTTTCTCTTCTTAATCATGTTTAGCTAAGTTTATTATGTCAAGGTGAAAAGGTTACACTAATGGTGTAAGAATAAGTATAGTATAAACTCAACATGGACTTTAATATTTGATACTAACATGTTTTGTATTTGTTATCTGGTTCACTTTTAATACTTTGCTTGTTAAATGGTTAATCTAAATTTATGTTGTATAACCCTTGGTACAACAAATACTTGGCACTTTCATAGCCCAACCGTATGGTATAACCGACACCTGTGCTATGAAAGGAACTTGATTTGTTATTAACATAAGTTATAATCATGAATACCTGGCAACATTTACAAGTATTAACATTACTCGAATAAGATAACTAATGCAATCATGTTAACAATTTATAATCCGATTGGAACCTCCTTTGTGTGTGGTTTCCAATTGAGTAATAAAAAGAGTTTATACTATACTTGTTTGAAATACCATTAGTGGATCCTCTAACATTGACAATTATTTTATCCTTGTTTAATCATTATATCAATATCACATCTCAAAGCTCTTTTCAACTCATTTTCTGTTATTATCTATTTCTTTATTTGTAGTTTATACAATTAACCTCCCTGTGGTTCGACCCCGGTCTTGCCGGGTTATTTATTACTTCGACACTCCTACACTTGGAAGAAGACTTCAACTCTTTGGTCATGTCACACACCCAGGAGCATATAAGGTAATGTGAGTCTGACAAACATGCTAGACTGAAGGCACTTAGACTTGGCAGTCAGCCAAGTTCAAGGTAACATGGGTTTAGTAAACATGTTAGACCCAAGCACTTGGACTTGGCAGTTAGCCAAGTCCAAGGTAACGACCGTCTTCCCTTAGGTATACCCAAGGGAATGACCATCATTCCTCTCTTGGCACTCTAGATCAAGGTTGTTAAAATTGCGATTTGACTCCTAAAATCGTATGATTTTACGAGTCAATATTTGCTTAACGTGCGAAATCATTTTAAAAACTCGAAAATGGGTGAAATCGCGTAAAAACGCGATTTCATGACCGTTTTAGCGATTTCAGAAGAAAATATAAATGGTCGTTATTGTTTCCTCCGATTAATGCATAAACAATACTTACCTCTGCAATAAAAAAAAACATACACGCGTTTTAACTTGTAGTATAATATTAATGAAAAGTCAACAATATATAGGTTCCACCGATTGGTCGGATTCATGGGCTCATATGCCCACTCCAACTCATAACCCAATCATAAAAAAGCCTAGATCATTGTAAAAAAAAACATAAATAGTGCCTAATTGAACTATCAACATGCTGGTGAGATTGTACGACATGAGAGGTATTGGGTGTTTCGACTTATATGTTAAACTCCAGATTACTCGATACCGCAAACATTGTTGTGGATTCTATGTTCTTCTAACGAGTTTCAATTTAATTGGATCGTTGGAGGTTGGATTATTTTTTTAAAATATAAAAAAATAAGTTTTATTTAAAGCATGTATTTTAAAGTGCTTGAATTATGTATGAAAAAAAAATTCCTCACGATTTTATGATCCGTTTTTACGATCCGAGTTTATTTTGCATTTTTCGTGTCGTGTCAAAAATGTATTTTTGACAACCTTGCTCCAGACCCTTCTCTTCACAAAAGAATAAGACTCATGAGCTATAAATACACCATGAGACCTTCAGGATAAAGGTTCACAATCTTCATTCTCTACTGCATATATATTTTCAAAGCGTCTCTCTCTATAATATTATTTTATTTTCTCTTTCCAAAAAGATAATTTTTTTAAGCATCATAGAGTCTCTACATTCACCAAAGGGAACCTTTTGCAGGTACTAGTCACAAGCTACATTGACCTACCAAGCGTTAAGTATAAGCTATCAGCTACCTTGGCTAGAGAAAATGAATGAGATTGCTAGAACCAATTAATTAACTGAATATCCAACCCGGGAGCCCTATTCCTAGGCTAGTTGGATTTCTAGGACTTCATTAGTGGCGATGTCTATAGGAAACTAATCAAAAAGTTATTGATTTCTTCCTAAAACTTGTTTTTAGCATTTCTATGGCATTTCATGGCACACAACCAATGCCCCTTAGGGCTAGAAAGCGGGACAAATCAACTTGTTACCCCGGACACTCCTATCCAGCAAGAGTTTTAACAACTTACTAGTCAGGTGCAATTTTTCACTCAGACCGTGTTGATAACCTGAGGGCAAATTTAAACATTGCCACCCGAGCAAGTCTTAACACCCTCAACAACGCATAATGCCTTAACACCAAAGCCACTAGCTGCACAAGAAGTTCGTAGACGATGACTGTAAACCCTCGAATATAATAATCTCATCTTGATTTAGTAAAATAAAATAAAATACAAAGGATGTGGAGAGATGATTAAATTGAATAAAGTAATTGGATTACAAGAGAAGTTATTTAATGAGAGGGGTGAAATTGAAAACAATAATAAAGGAGTAAGGAGTTAGTAAAAAGAAAAAGAAGTAGTGGGGGTCAATGGATTAATAAAAATAATGGTAGGGTCAATATGAAAATAGAAGTAAATATAGGGGGCAAGATGCAAATAAAGAAAGAACATAATTATAAATAGCAAGAAATCTCTAGAAATCCCTAGAGTAATGGCCGGCCAAGGAGAGGAAGAAAGAGGAGAAAAAAAATTGAGAGGAAACCTTGTAAATTTATCCTTTGAATCCAAAGAAAAGCGAGAGTAAGTGAACTAAGAGTGCTTCAAGTAAGATTTAGGAAGAAAACTTAGAGAATTTACTAGTGGGAAGGGAATGGTTAGAAGAAGGAAGGAAAGAGAAGAGAAAAGGGGGTTGTTCTCAATCTCTTGACTCATTGTTTTGTAATAGAAGGTAACAAGCTCTCTTATTAAGTCACTTGAATTTATTTGTGTTTTCCTTGAATAATTGAGATTTTAGAATACCTTAGTATAGGTTTAAGAAGTTTGTTAAATAATGATAGGTAGAGGCATTTTGTGTTTATAGTGGCTGGAAATGATGGAAAAATGCATGGGAAACGAATTTATACTTCTTGAACTTAGAAATCAAAACTGGACATGTTGTCTCCCGATTTCTCTACTAAGATTTGGACCCTAAGATGACAGAATTTGAGATACTTTTCTTCATGAAAGTTGTAGACATGGATGTTACCTTTCAAATGAAATTGACCTTAATTAAATTGGAGTAACAAAACACTAAATATGGAAGAAAAACTGAAGATGGGTAAAAAACCGGGAATCAACAGGACAGATTTTTGGGTTTTTGAAATTTGTGAATTTTGGCATGTAGATGGAAAAACTAGGTATATTCATATTCATGAAAGTTGTAGACATTGATGTTACCTTTCAAATGAAATTGACTTTGCTTAAATTGGTGTGACAAAACACTAAATATAGAAGAAAAACCGAAGATAGGTTAAAAACCAGGAATCAGCAGGATAAATTTTTGGGTTTCTGAAATTTGTGCATTTAGGCATATAGATGGAAAAAATGGGTATATTCATCTTCATGAAAATTGTAGACCCATGTTGTAGTGTTCCAAAGAAACAAATCACGCATAAAACCGAGCTCTATAGCTCCGGTTATACTCAAAATACTAAATAGTGTTTGAAATCTGTTATGTTGAGCCACCTAAAACTTGTAAATTGGTAACTTCTGTTTGGAATTGTTTTTTATTACAAAATGTTGCATTATGAAGGTAATATGTATATGTATGTATGTGTGTTCAAGACTTGAAATTTAAATTAGTGTAACTATTGGTACAGGTGAAATTGTGGAAAATAGACGAGAACAGGGGACGACTAGCAAAGCACAGATTTCAGGTAGGTGTCTAACACTTAGATCTCCAATTTAAATTCTTGTTTAATTCTTTAACTTAGTCCCTAATAAGATGTAGTTCAAATTTTTGTATTTATATGTAGTGTTTAAATGATGGTGGAACCAGTTCCTGGTTTAGAACTGGTGCCCTGCGAATGGGTTGATGATTTGGACCAGTGTCCTGGGTTGGAACTGGTGCCTTGCAAATGGGCTGATGATTGGACCAGTGTCCTGGTTTGGAACTGGTGCCTTGCGAATGGACGATCAATAGAAATAGTTATTATTGGACAAGATTGGTGTGCTGACAGGTGGGAAACTATAGAAATTGATGCTAAATGAATTAAAAAGCAAATTGTTTAGTGTAATAAAATATATACTAGATCATCTTAATTAATTTAATTATGTTTATGAAAATTACTATGCAAGTTCATCTCAGCAACGTAACCCTTAGTTGATGCATTCTGTATAGTCACTTAAGTTAATAGGAAGATAAAAGAATTTTCTTTTGGGTTGTATATAACAATACTTCTAATTTGTATGTATAAAGTTATGTAATATTATTTTGTTAAAACTTTAAGTAGTGATTTGATATTTAGAATCTTTATTATGTTAACGTATGAATGCAATTACGATGGTTAATTAATAGTTACCTTTTAAATCCTAGGATTCTTCTCATTTTTATAACTTTATAATTATGTGAATTTTTATCTTAAAAGTTTGGGGTGTTAAAGTTTGAGACCTGGAATGATTGGATTGTGTATGAACAATGACTACAGGATGTGTACAAATGATTTGTCGATAACTTGGGACCTCCTGGTATAGGGGAAACTGTACCAAAATTTCGATAGAAATTTCAATATACTTTGTATGAGTTCAACAAAGAAAATAAAGTAAAAAAAAATTACCATTTTCTTTTTTTTTTCTCTTTTTTTATGGTTGATGCATTGGTTTCGGTAATGGGGTTGTTACATTACACTACCTAGAGAAGATTGAATATAATAATATTTATGAAAGTTCATCAAGTGATCACTCACTCACACCACTGTGTACGAGCACGCCCAGGAAAATGAGCATACCTAGGGGAATGTTTATAGCGCCCATCAGTTGAGGGTTTCTCCCTTGTCCAAACATATATTGAACACTCGAATCCTTGAGGACTACTTTTCCATGAATATAAGTTTGGACAACTATGATGGCTTGACCAACCCAAGAGAGCATGTGAAAAATATACGTAGTAGCTTGGAGTTGACCATCCAAGACCATGACTCAATGTGCAAGTTATTCCCTACAACCTTCAAAAGATCTACGCGTGCTTGGTATAACAACCTGAAACCAAACTATATTGAAGGTTTCAATGACCTATATGTCAAGCTAGTGATACGCTTTAACACTAGTATACCCACCAAGAAACCTCTACAAAGCTTTTCAGTGTTGCCTAATAAGAAGGCAAGTCTACACGAGCATATTTGAGAAGATTCAATACGAAGATGTTCAAGGTGGAAAAACTGATTAAGCCAGTGGCCTTATAAGCCTTAATAAGAGGAGTAAATAAGCATGCCCTCTGGAGAAAACTTTATGTTTTACCAAATAGAGGCTTATCCAAAGTAAAGCAATTCATGAAAAATCATATACGAGTTGAGATGCTAGTTTACTTCGATATGGATCTCCTTGTTTTTACAAGGACAACAAACATCAATGATTTTCCAAGCGAAATAATCAGGGTATCCAAAGCCAACATCTTAGTGCCACATCCATGATATGTTTCCTCCTAAAGCCTCTCTTATACTTATCACTCAAATTATCTTAGGATGTATAATCCTTGATAAAAATATAAGTTTTTTAAATATGAATAACTTATTCAAAATAACTTTTCATTTTTTTCCAGGTGATCCCTAAAGGCAGTAGCCCAACAATCTCCAAGGAATGGACATAGTCTCCCAAGTGCTATATGCATCACTCTCTAAAGGATGGACGGAGTCTTTTTAGTGCAATATGCATCAATCTTTATGGGATGGACATAGTCTCCCTGATGCTATATACACCAATCTCTATGGGATGAACGTAGTCTCCCAGTGCTATACGTACCACTCTTTAAGGGATAGATATGATCTCCCCAGTGCTATATACACCAATCTCCAAGGGATAAAAGGTAGTCTCCCTAATGTTATATGCACCATCTCCAAAGGATAGATGAGATTTTCCTAGTGCTATATGTACCAATCTCTATGGGATGGATGTAATCACCCCAATGCTATATGCACCACTCCCCAAGGGATAAATGTGATCTCCCCGGTGCTATATGCATCAATCTTTATGGGAAGGACGTAATCTTCCTAGTGCTATATGCACCACTCTCTAAGGGATAAATGTGATCTTCTTAGTATTATATGTATCAATCTTCAAGGGATGAAGGTAATCTCCGAAATACTATATGCACCACTCTTCAAATGATGGACTTGGTCTTTCTAGTACAAATAGTAATATCATGTAATCATCGCTCTTAGTGTGGGGCTCTTAAGCCCCATGACAAGGTTGGGAAAGCTGCAAGCTCATACTCTCCAAAGAACCTATAATTACTTAGAAATTTCTAAGCATAGATTCACTTTTTTTGGGTTCCCACAAGACACTTAGAAATTCTCTAAGTATGTGTTTCACGCTCATTGAGTTTAGAGATTAGAGTCCCTCCAAAATGAGTTGATTTCCTTTAATGGATTCCCCTCAGCCACTTAGAACTATTTCTAAGTACAAGCTCTTTCCCAATGTTTTTCTCTTACCCTTCAAGGAAATTTTTGAAGTATGATTTCCTTCATGCCCTTCACTCGGGCTCTCCGGTATATCACCAAAGTTTCCACCTTTTTTTCACACAATGAGAATTCAACATACTCATCATGATAATAGAGTATTTTTTACAAGTCTTTACGTATCAATATTATAAAAACTTGGGGGGCTACTAATAAACTTATTTTTAACAGGCCTAAATAACCCTTATAACTCTCCTTCTTTGGGCAGGCCCAAAGGAATGAGCATGCCTCGAGTGGAGGCTTGGTAGTGTGCCAAACCTAGCCACACGGGGGCTTGGCAATGTGTCAAGCCTCGGGCATACTGAGTCTGGTATCAGTCAAACCTAGACGCTTTTTGGCTTGACAGTATGCCAAGCCTTAGGCACGCTAGGCTTGTTAGTATGTCAAGCCCATGGTATGCCTATGAGAATGTGCATCCTCCATTGGAATGCCCAAAGGAATAATCATCCTCCTTTGGCACGCCCAAGGGAATGAGGTAATATGAGTTTGACAAAAATATTAGACCCAAGACACTTGGACTTGACAGTTAACCAAGTCCAAGGTAATGTGGGTCTAACAAACATGTGAGACCCAAGTACTTGAACTTGGTAGTTAACTAAGTCCAAGGTAACAAATATCCTTCATTGGGCATGTCCAAGGAAATGATTATCCTCTTATGACATGTCCAGTGAAATGACCAACATCTCTTAGGTCTAACCTCGAGGAAGAGCTCAACCTCCATGAGTTTAGCTACATTTAACATCTTGAACCCTAATCTCTCTACACCTTTTAGGTGTATAAAAGTTCTCCAAAGACCCACCATATTCTTATCAAATATTAATATAGATGTAAGATATATTTATCCCTCATTAAATGTTATGAATGTAAGATTACACTTCAGACCCTTCTCTTCACAAAATGACAAAACTCATGGGCTATAACTACACTATGAGACCTTCAAAATAAAGGTTCATAATCTTTATTATCTATTGTATATATATTTATAGAGCGTCTCTCTCTAAAAATTTTTCAAACCTTCAAAATAAGAGTATTTTCTCTTTCTAAAAAGATATTTTTTTTAAGTATTGGAGAGTCCTCAACTTTATCAAAAAAAAAATTGCAAGTACTATTACAAATTATTTTAACTTACCAAATACAAAGTATAAGCTATTAACAAGAGAATAAATAAAATTATTAAAATTAATTGATTAACCATCTTGAAAGTTCTATTCGAAGACTAGTTTGATTTTTGCAACTTCATCAACCAGTTAAACAGTGAAGAAATGCACTCCGATTTGTTCATCTCTTTTTCTTTTCTTTTTTAAATATACTACCATCAAAAACCCATCCTAACCCCTTCTCCTCCTCTGTCTCTGTGACGCCCGATCCTAAGAAGAATCGCCATGGATGCTGAAGCTGACCCACCAACAAGATCGCGAACCGAAAGGTCTCTCTCGCTCCCTCTTTCTCGCTGTATTCTGCATTTTTTTTTTTTATTCTCGCTTTCATATGTGTCAATAATTTGTTCTTACAATTCGTTTCTTTTTCTTGATAATGAATTCGGGCTGTCTTCTTCAGAAACTCCAAGTCCATGCCATGTATATGAAATTGTTTAATTCCTCGTGTTGTTTCATGGAAGCAGGCACAAGTGCTTTGCATGCTACAAGCAATTCAAGAAAAAAGAACATCTTGTTGAGCACATGAAGATTTCCTACCACACACCTCATCAGCCTAAATGTGGGGTCTGCCAAAAGCACTGCAAATCTTTTGAATCTCTGAGGAATCACCTTACTGGTATCATTCTATTCCATGTTCTGATTGCTTTATCTGTTAAAGTTTACTGCTTTTTTTTTCATGTTTTCCTCCAATTATTTAGGCCCATTATCAAGGGCTGGTTGTTCGAGGACTTTCTCTGCCCAAGGTTGTGATCTCTGCTTGAAACTCTATGATAGCCCCAGTTCTCTTGGCAAGCATAGAGAAATATGCCACCTATCTGCTCCTGCTTCCCTTGTAAGTTGTTGATTCGTAAATTCTTATGCAAAAATGGTAACTTGTCTATCTTTTAGTGCTTTTCATTTTATTTATTGTACATTTTAAATGATTAATTACTAAAAGTCATGTCACCCATTTCCTTTTTTTTTTCACAGGGAACAAAGATATTGCCTTTTGCAGGATCTGTTGATGTAAAGTACACCACCAAAGGTGCCAAAGCCATTGCTATCAACTGTGGGTTGGTTGGTGGTGGAACCGATGGATCACTTGACCTTTGCGCAAGGGTGTGTCTGGTTGATGAAGATGAAAATATTATTTTCCATACATATGTTCAACCTCAAAGTGCTGTTACCGATTACAGGTACTTCTGTGTTGACACAATCCTTGGTTTTATTTAAAGAACAATGAGGGGGAGGGGAGGGGGAATATATTTACAAAAGTCTTTTTTTTTTTAATTGAAACTTATACACATGTTTTCAGATACGAAATAACTGGATTAACTGAAGAGCATCTAAGAAATTCGAAATCTCATAAGGAAGTACAAGACAGAATTCTGGAAATTTTGTACAATGGAGAATCTGCTAGGAGACTAATGTCAGACAGTGGAAAGGCTAGACTGCTTGTGGGTCATGACTTGAAGCGTGGTTTGGATTGCTTGAGGATAAACTATCCTGGTCATTTGCTGAGGTAGATTAAACTCTTCTGATGGTTGAAATTGGAATTTGGGATGGAACATTACAGTTTGTAATAATACTTATGATTCAGGCTTGAAAAACATTACTGAGCCGCACCACTGCTTTACAAATCTGACCTTTGAATAATTGAATAATACCACTAATCCGCCATGTAGTCTACTTCTAGGTGAAGCAAATCCTAAAATACTACTAATTGCTGATGGAAGAATGACACTTGGTGGTCATTTTGACGTGTCTTGGAATAAACCAACAAATTTTCATATTATTGAATAGGAGCTTTTTGCTGCACATTGAGTACTGATAATAATTGAAGGTTTGGTAAGCTTTCTTGTGACTTTACTGTTGTTTTGCAACATTCTAGCTTTTCATGGGATGTATCCAAACACATTCTAAATGAACATAAGACCAGATAGTGGTGAGGTTTACCTCGTCTTAAACTCCCTTCCCCATGCTAGGAGTGCCGTAGTATATCTTCAACTGCTGGCAAATCTTGTCTTGGCATCCATATTAGGAGTGACCCCCCCTACAGGCCAAGACAGAACCTTGGGGACTGGCCCAAATTATGGTAGGTAATTGAGAAAACAATTCAAATAGTTTTTTTTTTTTCTTGTTCTGGAGATCCTGTAATTTGAAATGTAATATTTGAGTTATCCATCACAAATGTTGTGTGCATGTTCTCCTTGTTCTCATCTTTCCTTCTTTTATAGTTACAATGCACTTTGATTTTGATTTGAGCAGGGATACTGCAAAATACCGACCATTGTTGAAAACTAACCTGGTTAGCCACTCGCTCAAGTACCTCACCAAAACATATCTTGGGCAAGTTGCTCTTTCTTTTCTTGTTTCTTTCGTGATGTCTTAATAGTGATTGGATCTTCCCTCCTGCATGTACGATGGCTGAATCCTTATATGGCTAACTATTTTAATTAGTAACCAATACTTGAACTAGAAATGATGCTTTTGTGTTATCTGTCTTTTTTTTTTTTTTTTCCAAGTAAAATGCAACTCAGATGTAATTAAAAATTATGCAAATCAATTCCCAAGTTAAAAGATTTTTTTTTTTTGAAAATTTTATAACACTTGGATTTACAATGCTCGAACGCTGTATTTCTGTAAACATAGTTGGTAACTATTTCTTCCTCAATTCTTAGCAGAAAAGACTGGAATTTCTCATCATGTTCGTCAAAGAGGATTTGGGAAAGATGATATCTTCTTTGTGCCTAATATGTTGGTTTTCCAGAACTCAGATACTACTTTCAGCAAACACTGTTTTGAAAGTCATTATTGGTTCACAAATAAGAGGTCATTGTGGAGAGTTTAACGAACATTTAACCTTTTGTTGATCTGTTTTTCTAGTTTTTGGAATGATCACCGCGCACTTCATATTTATGGGCAGTATTTGCTAGTTGAAATTACTCTCTCTGAAGTTTTTTGCCTCACAGGTATGATATCCAGACAGGGGAACATGATCCATACGTAGATTGTGTTTCTGTTATGAGACTGTACAAGAGAATGCGTGCTCAAGATCATCAAGGTAAAGGAATTGGAACTCCAAATTCAGACAGCGGTTTTGAGTCCCAGAAAGCAGAGGAACTCGAGAACATGACCCCAGATGAGCTATACCAGATCTCAAAGTCAGACTACAAATGTTGGTGTCTAGATTCAAGTATAGCAGCAGGGCTTAACAGTTGATTTTTAGTTTCTCATCTTTGATCTTTGTGCACTCGGCGGGACAATATTTTGCTGCTCAAAGAAATAGGAATGACGTGATGTGCTGCTAGGTATGAAGGATTCGTGTACAGTTTTTGCTGTAATGCAAAGTGAAGCATATATTCGCGTAGTTGTTTATATATGTTTGTTTACATTTCTTGAACTCTAAAGCAAACGGGAGAGTTTCTAATATTTTATCAAGCGTGACGCGTACGAAATTCTCAAGATCCTCTATTCTGGTCATGGCATGATACCAACCCACCAGACCAGAAGATGTAAAAAGGAGGAAGATATAATTCCCATGAACTTGGAACCCTTTTCTCTTCCTTTTTTTAAACCTGGCTTGGAATTAGAGGTGCTTGACAGATACGCCATCAGCCCATCAATGTTGACCATCTTGTTCTTCCTATTTTATAAGAAGACATTTTATGCTGGAAGAGAAAAGAAAGGATTTGTGTTGTGGGGACATATATATATTGAAAATTAGGGTCAATTTAATAGGCAAACCGAACTATAGAGGAAGTGTGGTAATAATTATTTAAAAATATATTAAAATAATATATTTTTATTTAAAAAAATTATTTTTAATATGAGAGACAGAGAGAGAGAGAATTTAATTTTAATTTAAAATATAAAAAGAAACAAGGAGATCTCATCCCATCATCTTATGTTCCCCTGTGGTGTTACAAAGTTTCAATTATACCCTTTATTGCTAAATAATTATGGTAACAAAGGGTTCGCCCTATTCATGATTTTATTTATTTTATTTTTTTCCTCTGATATATATTAATTAATAAAAAATTAAAGGGCTCAGTCTCATATCAAGACACATGCCAGTATAATTTTGAATGCCCTTCCCAAACTAAATTAATCAACTAGCTAAGAACACTAATATGTTCCTTTTCATGGGTACATTCAGAAAAAAAAAAATTGAAGTTTAAGGTTTTTTTTATTTAAAAAAATAATAAAATAACTAAATTATTCTTAAAACAAAAATCACTAAACTCAGGACTTTTTTTATATTTTCATTATTATTTTTTTGTTAGAATCAAGTTAACAGAGATGGTTTTTTCATATTTTCATTCTATTTGTGTTTTTTTTTTGTTAGAATCAAATTAATTAAAAGGCAATTTAGTAATTTGATAAATATAAATATTATTTTAAAAAAACATGGTTAACTCATGCATTACTAACATCAACGCATAAGTTATGATCCTACCATTTGGGCACCACATAAGGGGGCTTTCGGCAACCAAACAATGGCTTTCAGGGCGTCATTCGAATCATCTTGACGACTCCTCCATCTTTAGCATGAGCATGTGGCAAATAGAGCTACGGTTTGACGCTAATAGCCTTTTTTTTCCTTTCTTTCTTCTTATTGATTTTCGCGTCTAACCCTCCAAATTTTCAAAGCAACTCATCAATTTGTTCTTCTTTCATTTTTTGTTCTTGTTTTTTTATTACAGTTTGTTTTTTTTAATAATTTATGAAACTTGAATTTTTTTAATTTTATCCTTTTTTAATTTTTTTCATCTATCAGATTTGATCTCAATTCTTTAAATTGTTATTTTTTTAGTTGAGATAATTTTTAAAATTGAATTTTTTTATGACTTCATCCTCCTTCAATCTTTTTTTTGCTATTAAATTTAATTCATATTCTTTTGATTGTTATTTTTTGTACCTTGGTAATTGTTTTTATTTTTTTCCCGATTTCATCTTTTTGGGAATTGAGCTTCTTGATTGAGTCTAGGTCTAGAATTTCACAGATTGCGAGTTTGAGAGATTAATCCAAGTTAAAGAGATTCGCTTAAGTTTACTTGTTTTTTTTTTTCATTTTTAAACCTTTTTTTTTTAGTTTCATCATTCAATATTTATTTAATTGGAGATTGAGCTCCATTATTGTTTTTTTATTTTTTTCTATAGGATTCTTCGTTAAATTTAAAAATAACTTGGGTTATATCGGGTCTTTTTATTTGTCATTCTTTGTTTTTTTTTCCTTTTTGTAAGCTCTTGTTATTTGTTTTTGAATTAAATTAAATTAATTGATTAAGGATAAGCATGAGATGCTCACTTCATGATATTTTATTTGGTTTGCTTTCTAGGTCATTTCTCTTACGGCACGTAAGGCCTTTTTTAGTGTCTTCATACATCCTTTTGTAGTGATGTTAGAACCATCTCAGTGAGTTTTTTTCTAGTGATGAGGCAATATCCATAATAGAGCGTCGTGAGTTTCCAACAAGCTTTTTATCTTCTCCCCCAAGTATGATACTGGCAACTCATTTTTTTATATTTAAATATTGTTGATTTTTTTTCTTTATTTATTGTTGATGCCTTTTTATAATCATATTATCAAATTGATCAAACTTATTTAACTTAGTCAAGTTAATGATTCGGGTCTTAGATTTTTCTTGTTGGTTTTAAAATGTTGGCATACTTGAACATTCTTTTTTTGAAGTTAGGAAAAATTGAACCGGTTACCAGCATAGCATGGGTCACCAATCTAGTACATACTAAAGTGCCTTGGGTTTTCACCGTAGCAATGAATAGTAAAATTAAAAAAATTGTTATTATCTACAAACTTATTATTATTATTATTATTATTATTATTATTATTATTATTATTATTATTATTATTATTATCATCATCATCTTCTACACCCAATTTGATGGCAAAATTGTCAAAACTTGTTAAGGAAATATAAATTCAATGATAGGGACCAAAGTGTTAAACACGAAGAAAACTTATGGCCACTCTAGAATTTTGGATGGAATATTCATTTTAATCTTTCTTCTTTCAAATTTCAACTTTTACAGTCATTGTAATTTTATAAAATTTAATTTTCATAATTTTTAGTCCTTAAGTATGAGAGAGAAGAGAGAAAATCATCGGATTTCAACGAGGATGGAGAAAATCATTGGTTGAGGTTAATTCCGACCTCTAAAAAGGTCAAATTTGGTGTCCACGAGTTCCATTCAATTAGAAGAGTTTGATGGTGGTTGTTTTGAATCTTAATATTGTCTAAAATACATATCAAGGATGAGAAAGAAAAATTTAACTAGTTTGATTTTGGGTTTTTTAAGTTGATAAATTAGTTTTTTCATGTTCTAAGGTTGTTTTTTAGATTTTTTTTTTTAGGTTCAAATGAGTTGAAAAAATAGGTTTTAAGACGGAAAATGCTACCTCAATTTTCAGCCTACCATAGTGGTGGCCAAAATCTGGGTAAACAAATGATATGTTGCTTGTCTTGTTTTTTTTTCTTTTAAAAAAAGCAAAAATGATAGGGGATCAAAGTATTAAACACAGAGAATACTTATGACCAGTATAGAATTTTGAATGAAATATTCATTTTAAGCCTCCTACTTTTAAATTTCAAACACAATCACCATAAATTGTAATTTTATAAAATTCAATTTTAGCCCAAACTTGAATTATTTTTTAGTCCTTGGATTTGAAAGATGAGAGAGAAAGTTACTGAATTCTAGTGAGAAGAGAGAAAGTCGTTAATTGTGGTCGATTCTAACCACTAAAATGGTAAAACTTGGTGTTTACAAGTTCCATTCAATAAGAAATGTTTGATGGAGGTTGTTTTGAACTTCAATATTGTCTATAAAATATATTAAGGTCAAGAAATAAAATTTTAACTCAATTTGATTTTGAGTTTTTGGACCTTTTTTTGGTATGTTTGGTTGATAAATTGGTTTTTTCATGTTTTAAGAGTGTTTATTGGATGTTTTTATGTCCAAATAGGTTGAAAAATGGATTTCAAGGGAAAAAAAAACCTTTCTTAATTTCAGGTTACTATAGTGGTAGCTGAAATTTAGGTAGACAAATAACGTATCATTTATCTCAGTTAACAATGTGTTCTCCATCTTATGTTTTTTTTTTAAAAAAAAAGAGATAGACAACATGTCCTCTTAAAAAAAAAAATTGGGCTAAAAAGCCCACTTGCATGAGGTTTTTTTTTTTTTTTTTTTTATGCCTAGGCGAGATGAGCCATTGCCAAGCTTGCATGCTTGGCCTTGTTTGTTTTTTTTTTCTTTGGTTATTTATTTGTTTTCTTCAAATTTCATCATTTAATTTTCTTTTTTTAGGTAAAAAATAAAATTTAAAAAACAAAGTTATCTACCCTAGTGAAATCTAAGACCTGGATTGCAGATTTAGCCAATCAGTTTTTTTTTATATATATAAAATATTATCTTGATTTTTTTTCCTTTATTTTTTCTTCTAATTTCACCATTTAGTTTTTTTTTCTATTTTTATAATATATTTAGGTAAAAAAATAAATTAAACCCAATGAAGTTCATGATATGAAATGTGAATTTGATGAATTAAACTACAAAATTTAGGTTTAATCTAATATGTTATAATCTCAATAAGTTTTATAAAAAGATGCTACATTGAATTTTTTTAAAGAATTTGGTATGTTTTAAATTAGTATTATTGATATGTTTCATTTTGGTTTATTACTATTGTTTTTTCAAGTGTTTTTAGTCATCATGATTTTTTTAAAAAAATTCAAACTAATGTTTTATTTTTAGTTTTATTTTTTATATTAAAAAATTAATACAACCCACAACATAGTGTAAATATCAATATAGTAAACATAAAAAAACACGTAATTTATTATTTTTTTCATCTTTAAATCAATTAAAATGAAAATATAAAGAAAATTAGAAGTAAAAATGCCAAAACTTGGACTACACTTTGGCCATAGTATTGTTGTTCAAACATATTTTTTAAAATTATTTTTACTTGATTATTATTTTTTTGGATGTTTTTAAATTATTTTGATATATTAATATTAAAATTAATTTTTTTAAAATAAAAAATATTATTTTAATATATTTTTAATAAATAAATATTTTAAAAATCAAATAAAAAAATATTTTTTTTATACCATGCCCGCCTTCTCGAGTATGAGTCTGAGTCCAGCCTTCCTTGGTCTTTTACTTTCTTTTTTCCCCTTCTTTTCCAGCAGCAGAGTCCAAAGCAACGCGAACAAACAGGGAATCCAAATCCAATTTCCAAAAAGGAATTGAGTTGAGATATGGCGGCGGCGAGTTGTACTGTCTGGGACTCGGTACTTGAACTCACCAAGTCAGCTCAGGTCAAGAACTGCGACCCGCAACTATGGGCGATCCAACTCAGCTCCAATCTCAACTCTGCTGGCGTTGATTTGCCCTCAATGGAGCTGGCTCACCTATTAGTCTCTCATATCTGCTTCGATAATCACATGCCCATCACGTGGAAGTTCCTCGAGAAGGCCCTCTCCTTCAACCTCGTCCCTCCTTTGCTCGTCCTCGCTCTCCTCTCTACCAGGCAGGCCATCACCTTCATTGATATTATCTCAATTTTATGCCAAAAAGGGTTATTTTATTTTAATTTTATGTATTTACAGGGTTGTTCCGAATCGACAGCTCCACCCGTCTGCATATAGGCTGTATATGGAACTCGTAAAGAGACACGCCTTTTCCTTTTCAGCTCTAATCGCTGCCCCAAATTATCAATTGTGAGTTTTTTGGATTTCTATGAAGAACGACATTGGCCTGATTTTCCGTTACTTGTTTCTGCTAATTAATTGTATGATTTTGCAAATGCTGACCTTTTTCTTTAAAACTTGGTATTTTTGATTGGAATAGGCAGATACAGCAAGTCTTAAATTTTCTAGTTATGCATGGTGGCTTCTTTTCTTTTTTTGGATAAAACAAAAATGTAATGTTGAAAGAGAGACGATGACGAGACGGAATAATAAGAGATTTAGTAATAGTAGGCGCCGTTGTTGGATCATCACCACTATGCGTGGTTTTATCTTTCATTTGGGTTAAAATATGGAAAATGGGAATGAGAGTTGTTTCTAAGCCATTCTCTTTCACAAGGAGTTGGCTGACTTGGGTGATTGCTGTGGACAGTGGTAGTTTCATTCAATCTTTGTAGCCTTTGCTCAGATGTTGCACGGGTGTTTTCACCTTCTTCATGACCATGGATGGATATAAGGCTGCAACTCAAAGAAATAACTGCAGTTTTAAGCTGAAAAATACTGTTGCTCCTTGTTTTTTATACCAAACTTATGTGCATGGGTCGCTTTGTGGATGTATCTCTTAAAACTGTAACACAATGCAATGATGTAAACATTTAGGATGCTATACAGAAACAATTATGTAGAAAATTGTAGTATTGGGATTGTTCTGTGCTTATGTTGTTAAACGGATGCTTCATTAATGTTTACTCTTGGATCCAGACTTTGAATGCATTCAATTTGGACACTCTTAGGTCCTAGCAATCCTGCCAATTGTGATTGCCTCATCCGTGGAATTTAAAAGTTGTCTTTTTTATTTTTTCTCTGACAGAATCTGCAGAAATAACTTTTGTAATAAAGAATCTTTCTTTGCCTGCTTAAGGACTAACAAAAATCCTGAAAGACAATCTGAATCCTGCCATTTTGTTTTTTTTTGGTATACTCTTAAACTTCAATTATAGATATTAACATCTTTTAGTTGCAATTACAGGATCATGAAATCAATAGATGATGTTGCTCATCTTTCCCAAATATTTGGCGTGCAATTGTGTGAACCTGGCTTTCTTCTGGTTGAATTTGTCTTTTCAATCGTGTGGCAGTTACTTGATGCTTCCTTGGATGATGAAGGGTTGCTGGAACTAGGTGCAGAAAAGAATTCTAGATGGCTACCCAGACAGGAGGGTATGGAAATAGATGGTCATGAGAACTTTAGTGAGAAGAGAAATGAGCACCACGAGGGGTTGCACAAAGTAAATACTACAATGGCTATCGAGCTAATTGGAGAGTTTCTAAAAAACAAATTAACCTCGAGGCTACTTTACTTGGCACGTCAAAACATGTAAGATATATATAGTGTCATGATTAGTTTTACTTGTGTTTTATAAGAAGAAGTGGGGAACAAGCCATTAAAGTGGTTTGCCATGCTCAACCTAAATGATGCCTAACCTGGCATGGTCTTCTGAACTTTACTTTAGGGTGGTTACTACTAGATATTGGAGAAATTTAATGAAGGAAACCCGATTAATAAAGATGTTCTCTTATCCTTTTAGGCCTTCACAATGGGGAGGCTTCATCGAGCAATTGCAACTGCTTGTTGTGCATTCTGCAGCTTTGAGGAACTCAAAACACATAACTCCAGATGCTTTTCTGCAGTTGACATCTGACACCCGAAGGGTTTTGTCTCGAGAGTGCAAAACAATATCACAACATGAGTTTCATGCAGTCATGTTTTCAGGGTCTCTCAAATCTTCTGTTGGTCAATGCCACGGGGCAAGTCAGTCTGCAGTTTGGTTACCTATTGATCTATTTCTAGAAGACACTATGGATGGGTCACAAGTGACGACAACTAGTGCTATAGAAAATCTTATCAGTATGATTCATCTCTTGTTTTATGCTGAAATCTTTTACAAACCTATAGAGTAGGACTGTTGGTGATAAATTAAAATTTATTGTTCCAATTTTATGTTGCAGGTTTGGTCAAAGCTCTGCAAGCAGTTAATCGCACCACTTGGCATGATACTTTTCTAGGCTTATGGATTGCAGCTTTACGGCTAGTTCAAAGGGTGGGTACTTGTTCTGATTTGATAAAAAATCTATGGGTGTCACGTGGAAAATTTTTCAGTTTTCTAGAAAACTTTTCAGTGAATAAAAAAAGTGGAGAAAATGAACACATTTAAAATAAAAATAGTTTCCTTGGATAAGTGTGTTTTCTATTTTTAAGTTTTCTTAAAAGCAAGTGCTTCTCCATATTTTCTACTTTGCAAAAAAAAAAAAAAAAAGTGGCCATGTTTGGGACACCTGTTTCTTATTTGATCTCTGGTTATTTTAAAGACAAGCTAAGCAATATCTTCCTTTCCTGTTTCAGAAAACTAGTAGTTAGTAAACTTCCTTTTTTTTTTCCATGGTCGTAAGAAGGAACTAAACATCAAGTTGAGAACAACAAAAAAATTCTGAAAGTAAACTCACCCTTATATTTTTATGAGCTTGAATGTTGGGTAGAAAACATTTGAGAAGAATGGAGAGGAAAGATGCTCTATTATTTTACTTTTGAATAGAAATTTATATATCATCATTCAAGTGTAGTTGGAGAAAACTTGGTCTTGTGCTTTGTAATGGTTAAGTATAAAATTTCTTGAATTAGTTTTCCATGGTGTTCTCATGTTTTGGTCATCTTTCTCCTTCGAACTCATGTTGTCTTCAACACTGTTTCATTTTCCTCAACCTCTTCTATTAGAATCTGCTGCTTCAAATTCTAACGCTGGATATAGCTTCCCTTGACTTTGATGTATGCAAACCAGTCTTTCACGTCTCCAACAATGAAATTTTTTATTTTTCAAATTTTTATTGGATTGTGCAAAGAGTAGTTTCACAGTTCCTTAATTAATTTTGCTTAATAATCTTTTACTACCCTTTTTTATGAAAGTAGAGAAAGGTTTGAATCCCCAGGGCACTAATTTTTATATATCTTCTTTCATAAACAACAATTTGATATTTGACACTGAACAAGGGCTTAAACTAGTGCTTCTGAAATGTGTAATGCCTTTCACGAACCCAAATGAGTATATACTTGACAAAGCACTCCCACAAGAATGAGATATAACATGCAGTATAAATAGGAAGAAAGGGGTGAAGTCAAAGGAACAGAAAATTAGAAAGGAATTGTGATGCTAAACTTGAGTTAATGGGCACCAAAGCCAATTACCAAGTAGGTAGTAGAATAAAGTTTATACCTAAATACTACTTTTGACAATTGACTAGAAATAAAAGTTAATATCTAAACTGCAAAATGTAATCCAGTTAACAACCAGATTTCTAAATTTTCCCATAGATATATTCTATATCATTTTTGGTTTGTCCATCAGTCATTTTTGCTTTTGTCATAGAATAGCTATTCTTTGAAGAATATAGATTATATAGCATCTTAAACAAGCTTCATTATTTATTATTTGTCATGTGCTGTTCATGTAGGTTTCGTTAGGTTCCAGAAAAAAACACAGTTGGTGGTATTCATTTAAAGTTATGCAAAGCATTAATAAAGCAGGATTTTAGGGATGGGACAGAATACATGTTTTCGATAAGAGCACAGAGAAAAACTGATTCTGTAGTGATAAATTTAAGAATAAAGTATACAAAGTCGTCCAAGACAATTGAAACCTTTTTAATGTACTAGCTTGAATTAGGGAATTAAATGAAATCATTTTTCGGGAAGCATTATTCTTTTCTTCCAAAGGAATTGCATGTTTTTATTTTTCCTTATTTTTGTGAGTTTTGCACAAACCTTCTTTAACTTTTAATGATTTATGCATCTTTCAGTGCATAACCTATTTGTGTTCTTTCAGGAAAGAAATCCTAGTGAGGGTCCAGTACCTCGCCTTGATACATGCTTGTCCATGTTATTGTCTATTACAACCCTTGTAGTGGCTAATATTATTGAGGAAGAGGAAAGTGAATTGATTGATGAAACGCAACAGAGCCCTACCAATCAAAGAAAAGAAAAACAGGGGAAACGTCGAAAGGGTCTAATTACTTCCCTGCAGCTATTGGGTGACTATGAAGGGTTGTTGACTCCGCCTCAGCCTGTTAGCTCAGTCGCTAATCAAGCTGCCGCAAAAGCTACAATGTTTATCTCAGGTCTCACTGTCAGTAATGGTTATAGCATGAGTATAAATGACATGCCAGTCAACTGTTGTAAGTGATTACATTCCTTAACATTGCAGTTCATATTATCAAAGGTTGTGTTTGGTGCGGAAACAAGATAATTCCAATGATGTTGCTAAACAGGTTCAATTTCCCCTGCTACCAAAATGTAACATGAATCGGCAGCCTGATTTTTTGTTTCTGTACATTTTAGAAAGTTTAGAAAGTTCCCTTGTATATAGGGGGTTTCTTAAAAAAACAATTATTAGATGAGCTAATTGAACCTTTATTTGTTTTCTAACATTAGTCCTTTCAATTGCTATCACTGTTTCCTTTTCCTCATTTCAGACTTTAGAGGGTGACAAAAACAACAAAATACTAGAATATTAGTTTTTGCTAGAATTTGAACTATTTTTTCTCCTTTATTTTTATAGTAGGCTTGTATCTGTTGTCTTCCCAAAATATGGTTATCTATCCACTGCTCTTTTAGGTTTATTGTTTTGTTTTCTTTTCTTTGTTCTCAACCTGTTGGCCCTGGATGCCAGTCTTTATTGTTTTTCCATGGCTCTGAATTCTAGTCTTGTTTTCCATTTTATTACTTTCCAGCTGGAAACTTGAGGCACCTGATTGTTGAGGCTTGTATTGCAAGAAATATGTTGGACACATCAGCATATTTGTGGCCAGGCTATGTGACTCTTGCCAACCAAGTACCTCGGAGTGTTCCCAGTCAAACACTTGGCTGGTTGTCATTGATGAACGGGTCACCTTTAACCCCCTCAATGATAAACATTTTGGTTTCAACTCCAGCTTCCAGGTATGCTGCCAGTGGTATTGTTTAAAAACTATTTTTGAATTCATCTGTTCCTTTTCCCTTTATTTCCAGGGTTTTTTTTATTGCATGGATGATGAACAGAATACTGCACTATCATTATAATTGAGACAGCATGAGTTTCCTACCTTCTTTGCACAAGACTTAACTTTGAATAATATAAATCATCATAATTCTTTTACTTTTTCAAGATAGCACTCTTTCCATTGGTTTTGTTTCCCACAACACTGGCTTTTGTTTCCAAACTTGAGTTTCTAGAATTTTTTTCTTTTGAGCAAAATTGTGATTCTATACAACTGCAGTGTTTTTCTGTGGAATTGTTTGTTTTATTTTCATTTTTGCTTAACAAGTGTGTGAATTTTTATTAATGTTTATTCTTATGGTAGGGTGTTTAAAATGTGAAGCAATGAACAATGGTCAACTTGATCTGATTAGCTTCATAATAATTAGTTCTTAATGTCATTATTTTTTGGTCGGTGATGCTATTCTATGAATGCCTTAAAAGAGGCTGTTTCAAGATGTGCTTTTGTGTTTCGAATGCTGTTATGTTGACAGATTCCATAATGGAGGTTTTTGAAATTCAGCATAACTTGAAAACAATCAAGTCAAGAGGTTTTATGATTTAGGATTTTTCCTCCATAATGTTGTAATTACGCATGAGGAAAGATTCAAATGCATTTGCATACAATGAAGGTCATAGCTGTCTTGCTTAAAAGGCTATTCCCTAATTTCCTAACCTGGTCTTAAGTTATGCCATTCTTTTTCCTGAACCATGCATGTCAGATGCTCTTTTTTTGTATATTTACCCAGTGGTATGGCAACTGAATTTAAGATGGATTTGATGGAAGCTTACCAGCGATCGAGAAAATATATGAGATTGCAGTCGATGGTTCTGATGATGAGAAGATATCTGCCGCTGCTATTCTTTGTGGAGCCTCTCTTGTTCGTGGTTGGAATATTCAGGTAATGTTTCAGAAGCCCCCCCCCCCCCACTCCCTCTCCAGTTGAAGTTATTAATTAAATTTACTGTTGTTTACAGGAACATACAATTCTTTTCATTATAAAATTGCTGTCACCTCCAGTTCCTGCTGATTACTCTGGGAGTGAGAGTCACTTGATAAATTATGCTCCGCTTTTAAATGTTCTTCTTGTTGGAATATCATCTGTGGATTGCGTGCAGATTTTATCCTTACATGGTTTGGTGGGTTGAATTTTAACAACACTTCTTTACTGACTTGTTCTGTATGTGTAATGCATGCCTTTTGCTGACTGGTGCCCCTGTATCCTTTTACACATAAAGAAAAGAAAATTTATCAAGTTCTTGAAGAGGTTATTTAATAAAGAGCTTGTCACGATGGAATATGGAGGGTTCCAATATGCTTGAAAACTAAGAAATTGTGTCTTTATTTGATTTTGTGAACTAATAAATCATGGGTGAGATCCATACGCATAGAAGAGAAAGTCAATGAAAAAAATTATTAAAGCAAAAGGTTAATAGAAATTAAAGTGAAGAACCAAACTGTGGAAATAAATGGAAAATTTGTGTCCTTTATGCTGTCTGTGAACTGATGTTCAACATCTATTGCCAGGTTCCACTACTTGCTGGTGCATTGATGCCCATCTGTGAGGCCTTTGGCTCTGCTGTTCCTGAGGTCTCATGGACTCTTCCAACAGGTGAAGAACTTTCTTGTCATGCGGTTTTTTCTAATGCCTTTACACTTCTTCTGAGATTGTGGAGATTTGAGCATCCACCTATTGATCATGTGATGGGAGACGTACCACCAGTGGGATCCCATCTAAGCCCTGAATACCTCTTGCTTGTAAGGAATTCCCTATTATCGTCCCTTGGAACTTCGACCAGGCGTCAACTCAGACGTAGGAGATTCTCAAAAATTTTGAGTCTGTCTGTAGAACCCATATTCATGGATTCTTTCCCAAAGTTGAAACTATGGTACAGGCAGCATCTGGAATGCATTGCTTCTACCTTTTCCGGTCTTGTACATGGAACCCCTGTTCATCAGATTGTTGATGCACTCCTCAATTTAATGTTCAGAAGGATAAATAGAGGTGTTCAGCCTTCGACTTCTACGAACTCTGGAAGTAGTCTTTCATCTGGCCCTGGTGCTGAAGATGCTCAAGCTAGGCTTAAAATATCTGCATGGGATATCTTAGAAGCAACTCCATTTGCCCTTGACGCTGCTCTGACAGCCTGTGCCCATGGAAGACTCTCTCCCCGTGAACTGGCTACAGGTTTGTACAATTTGCTCGAAGTTTCCTTCATCAATTTATATGGTTTGAGACCAGTTGGCATGCGAGGAAGAAGTTGGTGCCTTAAGAGAAAATATTGAGAGGATGTCAAGAATACTGTTTTGCCATGTGATTGAGATAAATGTGAACGAACTTTATAAGTAGGAGAGTAGGTGTTACTGAGATCTTAGAATGGTTAAAATTTAGCCCTATTCTTTTAAAAACTAACACAATACTGTAATCACTGTGTGGCTACGGGGCATATTAGAGCAGAGGATAGTATAGAGGGATTAAAGTTTCACATCATCTTAAATCATTAATCATCAAATGATTGTATTGTTGGGTGAAGAGACTTAAAGTTTAATTGTACCAAAACTTCAAAATGTAAAAACCATTTTCCCTGATAACTATATGCTCAATTCTAATCTATTTACACCTGCACCTTTTATCATAGGGCTTAAAGATCTCGCCGATTTTCTACCAGCATCTTTGGCCACCATTGTAAGCTACTTGTCAGCTGAAGTTACACGAGGCATATGGAAGCCAGCTTCTATGAATGGAACTGATTGGCCGAGCCCAGCTGTCAATTTATCCTCTGTTGAGCAGCAGATAAAGAAAATACTGGCTGCCACTGGTGTTGATGTCCCAAGCCTTTCTGTAGGTAATTCTTTATCATACAGATTACTGTTCCCTTTTTTAAGGCTATAGGGTTTTCAGTTCTTGATAAATGAAATTTTTTCATGTATGTTTTTTTGAACGCATTGCTAGAACAAACCACAACAACCTGCATTTTGAAGATCAATAGATATACTTGTACAGTTTTAGGTTTGGAAATATTCATCCTTTTGTTAGATTTCAACTTTCAAGTCCATTCTTGTGTTAGACCTAGAGATCTTCATATCATGATGAAGCAGGAAGAATGAGTATGCATGAGTTGTGTTTAAATTTTGACAAGGGAATTTAATTTCCAGAAAAACAAAATTCATTAATGAGGCTCAATACTTGTTCTTGCAGGGGGTACATCTCTGGCTACACTTCCTTTGCCATTAGCTGCCCTAGTAAGCCTCACAATTACTTATAAATTGGACAAAATGTCTGAAAGGTTCCTCACCCTGGTTGGCCCAGCCTTGAATGCCCTTGCTGCTGGTTGCCCCTGGCCATGCATGCCCATTATAGCCTCTCTATGGGCCCAGAAAGTTAAGCGTTGGAGTGACTACCTTGTGTTCTCTGCTTCGCGTACTGTGTTCCACCATAACAGCGATGCTGTAGTTCAGCTTCTGAAGAGCTGCTTCGCATCCACTCTTGGTTTGAGCCCCCCTCACCTTTCCAGCAATGGTGGTGTGGGTGCCCTTTTAGGTCACGGGTTTGGCTCCCACTTATCTGGTGGAATCTCTCCTGTTGCCCCGGGAATTCTTTACTTACGAGTGCATCGATCAGTCAGAGATGTCATGTTCATGACAGAAGAAATTCTCTCTCTTCTAATGCACTCTGTCAGAGATATTGCAAGTAGTGCGTGGACTAGAGGTGCAATGGAGAAATTGAAGAAAAGCAAATATGGGATGCGATATGGGAAAGTTTCTCTTGCTGCAGCAATGACACGTGTCAAGCTTGCAGCTTCACTTGGATCTTCTTTAGTGTGGATATCTGGCGGATTAAATTTGGTTCAATCTTTGATTAATGAAACTTTACCCTCCTGGTTTATATCAGTACATGGATTGGAGCAGGAAGGTGGAGAATCTGGAGGTCTGGTTGCAATGCTAAGGGGCTATGCACTTGCTTACTTTGCGCTATTTTGTGGGACATTTGCATGGGGTGTGGACTCAGAAACAGCAGCATCAAAAAAACGGCCAACAGTGCTCAAAGCTCACTTAGAATTTCTGGCAAGTGCTCTAGAGGGGAAAATATCGCTTGGTTGTGATTGGGCTACTGCATGGGCATACGCATCTGGGTTTGTGTGCTTGATGGTGGCTTGCACACCGAAATGGGTGCCTGAGGTTGACGTGGATATATTGAAGAGGGTAAGCAAGGGGCTTAGGCAATGGAATGAAGAAGAACTGGCTGTCGCGTTACTGGGACTAGGTGGAGTTGGTACAATGGGTGCAGCTGCTGAACTGATTATTGAAATTGGCTTGTAGATTTTGTCAAAAGCATGTAGCTTGAATGCTAATTATAACAAATCTCTGTGGTCTCGTGACAGGGTGGGTTCGGTCCTCGAAAAATACTTTAAGTTACTAACATCTGTAGTTATCTTTCTGTAAAGTCATAGCTCATGTATAAAATATTTTTCGAACAAGAAAGTAGTCGAGCTGTAGATTCGTCATCAGGGATAGCGGCCCCATGTCAAACATTAAATTAAATTGAAGTTAAGGAAAAAACTACAAGGCATCATTTTATTGTGCATTGTAAGTTTTTTTCACTTATTTTTTTTTTGGGTATGCTCTTTTTGCGATTGATTAATCTGAAACTAGACCTGATTATTTGTTTGATTATTTATTTTGTTTGGCTTTGTTTTGTCAACTTGTAGTATCGGAAAAAAAAACCGAATCTTCAAATTGAAAAAACCAAGTTAAATGGATAATTATAAAAATTTTTCAAAGGTTCGATCATGTTTTTTCTTTTTCTATTTTGAAAAAATTATATTTTACATAATGAGCTTTATACACAAGTTAACAATTATTATCTTGTTTTTTTAAAAAAACCAATAAAAAAATTCTAATTATTTATAAGATTGCTATTATTTTTTATTTAATTCTAATACTAATATTACAACTTTGTCAAAAATTAAAAAATCTCCGAGGACTCTCATCAAACAATTTTGAAAGTCGACCAAAATTTCTCAGCCTTTACATACATATCAACCAACGAAACCTTACAAATGAATCAAATTCGATTCCATGAGCAAAGAACCACTCTTTAATATTATTAACATCAATGGTATAAAGGACATTGATATTGGGATATAAATCAAAGCATCAATTCCACAACTTATATTGCCTAAACTTAGACATATAAAGTAGTTATATATATAAAGTAGTCTTTAACATGTTCTTGTTCCAGCAATCTATCAAAGAGCAAGTTCATTACAAAAGTAAATACTAATTCAAATCGTTAAGACCCAACAAATAGTACCTTCAATTTCAGTAGGGGTAATTCCTTGAGATTCCAATGTTTGTTCTAGGGTTGACAATGAAATGAGCAAATTTCAGATTATGAAGGATGTTAGTGGACTATTTCATCAAATGAAAAGAGACACTGTGATCTTTCGAACAGACAAGATGAGACAAGATAAAGGTGGTGGATACCTAAGTGGTGCCTAAAAAGAAGACACATTTATTCTTGAATGGAAACTTGTATTGTACCATCACTGAGCAATAAACAACTATTAATGCTATTTCCTTGGAGTATGTGTTGCTATAAACCTAAGATAGGTTTCTAGACATTGATTCACACTCTTATTTTAACCATCAATTTGAAGATGGTAAGCAAAACTCGTAAGTAACTTGACTCTTAGCTTCTTGAATAACTCTTTCCAAAAAAGACTTGTGAAAACTCTATCCTTGTCAGTCACAATAGTTGCCGGTAATCATGAAGCCTGTAGAGGTGATCCGAGAACACCATTACCACATCTTGAGCTATTGAAAGATGAGAAATAATAATGAAATGTCTATACTTTGTAAATCTATCTACCATTACTAGTGTGGTATCTTCGTCTTCCGACTTAGATAAACCTTCTATGAAGTCCATTGTGATATCTCTCCATGCTCCTTTTAAAATTGGAAGAGGTTGTAACAACCTTGGATATGTTATTTTTCCCAACTTAGCCTGTTTATAAATGTCACATTCCTTCACCATTTTTTCCACCATTTTCTTCTTTTTAGGCCAATAGAACACAACCTTCGGTCTTTTGTATGAATTCTGGATGTCAACATGCCCCCAATATAAGAGTTATGAGCTTTCATTACCAAATTTTCTTTTATATTGGCCTCAAAACCAATCACCACCCTCTTTTTAAGTTTTAATAGTTCTTCTGAAAAAGAATAATTAGGCCAACCATCTGAGTTAACCATTTTTTTAGCAATGATATTTTGTATGAAATGATCATCCTTATAATTTTCCATAATGCTTTCCTGTAAAGTTGGAAACATAGCTGTGATTGCTCTCAATTCTTGACAATGCATCAACTACAACATTTTTCTTCCCTATTTTATAGAGGATTTGATATCTAAGCCACAATAAGGTTCTAGCACATTATTCATTAAGGCTTGAAATGTGTTGGGGGCATTTGTTAAGCCAAAAGACATAACCTTAAATTCATAGTGGCCTTGGTGATTTTTGAAAGCTATTTTTACAATGTTTTCTTCAAACATTTTTACTTAGTGATAGCCTGATCTCATATCCAACTTAGAAAAAAATTGAAACTTGTTCTTCAAAGTCAGGTTGTTTAACTACCTATAGTCAATATAAAACCTCCATATGTTGTCCTACTTCTTTACTAGTAGAACTGGAGAAGCAAAAGGACTATAACTATTTTGGAATATTCCTCTATGTAACATCTCTTTAACAAGTTTCTCAATTACCTTCTTGTGCATGAAAAACTCTTAGATGGCCTAATGTTGACAGGTCGTGCTCCAGGAATTAGAGGAACCTTGTGGTCTAAGCTTCTTACATGTGGAAGTTGTTTAGGTTCTTTGAACACATACTAAAACTCTTCCAATAGTTCTCTTACTTATGACTTCAATTCCTTTTTACTTGTCATTTCTGTAATTTCAATGGAAAAAAACTGACCCACAAAACCATATAATATCTCCTTCTAGCCTTTACTGATCCTTTATGCTGTAACAATTTGTAAGCTAGATTCCTCCATAATACCTTTCACTTCAATCATCCTTCCTCCTTTCATAAGGGATAATTTCATCTTGATGAAATTAAATAATATAGAAGAATAACACCTTAACCAATCCATGCCAAGTACCATGTCATATCTTTTTAGCTTTAGAATTCTCAAATCAACCTTAAATTCATAACTCTGCATGAATCAAATAAAACCAGGACTGTGATTGTCACACCTCATTGTGCTACCATTTGCTATAATTATTTCCAAGATAATAGCTTTTCTAACTACTGTTTTAATCTCTTTTATAACCAATTCATCAATGAAATTATTAATACTCTCGCTATCAATCAAGATTATCAGATTTTTTCCTTGATAGCAACCCAGAGTCCTAATAGTATTATTAGCATAACTCTCATCCAAGGAATTCAATGACATACTATACTCCTCAATCTTCTTACCTTCATTTAGCAATCCACTAATATCTCATTCTACTACAACCATGAATTCATCCTTCTCCTTATCACAACCTGCTATCATGTGTAACTTTGCCTTTTCATTGTTGTTAACTAGATTGCCTTTTTGCAAGAATATGCCTTTCTTGGCTATTGCAATATTGGACTCCTCTTGCCACTTAGTTTGTTTAAAGGCTTGTACCAATATAATAGGCTTATGGATCTTCAAAATTGGTCTTACATCTTTCCTCAATCCACTAATGAAACTTAAAATGTAATATGATTCTAGAAGAGAATGAATTAAAACACTTATTAAAAATTTGAGTTCTTCAAGTCTTTTAACATATCCATCCACTCCTTGATCTTGTGCTAACATGTTAAATTCCTTAACAACATCCTTTTAATTCCCAAATCTGATGTATAAGGCTCTTGAAAATTCCTTCCAACTTGCTAGAGTCTCATCCCTAAACAAGAAGCCTCATACCAAATTTTTGCCTTGCCATTTAGGTAAAACAATGTTATCTCTACCCACTATTGAACTAGAATATAGTTTAACCTAAAAAACTTCTTGCATTTACATATCCAGCTTCTAAGATTCTCTCCATAAAAATTTCATAGATCAATTCAAGGTATAATTTCATTATGCCCTATTTGTGATCCATTTTGAACTCCCATTACATCATATATTTGACCCAAAATTCTATTCTCTTGCTAGTTCATCATCTGATTTGGAATCAATTCTCCAAGATGTTAGTTTTTTCAACCTCTTGACTTTCTAAGATGGTTTTCAGAATCACCAAGATCTCCCCTAACTGTGCATTGACTTGATCAAATTTCTTTTATGCTCCTCTACTGATGCTTGTAATTGCTGAAGCTGCTCATCCAATTTCCTTCCATGTTTTTTAATAGCTTTGATCTTATTGTTTTCCACCATATTTACTGTTGTTTGTAACCTTTTTTTACCTTAAAAGAGGCTATAATACCAATTATAAGGAGAATCCTTGCAATTTACTAGAAAAAAGAGAGAAATTAATGAAAAGTGTTTTTGCAGAATTATGTAATTTGTTCATCAGAATTTACTTGAGTTTCAAGGATTTGCTACACCAATTTTATACAATACTTCTTTCTCATTCAACTAACTAACTAAAGTTCTGTTGTTAACCACTAACCACTAATTGCTTTGCTAACAACTAACATCATGTGTGAATTAATTCCTCCATCTACAAAACATGCTGCTAATTGTTAGTTCTTTTTACTCTGTTACAATCCTCTTTATTCAACTGACCGATAATCCTTCATGCTGTAACAAAAAGATTAAGAAAAAAAATTGATAAAATTTAATCAACACTTATAGAATCAGTCCTTAATGGGCAATATTTTTTAGGGAGGAAATTGCAAAATAATCAGCCTAGTAAATCAGCTGCATAATTGCTTCGTCTCTAAATGAAGTATACTTTTAGTTCCCTTTTGACTGTAAGTTTTCTTCTTCTTATACATGTCCTTTTTGAATGGGAGTTTAAAACCTTCTTATACTTTCAACTGTTTTTGAATTTCTTGCATTCCTGTTTACCTAAAAGAATCACACAAGATATTTTAGACATAAATTTTAAAACGACAGGTTACTCCTGCCGTGAGACTACTTGATGATCGTTTGAATATGGATGATGGATTTAATGATTATGAATGGATGAAAGCATGTAGAAAACACATGATTGACACCTTTTGTTTGTCACCTAAACTTCAAAGGCAACATGAAAATATGGATGCCCATACTATGATTATGCATGTCAAAGATTTGTTTGAGCAGACTAGTAGGAGTGAGAGGCATGAGACCTTTAAGAAATTGTTCCACTACAAGATGACAGAGGGTTCTTCAGTGAACATTATTTTTTGAAAATTATTGGCTATATTGGGTTTTGTCATAGACCATGAGTTAAGTTTTGACTTGGTCTTACAGTCATTACCCCAAAGCTTTTCACAATTCATTATGAACTATCACATAAACAAGTTGGATAGTACATTGTCAAAATTTCTTGATATGTTTAGGACTCTTAAAAGGGCCTTTAAGGAGGAAAAATGCCTAGTTTTTCTAGTTCAATCTTCTAGAATGTCCAAGAAGAATGATAAGAAGAACAAGGGTGTTGTCTCTTAAGTAAACAAACCTACTTGGAGCATCAATAAAAAAAAGGACACTTGTCATCGTTATGGCAAAGAAGGACATTGAAAGAGGAATTGCAAGGAATACATTACAACTGTGAAGACAAATAAGCTTCTACTTCAGGTATGTTTATAATTGAAAACTATCTTACTACTTTGCATTGTAGTTCTTGAGTGTTGGATACCGAATGTAGTTTTCACATTTGCAATTGCATGTAGGAACTAAAAAAAAGTAGAAGATTAGTTAAAGATAAAGTGAATCTACAACTCAGTAATGAAGCAAGAATTGTTGCATTAGCTGTGAGAACTAGTTATTTTGTTTTTCATAATAGAATGATACTAGAACCTTATAATTATTATTTTGTTCTAGTATTTCAAGACAATGTTTTCATTTTATTTAGTATTAAATGGATTTAAATTTATTATTGAGGACAAATGTTGTTCTTTTATAATAATGATGTTTTTATGGATTTGGTAATTATACTAATGATTTGTATATACCTGAATCTAATATGCCTAGCTTCAATATAAACTGCAATAAAATTGAAATACATATTGGAATAAGTATTAATAAACTTTGATTGGATTGAGGTGGTTAAAATTTGACCAAATATTTCAAGGATTGTCTAAAATAGAATGAGATCTTATTCACCTATTAGAACACTATATCCAGATGAAATATATTTCAAGGCTAAAACATTGGATGTTTAGCCTGAACCTCAAGAAACATAAAATCTCTATAAATATATGGGACATGTCATACATTAATGAGATAATGACCTCTCATGGAAGCTGTGAATGACATGTTGCTTATAATTGATGATCCTACAAATTATTTGGAAGTATTATATGATATTTATTTCAAGAAATGACTTGAAGCTATGAGCTTCATGTACTAACCAAGTTTTGAATTTGGTTGATCCACCTGAAGGGATAAAACCTAATGGATCTAAGTGGGCCTTTAAGAGAGAGACTAACATGAAAGACAATGTATAAATGTATAATGCAAGTTTTAAGGAGTAGGAATATCCAATTTTGATGGTATAATCAACAAATTTGATTTCATAAAAAAAAAAGATAAACCTTGTGTTTATAAAAGGTTAGTGAGAGTGATGTCGTTTTCCTAATATTATATATAAATGACATATTATTGTTAAGAAATTACATATCTTTACTTTAATCAGTAAAGTTTTGGCTGTCCAAGAATTTCTCCATAAAGAAATTGGAAGAAACAACCTATATATTGGATATAGAGATCTATAGAGATAAATTTAAAAGGTTTCTTAGATTGTTCCAATCCATGCATAGACTCATGCTAAAATAGCTTAGCATGAAAGAATCTAAGATTGGATTTTTATCTATTTTGCATGAAATTTCTCCCTCCAAAGACATGTTTTCTAAGACACAGATTGAGAGAGATATGATGGAAATCATATCCTATATTTGACTATAGGATCCATCAATTGAAGATAAACTAGAAGTTCAAAATTGTTTGAATTAAGATTTTTTCAATAAAATGTTGGAAAAATAATGAATATCAATCAATATATGTTTTTATTCTAAATGGTAATGGTTTGAGTTGAAAGAGTTCCATCCAAGAGAGCACAATTGATTCTATATTTGAGGAATCGAAGAAGTTTGGATCAAGAAGTTCATTAATGAACTAGGTTGATTGCTAGCATTGTTGATCCAGTTGCCCTGTACTATGATAATAATAAAGCCATTGCATAAGCAAAGGAACCAAGGTCTTATCAATGATCTAAATAAGTATTTAAGAAATTTCATTTGATTTGATAAATCAATGAAATGAAAGATATAAAGATAGAGCGAGTACCCACTGAAGAGAATCTAGAAGATCCTCTTATTATCACTATCCATACAGAAGCATTAATGCTATATTGAGCAATATGATATTAGATATATGAGCGATTGACTTTAGTGCAAATGAGAGATTGTTAGTTTAATATGCCTTGTAGGCAATCGACTGGTTTACATGTGGTATTATTATATTCATATAAATACATACTTATTATTAATAGAGGCTTAATTTATCTTTAATATTCATATAATATTAGATTAATAAATTTAATATTTGATTTATGAATCTAAAGTAAAGATAAAGTTCATGAGATAAAAATACATTACAAAGAAAATTATAAAATTGATATAATTATGAGATTCTTGTTGCATCAAAGTAGTGTTCCTAAAATGTTTTTGGTCGATTCTTGATTAATACTTAAAAGTGCATTTTTATCAAGGTTTTATATCATCATTTTGCACTTGAAGTATCAAAAACTCCTTAACTAAAGCATGCTTTTTTATAACAAGTCTGATACTATAAGATACCTTTAATTTATGGTAAATGTTCATCTTAAATGTAGGCCTATCACATAAATTAAAGGATTGATTGATGAGTTTAACTACTGAAATTGAGAAGACAACGAGAGGGTTAAGCTTAGAAAAGATATGCTGGTTCAGTCCAAACTAGAACACTATTTGGTTATTGGATCATATCTGGAGCTGTAGAACTTGGATTTAGGTCTGGTCTATATGGATGGAAAGCTAAGACATAGGCCTAAAACTTTCACGAAGAGTCCAAGATTCAAAAAGGCCGTTTTCAAGTTCAAATTGTAGCAATAACGGAGAAGTCGGAATCTGTCCTACAGCCCAGACACTGTTCAGTGTTTAGCCCATATCTCGAGTTCTAGAAGTTCAAATGCACCGATTCTTTTTTTTTAGAAAGCTGAGACAATTTCCTAGAACTTTCATGAAGACTATCTGCTCAAATTCTGACGTTAGCAATGATGTTTTATTGAGACAAGAAGATAAGGATTGTCACCAAGTCAAGATGTGGCCACCCACTCAACAATTAGTCATCAAATCAATAGTTCTGAATTTTGTCCTATAAAAGGAGGCATTTGCCATGCATTTAGGCATCTTGGTTTTCAGATCCAAATCATGTTCTTGCTCTCTCTTTATATTTTTGTAATGCTTAAGTTTTGTTTATATTAATCTATTGTTTATGCTTTTCATTTCCTTTCCTTTACTTAGTTAACTTATATCTTATTTATGTTCTTATCTTATTTATTTATGTTTCTCTCTTTCAGTATGTTTAGCTAGGTTTATTATGTCAAGATGAAAATGTTACACTAATGGTGTAAGAATAAGTATAGTATAAACTCAACATGGACTTTAATGTTTGATACTAACATGTTTTGTATTTGTTATCTTGTTCACTTTTAATACTTTGCTTGTTAAATGGAATTGCCAAAGTACATGTTTGAGTTTTTGATGAGACCTTGATTTCTTTGTTTATTCATTGGCTCCATTGTTATCACAATGTAAGGATACTAGATCAACAATGCTAGAACCACACATAGTTTAATGTTAAACTTCTTGATCCAAACACCTTTTTTGCCATCTCAAATGTAAAGATATATTGGACCTCAATTGTAGAATCAGTTGTGGTCTCTCGTTTTGAACTCTTCTAACTCATAGCAACACCATTTAAAGTAAAAACATATCATGTCTGAGATTTGAAGTCATCAATATCTTATTGAAAACTAGTATCTGAAAAACCATGAACTTCTAGTTCATGTCCTCTATAGACTAGAAAGAGATTCTTTGTTCTTCTTAAGTACTTAAGAATATTTTTAACTATCTTTTAATGACTCTTATCTGGATTAAATTAGTATCTACTTGTTATGCTCAAAGCAAAAGATACATCTGGTCTTGTATATAACATCACATACATAATAGATCCTATAACCAAGGTTGTCAAACTCGCGAGTTAACTCGTAAAATCGTCTGATTTTACGAGTTAACTTGTATATACCGTGTACAATCGGGTTAGAAACTCGAAAACCAACAAACTCGGTCCAACTCGATTAAACTCGATCAAACTCGGTCAACTCGGTCAACTCGGACCGAGTTTACGAGTTTGACAAACTCTTCAACTCTATGTGTATTTGTTAACTGACAAACTCTTCAACTCTTTGTTGATCTCTGTGTTCATCTCAAACAGAAGAAAAACACCTAGGCTTAGAGGTCCAGAGAAGATTACTGGAAGCAACAAGGTTCCAATTACGAGAGACGACGACGCATCGTGCCACGCTGCGTGCATCGAGGTTGTTCAAAACCCTTAACATCAAGTCCCTACCAAGCAGATCTAATGGGTCTTGAGTTATTACTTACAGGGAGAGTGAGAAGATAAAGCAGAGGGTGGTG
>Ga0307513_10000134_pt1 | contig 103768 bp, 112 predicted proteins | sample 15_EM_MG_FD_202174 | JGI IMG/M metagenome (GOLD analysis project Ga0307513, IMG submission 202174) | Populus trichocarpa ectomycorrhiza microbial communities from riparian zone in the Pacific Northwest, United States - 15_EM | ecosystem: Host-associated > Plants > Roots > Unclassified...
TCGCTACTGAACTTTGCTTAATTTAAGCAAAGTAGAACAGGGTGGCGTGAAGAATTTTTCCGGGAGTTTTGCTGTATTGAACTGTGCAACTAATCTATCGTCAACCTCGTGGATGAAGTGCCGGTATCAGTTGTCCACAGTACGCAAAATCCCTCCCTCTTTTATAAAAACAATGATGTCAACAAAATCCCTTTGTGCTGTTCATAATACTGTGCAACGCTGAGCCACTTCGTGCTTTACCAGAGGCGGAAAGGATAGCGCCGTTGCTGTGGTGATAAGATAAGTTCAGTAGCGAACTGACTTAGCAAAACCTCCCTAATAGGGATGCTTGTATGATACCCGGGCGTAAATTAAAGATCCGGAAAAAGTGACAAACAAAATGTATGGTTGCAACACAGATATTTCAAGTCACTTTTTCCGGATCTTTAATTTGCGCCCGAGTATAACAAATTTTCTGCTCAGGTCGTGGCCGATCAGTAAATCTGGTTTCTAGAGCTTTTACTAATCTCCCAATTCACCAAAATTACCCCTATTAACCTGACCATGAAAAGACCTCCCACAGCTTCACCATGCGTCACTCGAAAATAAGCATCTAAAACCTAACACCCAGCGGTTTTAACTCATTGACGAAATCAATTCAATTCAACTTTTCTGATCCATCATTCATTAAGCAAGACCCACTAACGAATCAAGTAATTAAAGTAAGTAGTAGCCCTTGGTATAAATTACATCAAATAAGCAGAGAATAATTTTTCCACCCCAATGCGAACCTGGCATAGCAACTCCCCCACCTGCTCCTCAATGAACCAAACTCCATTAACGTATAAAATATCAAGTCATAAAACCAATCCACTCTCCCTCAATACCTTTCCGATCCCGCCTCTTAAAACCTCCCTCCGCTCCTCGGTCATCCTTAACTTCTTAACGCGCACTTCTGCAACTTTCTCAACCTCTTCTTTCATTTCTTCGACCATAACTCTCCGTTTGGTGACGCAATCTGCAAGCAGCGTTTCGATTTCACGCTTCTTGCTGAGGATAAAGTCCCCTGCGGCAGCGTGTTGCTTATCGTCAAGCTTTTTGAAGAAGTTAGATGGCTTGGACGCGTCGTGGGGATAGTAAGAGTTTGCCAGCTCAGTGATTTCGGTGGGTAGCTGGGTTTGGGGGATTGAGGCGTAAGAGGCCGAGCGGAGGGAGGAGAGGGCTAAGATGAGGTCTTGGTATGAAGCTATTGCCGCAAGCTCCAAGTCGGAAATCTAAGAATTAATTAGATAAGGTATGTTAGTAAAGAAGGCGGGGTCATACCAATGGAGCAAAATCCGTGCCACGATCTTGACTGAGTCCCTTGTTTCGCTGTCGAATAATCAGTTCATATACCTTACATATCGCATTCAGAGAAAACAAGTACCTCGACTGCTTTTGCTTGCCGCTCGGGAGCTGTCTCTCTTCTCTGTGGCTTATAGCCGTGCAAACGGTCCTCGTCATCCTTTCCTAACACGCTCTCCCTACTTTCAGGCCTGCCATTCCTATACGGCAATACAGCCCCTCTCCCCTCCTTCTCACGGTTTCTCTGCTCTAACCACCCTCTGGAAGAAATTGTTGGGCTCCCACTCTCCCAAATAGCCCCCAAGTCATCCGCCGCCCCCTCCTCCTCCTCATCTTGAAGCCTTCCATCCCCATCATCATCACCCTGGGAATCTTCAACATACTCCCCAGCATCATCGAACCCGCCCTCCTCGTCTCCGTCTTCATAATACTCATCCCCACTAGCATTTTCCCAAAGCCTCAATTCAGTATTAACCACCTTCTCTTTTCCACTCTTTCCCGAGTTCGACCTCGGCCGCTCATCGCCCCTCCAGGGAGCTGGCGAGCCACCGACGAGCGAGATTCCATTACCATCCTCGCATTTTATAGTACTCTCGTCGAGACTAGGAGTGTCCTCTTCGAAAACATCGTACTCACCGCCCTCGAAGATCTGGCGGAAGTCCGTGGACCGGACGGGGCGCGGGGTGTTTGATCGGGAGTCTGATTCCGCTTCGTAATATTCTTCCGTTACAGCGAGCTCGGCGGCTGTTACCTGTGCGGAGGGCACTGGCGGTGCTGAAGAAGCAAGAAGAGGAGGAGGTGGTGGTGAAGTGGGTGGTTGGCGGGACGCGTTGTTGTTCTTGAAGGAGGGGCGGGAGCGGGAGCTTATGAAGTTTGAAACGCCGGGAGAGCTGCGGCGGTTGTTCAGAATTGAGGAATAGGATGGCAGACTACTTGTGGAGCTTGGTCTGCTCATTGTGATAGTGGGAGATGGGATAATACAATGAAAGCGGTTGGTGGGATGGTTCGTTGTGCTTAAAGTTGTCCAAGATGGCGGATGGCAACTCAGTTATCGATAAGGCTCATTCGACGTCACTCGAAATAAAGACCCCGGTTACGATAAGAGCTTTTGACCACTACCGCTATGAATCCCAGGTTGGGAGTAGAGAAGGTGATGCCTCCTGTCAATTAGTGGAGTAAAGCAAGTGCTGTCAACATTAACTGTACGAACCGGGTTCCTGTAGCTCTGGTCCTTTGCATCCATACAGTGAATGGATGCGCGAGGATCGCAAAATCATCTACAACCACTGCGTAGGTATCTTGTAGGTTGAAAAATCTCTCTTACGGGATTATTTTCATTCAATTGCGCAAGCACATTATCGAATATCTAGTGTACAATAAAATAGGGGGAAAATAAAATTCGCTTGATGAATAAAGAAATGAACTCCGCCCGGCCTATCCCTACCTCAAACAAAAAAGAGAGACTTGTATGATAGTGTTAGAATCGTAGGCGAGGAGGGGCAAAACTAATTAAGGCCTCTCTTTTCGCTCTCGGAGTAGAAAATGACCATACGCCAGACTTTCTTGACCAGAGTTTCCGCATCTTCGTCGAGCGCCTATTGTGGGATTAGATGAATGTAAATAAATTTGGGGAATTATATAGTACCATTTCTAGCTCCTTCACCAGATCTTCCGCAGTACCACGTTTTCGGATATGCTCCAGAACAAAGTTAATGAGCTCTTGTTCTTGAACTCCAAGATACTGGAAAACGTTAATACCTAAATGTAAGTGCAATAGAAGGGGAAAGAAGTTACTTACTTCAACAATCTTCTTCTCCACGAATGGCTGTAACTTTTCATTAAGAATTGCTTCATCGATATGATCCCACTGCAACTTCCATTCGAATAAGCCCTTTCGGTCGCTTGGGATCTCTTGAGCCAGCTGCCTAACAAGCTTCTCCCTAGTCTCCTCGTCCATAACACTAGAAGAGTCGTATTGTATAGGCACAAGGACACGCTTGGTTTTCGATTCGTCTTCTTCCTCGTCTTCCAGCATCCCTTCAACTTCGGCAGCTGTCTTCCTTCTAGGTCCCTGTTGCTCTTGCTTCTTGCTTGCGGCCGCACCCAAAGCTAACTTAAATTTCTGTGGTTCCTTGATCTGAGCTGCCTTCTCCATTTCTTCGGCCTGTCTAGCTAAGAAGCTATCCGCCATAGATTCGGCGGCTCGCTTTTTGTCGATGTCCATCTCAGCCTGTCGAGTCTCTGCTTGCCGATCCCTTTCGTCCATCTCAATCTCCCTATTCCGGAACGCTGCCCTGTTGCGAATCCATATAGATCTATCAGCGTAATATTCCTCATTTTTCTTTTCTGCCTCAACATCATCGTCCCATTCTGCCAACCGTTTGCCCATAGCTGTAGTATCCTGTTTCTCTCTCCCATCGTCCTCCTGATCTCTAGCTTGCTCACGCTCTAGAGCGGAGGTCCTTGCTCTTTCACGATTAAGCCAGCGCCGTTCGTGGTCTAAGAATGTCTTCTCCTGATCTGCCTTCTTTTTCGCTTTTCTGCGCTTTTCCAGCTCCTCATCAGATGCGTCAGAATCTTCTTCCTCCTTGCTGTAGGAGAGCCCATTTGTACCACCGTTGACGAATGCGACCCCCTTATGATAATCCCTAGGAAGTTGACTGCCGGAAGACGGACCAGTTGGGATTTTCGTCGAAGTGCCTGGGGCCCCCGAGTGATCCCGCAATCTTGAAGGCCCAATTGGGATAGCATTCGCTCCGCCTGATGGCCCCGTAGGTGCTAACGGGGGTGGGGATGATGCAAGACGGTTTACCCTGGGTCCGTGATTCCTGTCCCGCTCCATTTTTTCTATTTCTTCTTCCCTCTTAAGACGTTCAAGGTCTCTACGATTCGAGCGTTCTCGGAAAGCTGCAATCTCCTTGGCCACCATATCACGCATATCTGCTGGAATATCACTCAATTCATCATCTGCCGAAAGGGGTATGGTCACAATTTCAGGTTGCGGGGCTGCATCGACACCGTCTGGAGCTGGTGTTTCGGAGTTCTTCTCGGGCACAGGAGTTTTGGAGCTTTCGGTGGTCTTGGGTACTCGTTTAGAAGGATCCTTGTATTCAATTAGCGTGGTTGCGAGAGCAGCCCTAGCTGACTCTCGCCGGTTCTTTAATTGTTGAGGATCCACCCGCTCTTCGCAATTTTCAATGTAGGTCACAGAATTATCATCGATGACCACCTATGGGAAGTGTTAGTGAACAAACAAGACTGCATCTAGGGGAAGATCGGGGTTGGATACCATCAGCTTCTTAGGTTCCGAGTGCTCATCAACAGCAGGTATCTCTAGGCCCTTGAGAGTCTCAATAGCGCATCCAAGACCTTCAGGATCCTCGTATTCAGCAAATCCGAACTTGCAAAGTTCCCCCTTCTCATTTGTGGCTCGAGTCCATTTTTTGAGCGGCGCGACAGACTAGAGAGGAGCAGTGGTCAGTGCCAGACTCTTGGTTAGACTTTACTTTTTAGAGACCATAACGATCTACCTTCAAAATCCTCTCTAGCCACTCATCGTCTAGATCCCTCGGTATAGAACCAACAAATACCGTCTTGAGTTGTTCCTCCACACTTGGTGGCGCTAGATCCGCAGCAGCATCCCTTGAAAAGCTCTGTGAAGACCCAGCCCCGGACTTGGATGTACTTGAAGAGGACGGAACGGGATTTTGCCGCGTCACGGATGTGCCGAGTCTGATAATTGGCGCGTTGAAGTTAATATTCGGTAAATTTGCTGGCGGGACAAATCCTGGCATTCCTGGCCGAGCAGGCATATTGGCCTGAGCCGTCCCCGGAGGGACACCACTAACACCAGGAGGGGGGGGAAGACCAGGTGCGCCCGGAGGACCGGTTCCGGGAGGCATTCCAAAGCCTGGAGGCATGCCCATCCCAGAGACTCCAGGAATTCCTGGGAAGCCAGGCGGCATTGTGGGCCGGCCGAAAGGTTCTATCGAGAGTCAGCAAGAGAAACGCGCAAATGAAGGAAAATTCTTACGCCCGTACGGATACATGGTCCGCGAAGTATTCGTAAATTGGGATAAGAAATGGTCAGGAGTAATAGAAGTACAAATGTCTTGCGGTTGACGACTATAACTGCGAGTGGTGGTGGGGTGGTGGTGGTGGTGGTGGTGTTGAGAGGATGAAAGAGCAAAAGAAAGCTTGTCGTGTTAAGGCTGGGTGAAAGAAGAGGTAAAATCCCAATATTTCTCAGAGTAAACTCAAAGGGTGAGAAAGCGATTACTAAGCACTCATATTTTGGATTTTTGGATGATTTTGTTTCCGCAACCAGACTTTAACTTATTCCTTCCCATTTCCGGTGCAACACCATTCGCGCGCCCACTCCCCTCAATACCATGGAGATCCGTCAGATGGCCCGGGCAGCCTCCTGCGCCCGGCCTCTTGCTTCCTCCTATCGCATTAATCCTATCCCCCGAACCGTTCTCCGGACATTCGCATATTCTGCTGCGCGATTCGAGGACAAAAAGACGGAAACCGGGCTATCGACCCCCACCACCGCTCAGACACCTAGTGTTGCTACTACCACTACCACTTCTACTCCCGAAACCACTACCCGCAGCGAAGAGCCTGATAAATCCCCTACACTAGCACAATCAGTCTTGGAGAGATTCTTCCACGTTGCTGGTGCAACACCTTCGCAACCGCCTTCACAACGTTCCTTCAACCGGGGCAGCATCCTTCCGACAGATCTTGTTAGTCGCAATCCATCGAGTGCCATCAACGTCCCACCTATCTCTGCCCCTTCGAAAGAACTCCCTAGGACTGGGCCGACGGCCGGTAGAACGGTCGAAGTTACCAGCGATCTTTCATCAGCCTTCACGAGATTACGAACGATAATTGCCCAGAATAAGCTCAGAATCGACCAACGAGAGCAGAGGTTTCATGTTCGACCTTCTCTGAAACGCAAGAGGCTGAAGAGTTTACGGCATAGGAAGAGGTTCAAAGACGCATTCAAAAGATTGGTTGGAATTGCTATGGACATGAAGCGAAAGGGAATATAGTGCTTTGGGCTTGGCCCTGAATGGAAGGCGCGTTTAGTTTTTGCTACAGTAGTTTATATCTTGGGGATAGATTAACTCAAGGGAGGTTTTTGGGATGTCGCTGTCAGTCATCAACGGTCAGAAAGTGGCCAATAGTGCTGGTTTGGATCTTTTTAGCTGGCAGAAAGAGGCTACTCGTATTCTCACTAGTATATATTTATTTCTCTCTTCCCTTCCCCTTTTCTAGCCACTACAAGTAAATAGTTTTGATACTCTGTTCAAAGCCCTGGGCATTTGCTACTGTATTCTAGCACTACTCATACTCGACCACTAGTGATGATCCTGTTCCTTGCATTCTTCACTGGATGGTAAATATAGTCAAATACAACTGGAGCAGGGTAGTTGGGCTGTGCTCTGCCAGGTACGGTGAGGTCAAGCCAGAAAAAAATGGATATAATGGACATCTTCCCCTGCCAGCAAAAATATTTTATTTTATCGCGGTCGCAGTCTCGCTTGCTGAGCCTCACTTCTCAACGTTGCCCACTTCTCCTTTCCATGAACCGATCCTTGATGTTGTCCCCTTTTATTTGATTTTTCATTCGTTTTCCCTGTCTCGTGGTTTAATATTCCTGTTTGCCTTTACTATTTCTTTCTTGGGAGGTTGTCGTTCCTTCTAGCATTTGATTCCTCCTCCCCTCTCACTTTACAATCACTATCCAGAAGCACGGAACTGAACTATGGCTCGTCTGGGAAGGTTAGGCTTCCTGGGACTTGCCGTCCTATTCCACTTGATTTACATATATTCGATATTCGACATATATTTTGTTTCCCCAATTGTTCATGGCATGCAACAACACCGCGTTGATGCCCCGGCACCAGCGAAAAGACTGTTCTTGATTGTTGGTATGCATATTTGCCTCCTGAATGAGTTTTCGGGGGTCCAACCTCAACTCTGTGCGAGTATATTACCTCCTAGTTCACAGCTAAATTCTAATCTAGGCGATGGTCTTCGCGCCGACAAATGTTTCCAATCCCATGACGACCCGGACTACCCTTCGGAAAACCGCTATCTCGCCCCTTTCATCCGATCCAAGGTTCTGAACGATGCTACCTTCGGTGTTTCTCATACCCGTGTACCTACTGAATCCCGACCAGGACACGTAGCGCTTATTGCCGGATTATATGAGGATGTCTCTGCCGTCACAACTGGTTGGAAGCTTAACCCGGTGAATTTCGACTCGGTTTTCAATGAGAGTCGGCATACTTGGTCCTGGGGATCACCAGATATCCTGCCAATGTTTAAGCACGGAGCTAGCGATGAGAGTAGAGTGGACGCATTTTCGTACGACGAAGAGATGGAGGACTTTACGGCTGGTACGATGTTATTGAGGCTTATAAGCTTTGGTTGGAGTAAAGCTAACACTTGCTCGGAGTTAAGATTCGACTAATCTTGATATCTGGGTTTTCGATCGCGTCAAGGAGCTATTCGAATCAGCTGCGCACAATGACCATCTCAATGCGATGCTTCGACAGGACAAGGTTGTCTTTTTCCTTCATCTCCTTGGGTTGGATACTGCCGGTCATTCCTACAGACCATACTCGGCCGAATATCTCCGAAATATCAAGGTTGTCGATGAAGGAGTTCAGCAGATCCATAAGCTTGTTAACGACTTTTATGGAAACGATGATAAAACAGCATGGATATTCACCGCCGACCACGGCATGAGCGATTGGGGATCTCACGGAGATGGGCATCCAGATAACACCCGCACTCCTCTTGTTGCATGGGGTGCCGGTGTCAAGAAACCGGTAGCGTCCAAGGTACTCGAGGCGACAGGTCATGAAGATGGTTTTTCTGGTGATTGGGGGCTAGGCGCTGTACGAAGAGTAGATGTCGCACAAGCCGACGTGGCTGCGCTAATGGCCTATCTCGTCGGATTGAACTTTCCAGTCAATTCTGTTGGAGAACTTCCATTAGAATACCTTGATGCAAATGTCTCTATGAAAGCAGAGGCATCCTTGGCGAATGCAAGGCAAATTCTTGAAATGTACAGGGTCAAAGAAGGTTAGTTCGGTTCCTATCCCGTCCTCCTTCATGGGAGATAGATTTACGAGGCGAATGATGGTTCATGATGGTAGTATGGAGCGACCGTTACTAATTTTAACAGAGCAGAAAAAGTTCACAACACTACGATACACCGCTTTTGTGCCCCTGGGCGAGGGTGAGCAATCTCTCGAAAGCCGTTTGGCGGAAATCCGGGGACTTATCGATAGCGGATCACATGAAAGGGCTATTGAAAAGTGTGTAGAGTTAATCAAGGCTGGTCTAGAAGGCCTTCGATACCTCCAAACGTGAGCCACATACCCCCTACGTGAAAAGACTAAAGATAGCTAAATAACCTAGATATGATTGGCTTTTTCTACGGAACCTAGTCACTGCGGGGTATCTGGGATGGATTGCATTTTCGCTCACAACAGTTATTGACCTGCATGTACTCCACGGAAGAATCGAGCCCGTCCGAACTACTGGGAGCTATATATTCTTCATTTCCTGTCTCGTAGCCATTTACTCCATCCTTATGATCCAAAAATCTTCCTGGACATATTATGCATATGCCTTTTTCCCGGTGATGTTCTGGGAGGAGGTATATACGAGGAAAGCCTCGATTGCAGAAGGGACGAGACAGCTTGTTGCGCACCTGGACTCATGGAGCGCATATATAGGCTTGGGCGCCAAAATAGTCGGGTTTCTTGCGTTACTAGAAGCTATGGTAGAGTTCCTCTCTTCCCTTTGATCAAGGGGTGTGGAGTTAGGTGCGAGGATTGGGACTAATGCGTTCTAAAAGGTATATGGATACTTTCGTCGTGAGGTTTTTACGGGATGCTTCCTCCTTGCGACTATCTGGCCCCTGTTCTATGGGTCCAGCTTTCTCCGAAAGAACAAGTTATTGGTCGTGAGTTGGATGGTATGCTGTATCTTGATGAGTACTTTTACCCTGCTACCCGTCATCAAGCAGGAAAGTGAGAGTTTGATGTGCGTCTATTCTTACGGAACGGGAAGGATGTTTGCGTATTATCAGGTGCTAACTGCAAGTAGATTGCTAGGAGGGTTTTTCATGTTTTCCTTGGGGTTGCTTTACATGATGTTCGGAGAGGCTGTTGCCAATGGTAGTGATGGGGCTCAAGTAGCCAGAAGTCAAGATTGGGTATCAAAATCCATTTTAGGATTACAGGTCTGTTGCATCGCCCCCAGGCAATTTAGGCGAAATTGGAATGCCGGTACTTGATAGATACTAACTATGGGTACAAAGCTTGGGCTGATTGGGCTCTCCATGTTTGTGACGAGATCCAGCGTCAGATCTCTGCAAGCGAAACTAGGTCTTCCCCTCGGGAACCAAGCTGTGGGGTGGCTTGTGCTCGGTTAGTTTGAATCCCTCCCCGCATTGCGTATCGCCGCCCCCGTGCCCTACTTACTAAGTTTCCTAAAAACCATAGTCCTCTCGATTGCTTGCCCGTTCCTGCATGGAATCCGACCCCAGGGTCATTACTTCCATAGGCTAATGGTCATTTTCCTCACCTTCTCACCCATATTTGTAATCCTTACCATCTCGTATGAGGGGCTGTTCTACGTGATGTTTTGCCTTACGTTGGTTGCTTGGGTCCGCTTGGAGCACAAAATCCACCTGCACTCGTACCGAAAGCTGCCGAAGTCTCCGGGTTCTCGCGAAGGGGAAACGAAAGATGCATCGCCTGGGCCGGATGAAACACTCAAGAAAAGTTCAACGGCTTCCACAACCGGGCCACAGACCCCGCACCCCCCAAAATGGAGAGAACTAACCCTTGCTGATGCAAGGATTGCACTGTTTTTCTTCTTTTTGATTCAGGTGGCGTTCTTCGGAACTGGCAACGTTGCTTCGTTGTCATCTTTCTCTCTAGACAGTGTATATCGCCTTATACCAGTGTTCAATCCACTCGCAATGGGGGCACTTCTGGTCTTAAAGCTGATGGTCCCGTTTGCGGTGATCTCAGCGAACCTTGGGATACTGAACAGGAGGATAGGAGTGGCGCCAAGCTCTCTGTTCATGATAGTCATGGCTATCTCAGATGTCCTAACACTCAACTTCTTCTATATGGTTCGGGATGAAGGGAGCTGGTTGGACATTGGTACGACTATCAGCCATTTCTGCATATCGAGCCTGTTGGGGGTCTTCGTCTCCGCATTAGAATTCGTGAGCGAGGTTTTTGTTGGGGGGGTGAGCATGGAGGGCAGGACTCCCATGCCCTCCTCCCCTTCTCCCTTGAAGGGTGGTGTGAGTGTGCAGAATGGGAAACCTACGAGAGGCTCGAACGCAAAGGCTGCTAACGGGGCCTCTTGAGGGCGGCTAGAAGGGGGGGATAAGGGAAAAGCAACATTTTATTGGGGAAAGGCTTTATCTATCATGCCTAGTGTGTAATTTTAGACGTGATAACATTATCATATTATAGTTACGGTGGTAGCGATACTTTTTTTTCCCCTATCTCCCCCACCTCAATCCAGTGTATGTATGTGTGCCAGGGAGCACCCTCTGCACCTCTCCCCCTAGGCATTACCCACGAATAGAAAGTAGAAGTAACAGATGGTACAATACGACACGATAGGTACATGTCCCAAGCATATTGAACCCGAATATTTGAGTCCGAATTCAGTACGGGGTCACAGAAATCTGCCACACTAATTTTTACCCCCTGTGTTCGGGTTCAATATGTGTCGGACGTGCAGAAGATCCAACCCTATCCCCTTCTTCCTTTCCCTCCTCTTCCTATTTGTATCATGATATCATACCTGTAATAAATCGAACCCCTAAATATCCGAGGAAGCCCCACCCTTCTCGCCCTGAGATGGCCAGGATCTAGGATCCTACCGGTACTTGTAGCGTAGTACGAGTCGCACGAATGGCAGCGGCCCATCATGACATTAAATTTTTGCTTTTGTCCAGCACCCAGACTTTCACATGCGAAAAAGTAAACGCATAGCACGACATCAGGGGAAGGAGAAGCCGTCGCCGTCGCCCCAAAAGATGAGGTGAAATAAAGCACGGGCGGGGTAGGGCACGGCACCAGTGCTCGAATGCGGTACCGGTAGTGTGTACAGTATATCATACGAGTACGAGTACCTGAGCTATGATCTCGTAGCCGATCAAAGATCACGGAGATCCTGCGAGTATGATACTGTACTTTACAGGGCAGAGTAGAGTAGAGAGTGCCGGTGCAGTATTCGTATGATACATACCCCAAGACTGTGCGAGATTGTGTTGGCCTATTCTCTTCTCAGTTAATTTATGTGCTTTTCTGATTGCCTCTTTCTTTCTTTCTTTCCTTCCTTCCTTCTCCCTTGAGGGAGAAGAGGCAGGATACCAATACCGTACCGGTACCCTTTCGTCCGTTACCGCAAACTCCGAGTTGACTACGGTATGATAGCCTGTGTGATGTGTCATGAGGGTTTGTCCCGCTTTTGTCGTTTTTTGTCTTTGGGAACGGACTGTCGGGTTCTTTTCACATGTTTTTTTTGTCGTTGTTTGGATGGATGGTCAGGTCAGGTGGTGGAGTACAGTATCTGGGTTTGGGTCTGGTAGCGTCGCGTATGATATGGTAGTCTGGGATAGGTGGGGATCACGATTCGCTGTAGGTAGGTAATTCGCGATGGGGTGGGATATCGATACTTGGTGGGCATTGATACCGTATGCTCGAGTACAAGTACCGTATTGTAGCCTTGGTGGCGCGTTCTCCCATTGTGGGTTAACTTGACCATGAGAAATATCTGTAATAATAGTGCTAGAAGGCTTCCCCTCCCCAACCCCACCCACTTCGATACCGTACTGGTATTTGGGTTCCCTTGAAAGCAGTCTGCTCCCTTGCAGTTTAGAACCAAGGATAGATTCAATATTTGCGAGCCGCTTCCGATAACCATGCGGCGTAAGTACTCGTACCCGGGTGTGTCCATAATAAAATTCGAAAAATGAGGCTCCGATTCGTTCGTTACGGTGATAATAATAATATTATGATGATGGGAATAAGAGCCTCAAACAGTTGCAATCGTTAGAAGAATTGCGAGCATTGATATCAGTGTGCTCGTGCATGGGGAAAAAAGAAAAGAAAAGAAAAAAGGGATTGGAAAAAGGTTACACAATGTCATTTGATATTCGGTTCACATGTCAAAAAAGGCCCTCCTCCTCCTCCGGCGTTGGACCACCGCCCGCCGCGCTCTAACTGTAATTGTGCTTGTCTTGAATTGCGAAAAACCCTGTCGCGAAAAAAAAAGACAACCGTTTTATGGGGCTGCATCATATTACCGGTATTAGAAGCGCAGCGGGGTGCGAATTGCAAACATTGTATGGTTAGGTTTCTCAGATTGCTAAGATTGTGTTCAGGACTATGATCCGCCTCGGGTACCGGTATTTTTGAAACGGCGGATGTGCGGGGTTGGGAGTTTCGTGTCGTATGGTTTCTTTTTTCTTCTTCTTCTTGCTTTTCTTTTTCTCTCCTTGTTCGTGCTGGGGGGAAGGATTGCTTGCTTGCTCGAGCACCGGTGCTTATGGTACTGTATGTGTTCCACCACCTCCCCGCCTCCTCTTCTTTTGTATCGTGGGGTTGGGTGAGGGTGTACCTCATGTATGATATACTGGCATCCAGGGGGATAGGAAAAGGTTATCGTGCGGAGCTCGTAAGCTGATAGTATCACACCCTACTGAAAGAAGCACACTATCGGTAGTCGCGGCGGCGGTGATTTTACTCGGCTGCTCACGACAATTTAGCCAGTCGATGCATGGCATACAATACTGAGCGAGGAGGCAGACAGGCTGAAGTTTAAATGCGGGACAGATAATTGAGTCTGGAGTTGCTGAAGTAGGACAGGGCCGGATTCTTGGTCATAGGTTTCAAAAACAAACAACTATATGGCAGTGTACTCGAGTACATGTATCTGTGTGATGATACTCTACACCAGAGGAGTGCTATGGGCCCCTATGGGTCCTGTGGTTTATCAATGTTGACGATGTGCTATGATACAATATTATTATGGTGGGCGACTTCCGGTTAGGTATACTGTGTGATCAGTTATGGGTAGGAATTGCGTCTTCCCCTCATCGCTTATTGCCGGTGTGGGGATGGGATGGACTCCTGCAATGCCGCAAGAGCGACGAGTGAGAAAAAAAAAGAAACTTCGCATCATTGTTTGTGACCCAATATACTGTTGGATAGTAACATACGAGTAGTGCAATCAATTAAAAAATTAAAAATTCCGTGCCTGGGACCCTTCCACCATAGTTATCGGACCTGGCATGGCCATCCCTTGTCTCCATCAACGAGCTTCACCCCTCCTCTTCCTGTCGGTGTTGCGCTCTAGTACGGTAGGGACGAAAAAGTGGTAAAACTTATGGGCAAAACAGGGATTTGTGTTGATCGATGGGGAAACTTTGTGGAGAGAGGCACAGGGTTGTTGGGATTAGAAACCCAGACTGGCTGCACCAGTATCTACTTGAGTACGGTACTCGAGTATCGCTCTCCGATGCATGAATTTTGGAGATTCTGTGGGGGCTTCTCAGGGTTTCAACTAATCTCCATAAGGCCAACCTGTGTGCCATGACTAATTTGTAATTATTGGTTCGGGATATCTTGTTATTGATGAGATAATGTGTCTGGGATCCACCTCAAGTTGTTGATTGTGTCTGCCAGGGCTTACCGTACTGCTATTATTTTCCATTTATACTGACTGTCTGCTCACCCCCTCCCCCCTACTGTCCAATCTTGCTAATACTTTTTTTCCGATTTTTTCGTCCCTGCCCGAGTGCAGTACCAGTACTGCACCATACGGTAATTCGTCACATCCCTCCCTCCCTCCTTTCCTTCCCTCCTACGCGCGCCACTGTTCCATCCTCCTCCTCAGAGCTATTCATATCGGCTCTCAAATATGCTGTGGTAGCTCATGACATTCTCCAATTTATCTATCTATATAGCCATGATATCCACACGGCCCTAGCTTAGCACAATAACGGTGCAGTGCGGTGCGGTAGTCCTGTCAGCCAGTCGCGTTGTCTACTAGCAATAAGTACCTAAACTTCCAAGCCCTACCGGCGGCAGTAACTGGCTGGAAACTTGTTGGCTCTTGGCTGTGAATTTCTTGGTGGATTAGTGGATCGGAGGAATTGAAGTTCCTTGGACTTATCATTCCTAACGGACGTCGGAGCAAAAGCGAAAAAAAAAGAAGAAGAAGAAGAAAGGAAGGGCCCTCCACATGTTCGTCTCGTTTTTGTAACACTTTTATTTTCATTTTTTTCACACAATCGACACAAGTTTGGGGCTTCACTCGTTCATTACCGGTACTTCGTGCAGTACGTATCAACTGGTGGCCGGATCCGGGCATTAAGTATTATCAAACCGGCGTTTTTGCACGCAATAAGTTGCCAGTTTGGAGGTGACATCGAACGAACGAAGAAGGAGAAATCAGGGGAATGTGGGAATGTAAGAGAAAAGGTGGGGAATACAGCACGATAGATAGGGAAGAAGAAGGGAGGGGAAGAAAGGAAGGCACGATAGGCAAGAGGAAGAAAGAGGAAGAAAGGAAGGCACGAGAAGAGGCAGCGGCAGCATCAGAAACAGAAGAAGCAGGAAAAATCATCCACTCTCACTCCTCCTTCCCCCACCCCCACCTCTCCGCATCAAACGGACCAACCAAGAACAGTCCCCCACCCCCCTCTCCACCCCCCCCGAAACATCATAGCCCTCCCAAATACCAATACCAATACCCGCTAGAGTGCCGCTAACCCACGTTCTTTTTTCCTCCTATCTTCCATCTGCTTTGCTCTACAATTTCCCGTTAACTTTACTTCCCCGCGTGTTCCTGGCGCATCCTCTTTCTTGACCTATCCTACACGTACCATAGGCATACCTTCTACAATACCTACCTACCCATCTACCTGCCTACAAACCAACCAAACCAACCAAACCATCGCCCATCGCCCATCTCCCATCACCGTCATCACAGCAGCGGATATCGCCCCTACTCCCGCCATCATTCCTCTTCTACTGAAATTAGTACCTTTCTTCTTCTTTTTCATTTTTTCATTAATATTTTTTTACAATACCGATACGATAACTCTAGCAAAGCGTTCATTGCGTCTATATAATTCGAGAATCGAGAAATGCCTCCTGAAGCCATGACAGAAAACTCGAGGGCTGAGAGTGTGGGTAGTGGTGCGTCGCCGTCGGCCTCGTCTCAATCGGGTACCGGTATACCTACTAGTCAGAATTCTTCACATCCAAGCTTTCGGAGGTACGCTTCTTAAAAATCTCCTCTGCCTCGTGATTTTTTTTGATTCTTCCCTCTCGTTATTCTGCTTTGGAAGGAAACAAAGAAGAAGAAGAAACAAATTCACATCATACCCCAAAAAGTCTCTTCTCGCCGTCTCTATCCCCCCCCAAGAAGGCAGAGTTATACCGGAAGGGTTTCCGTCTACAAGGGGTGGGGAATTTCTGAGGGTTACAAAAGGAAAAATATTCAATTTATCCGGAAGTAATATTACGAGGGATAAGACCCTTGGGGAGCACAGCCCTGGGTGAGAAGAGACATGGGATAGTGGGGGAGAGTTCATAATTGGGAGTTTTATTGTATTGTCAATTTACTGACGGGTTGGAATGGCCTTGGTCCTCGGCCTTTGGGTTCTTACAATAGGCAACGTGCGGCCAGAGCTTGTGAAGTGAGTGTCTAAAAGAATGGAGCTATTTGTGGGGCATTTTTCGTCGTTTTCGGATTATCGAGAAAAAGCCGCTGCTATGGGGAGGTTGTTGCATTATTCGGAATAGAGGCTGACTTGGCTTTGATTGAACATAGACATGCCATGCAAGAAAGGTACGATTCATCTCCTACTTTTGCCGTTGCCTTTACATAAGGGTCCCTACGGAAAGCTGATGAGTGGTATAGGTTAGATGCGATGCCGCTAGCCTCGGTGTTCCGTGCACGAACTGCGTCGCCTTTTCCATCGAGTGCAAGATTCCCACGCCGAAGAGGAAGAAGGTTGCTGGGGCTACAAAGTCAAGAGATGGTGATGATGAGTACGTTTTTAACCTTTACCCGGTTGGTATTTGGGGTCGGAGATGGGGCGATCCTGACAATGGTCATGGGGGGGAGTAGGTCTTCAGAACGACAAGGCTCGGTGCAAGGCCCGTCGCCATCACCGGTGGATAATATCCAAATGAACTTCAACAAAACTCCGCAGACTACAGTCTTACCGCATCAGGATGGGACCCCAGCTCCAGGCTTTCCGGAGGCCAAATCAGCCCAGGTCGCCGCCGATAATAGGACTCTCACTCAGTTTATGAAGCCCAAGTTTGCTAGGGCTCCCATTAAAGAGGCTGGAAGGGTTGCGTATTTAGGTAGGGCATGGCCAGGGAGTAGTCGGCATGTGCAAAGACTAACTGGGTCTTAGGTGAATCATCAAATCTCAGCTTACTGGTTCACGATAAACATGGCACGCCGGACGTTGTGCATTACCCCCTACCGGAGAATATTCGAGGGTCGAGGGCTAGGTTAACAGAGCTGGACGCTATTGAGATTGAGATCCTTCATCAGCGGGGTGCTTTCCTGTTACCTCCGAGAGCTCTCTGCGACGAATTGGTCGAAGCGTACTTTAAATGGATTGCCCCGATTGTACCTGTAATCAATAAGAGTAGGTTCATGCGGCGATATGGAGATCCTAAGAACCCGCCATCACTCCTGCTATTGCAAAGTATATTGCTTGCTGGGTCAAGGGTGTGTACGAACCCACAATTGATGGATGCCTCTGGGTCTACTACCCCGGCAGCTATGACCTTTTACAAGAGAGCTAAAGCCTTGTATGATGCAAATTACGAGGACGACCGCGTTACTATTGTACAGTCGTTGGTATTGATGGGGTGGTATTGGGAGGGTCCTGAGGGTTTGTTTAGCATCTGATGTTTATGCTAACACGTGCTAATCTTCAATCTCAGATGTAACAAAGAATGTATTTTACTGGAGTCGGGTAGCTACTATCGTAGCTCAGGGTTCTGGCATGCATAGGAGGTTTGTATACGAGTGATGTCTTGAGGGTCGAACCTTAACTAATTCAGTGTAGTGTTGAACACTCTCAATTAAGCAAGGTGGACAAAAAGCTGTGGAAACGGATATGGTGGACGCTCTTTACTAGGGATCGAATGGTAGCTGTTGCTCTTGGAAGGCCAGTGCATATTAACACTGATGATTCAGATGTTGAGATGGTCCAAGAAGAGGATTTCTTGGAGGATGAACCTGGATTCCCTACGGAGTATCCACCAGATCCTCTCCATATCCAATTCTTCCTTCACCATGTCAAACTGTGTGAAATTATGGGATTGGTATTATCCCAGCAGTACTCGGTGGCCTCCAAAGCAAGGAGACAGAATGCGATTGATCTGGTTCACAGCGATCTTGCGCTTGCCGACTGGATGTTGCACGTGCCGCCGGCCATGCGCTATCACGTCGAAGATAAGTCAAGACAAAACTTCTGGGCGGCCTCGCTCCATTCTACATATTAGTGAGCTGATGACCCCTTTTTTCCGTTTCACTTAAAATGGTATGCTGAAACGTTAATGCAGCACAACTCTATGTTTGCTTCATCGGGCGCATATGCCACCGGTGAGCACCGCTCCTAATGGGATGGAGGATACCTCCTATCCTTCACGGAATATTGCTTTCCGGGCTGCAACGGCTATTACTTCCATCGTTGATAATTTAGCCGAACATGACCAACTCAGATACTGTCCTGCGTTCATTGTATACAGTCTCTTCTCGGCTTTGATCATGCATGTGTACCAGAATCGCTCAACAAACCCGACAGTGGTTGCCGATTCTAAGGAACGCATGAGAAAGTGTATGAAAGCCCTAAAGGAGGTTTCGAAAGTGTGGATTGTGGCGAAGATGGTATACACACTTTTCGAGTCTATTCTGGGGAACAAAGCCCTAGAGGAGCGACTCCAAAAGTCTACCGGGCGCCGTCATCACTCCCGGAAGCATCAGCAAAACCGGACCAATAGGGAAAGTTCGACTTCTACGGAAGTTCGCAGTACCACTGAACCCATTAAGAGGAAATTTGATGAAATGGATATAGGCGGTCATTCTGGAAGGCCGGTACCTAATATGTCATACGAAAGATCTAGGCCCCAGACACCAGCCCCGACCCCAGGAAACATCCAGAACAACACAATGGGTATGTCCGCTCCAGGCAACACGACGCCGCATCTCCGACAGGGAACAGATATATTCATGGGCGGACAGAGCCAAGGAGGAACCCGCCCCCCTACTCCATTCCAGCAACCCAACATGTCTGTTGCTGCCACCCCCCCAGACCTTTACTTGGTCACACGATCTTCACCGCCGATCCCCCAAAGTCTATGGGAGAATTTCCAGCCGGGCCAGCTCTTTCCAGACGATTCCGGAATCTCATACCTATCACCACCAAACCACAATAGCAGTTCGGCGCTGGACCCACAACTAACGAGCCCATCCATGCCATTATCACAGAATTCGATGAACCAGCCCATGCAAAGTCAGATACAAAGCACATCGCCAATCTCCATGAGCGGCATACAGAACACAAGCATGTCCCAACAGCATGCCTGGCCGGCCCCATTCGAGATTGACCCGAATGGGGCTATGGGCTCTGGGAGTAGCCCTGAAGACACCTGGAGTAATAGTAGTGGTGAAAAGATAGTTCCGACGGCGTTGAATGTCGAAGATTGGTATGATTACCCCCTCCTTCTGTTCTTGTGTTAGGGACGCTAATGCCAGGCGCGTGACAGGTTCAACTTCTTTGGACTAACCGGGGAGCTTGGGACCCTTGGCGAGAACGGAGCGCCAATCTGAAGATGAATGAAGGAAATGGTAAAATAAATCGTTTCTTGCTGTAATACCACGGATCCTTCCCCCCCTCCCTTCTCAATTATTGTGACCTACATGTCATTCGTTCGCTATATCCCCCTCCGGGGGGGGAGTGGAAATGCGCTTTCCTTGTTTTATTTTTTCTTTCCTTTTCTCCCCACTACCTCTGGATAGGGAGTTCTCACCCCCCGTCCTTGTTTTCATTTTTCGTCAGGTCGTCAAGAAAATTCGGAACGAGTCATTGAGGCAAAGATATATGGATGTATGGATGGATGTAAGATGTGTGGTCCGAAATTTAGTCGCTTATGCGTACGTCCGGCAAACGATGGGAGGTTTTCTTCTTCAAAAGGGTGGATGTATGGATGGAGTTTAGGTTGGTAAGGGGTGCGGGAGTTTTCCTTCAGGGTTTTTCTTTTTTTTCTTTCCGATATATGGATTAATTGTGAAGTTTGTGTGTTGGATCGTAATGTAATGGTAAAATTTTGTGCACTCTCGGTGGGTAACAGAGTCGCATAATATTATGATAGCAGCAGCAGTAATAGTGTAGTAAGCAACCCTTGATACATCATAAATGCTCACTCGCCTGCGTGCTTACACCCTACCGTTCCATACCATACTATAACGTAGGGAATTATGATTCTTGAGCAAAGTATATTTCTTTGTTCTTGTGTTTAGAGATAGAATATGGCATAAGCAGAGAGTGTGCGAATTACTTTCCTTGAAAATCGAAATCGGGTTTTCGATTGATCCCGGGGTGGAGATGGTACCGGTATGGTGTGGGCTGTGGGGTTTGTTAACATTGCACCAGTACAGTATTTGTGCCGGGTGCCGCCTTTTCTTGTGTTTTTTTCCCACTCGAGGAGTGCGGAGCACGCTTGTATAATACCATAATTACAGTATCTCCCTTCCCCCCGGGGTTGAGTAGGGGTTGTGGTATGGCTGTCCATGGACGGAAACACGGTACGAAGTTTTGGAGTTAGTGAGTATGGCGTGGCCCGGTGCTTGGGTTCTATGGAGGTGTTATTTCAGATAAGCTTTGTAGGATGGGGAGTCAGTGTCGTAGGGGCCGGGAAAGCCTCGGGAGCTGCAGGCAACTTGACGTCGCGCCCCTTCCCGCCTGTTCGTCACCCTTACCTGCAGGCACGGTATGATACAGAATCCGCCGTTACACGAAAAGGGGTTGCTAAACCCTCCTGAACCATTTTCCTTTCTCTATCATCCTTTTTCACCCTCGCACGCGCACAACATACAGTATACCTTCCTGCCAACTTTGCCGACCTAAAGCAATCCGAGTCTTTTTTCCTTCTTATAATAATTCCCCGGATAAATGACCAGCAAGCTCTTAACCCTCCCAACTGACATCCTCATCTCCATAATTGTGCACCTGCCCACCGCCTCGTGTCTAACGCACCTCTCGCAGACGTGCAGGTCGCTGCACGCTTTTATATCTGCCGAGGGCTGGCGCGTCTTCGTGCAATGCCGGCACGCCGGCTTCCATGCGAAGGTGACGAGGGCACTGCCGCACGGCAAGTCGGCCCTCACCTGGAACCGGTGGGCGGAGGAGCTGACGGTGACGCGCAGCAACTGGGACAACTTTGGCTTCCTCGCGAGCGGCCTGTTCGTCGAGGGGAAGTGGCGGAGTCGGAGGAAGAAAAAGGAGGAGGAGCAGAGGTTGGGATTGCGGCGTCGGGCGCAGGAGGAGGCGTGTGTGCCTGTTATCGACCTTTGGGAGGAGTGGGCGGGCGGGGAGGAGGTGCTTGTCATTGGCGCTGGGACGAACATGATGGTGAGGAAGAGGAGGAGGCATGGGAGGAGTGATGGGTGGTGGAGGTACGAAAGGGTTATTGCTGGTGCTGGTGTTGGCAGTGGTGAGAGGGATAAGGATAGCGATAAGAGCAAGGGCAGGGGCAGGGGCAGGGGCAGGGATGTGGATATGGATGTGGATGAGGGGGAAGAGGGGGCTATTGGGGGGGAGGGCGGCGACGGGGGTGAGGAAGAGCCGACCGTATTTGAGATTTTCAATGCGAAGCATCGCGCAAGTTATCTTCGCGGCTGCAGGGATAACCCGCAGGATTACACTGCTGTCCACCTTTTGGGCTCCGGCGGGCTGGATAATGCCGAGATCGCCGTCGTCGGGCGAGCTTCTGGCGCGCTGGAAATGGTAAAATTGACCACGGGCCCCGGAAGGGCTGGGAGAGTGAGCGTGCTGGGGCGATTCGAGACCCCGGTGCGCAAGAGTCAGTGGGGTCCCAGGATTGGCAAGTACACCTCCATACTCCCGCACGTTGGTTCCGGGAACCAGTGCGGCCTCATGAGCGCTGGTGTGAGGACGGGCCTGACATCGAGGTTTGCGCTCTACAGGGTGCATATCCCCTCTGACGACGATTTTCAGGTAACGCCCCAGGCACCGGTGTCGGAAGTTGAGATGAGCGCTGGCGATGGGGATATATGGAGCACGAATTTGCTTTCGCCCGAGTTTTTGGCTGTTACAAAGACCAATAGTCATAAGAGCCCTTTGTGTGTATATGCTGTTACCCCCGATGGGGTTCGGAAGACGCCTATGAGGTCTTTTCCGGATCCACTAGGGCTCAGGGCGAGCACGGATGCTACTGCGACTGCCCGATTGGAAAGTTTCGCGGGCGAGTTTCCTTCTGGGCGGGTCTTCTTAAGTGCGTGGTCTGGTGGTGACTTGAGGTATTCTCCATTCTACTTTACAATCTACGCTCGAGGCTTGTGGCTAAGCCAATGGCTGGCGACAAAAGCATGCACGACCTCCGCTCCCCCAAGGAAGCCGTCGCTCGCTGGGGCAGCTTCATATCCAAGCCCATCCGCTCCCTGCATACCCTGAACTCGGGCAAATTCCTGGTGGGCCATAGCGAGGCCTGCATGCTCCGAGTTTTCGACATTAGGAGCAAATACGGCGACTTGGATGAGTGCATCCCGACCGAGGGCAAATGGTCGAAATACCCGTACAGCTGGGTCACCAACTTCCAACTCCCGGGGCGCTCTCGGCCGGAGCCTATGGACCCTGTGTTAGCGCTCGCCGTGTCGCCTTGGGCGGAGAAGAGTGTGTACGCTGCCACCCCCGGCATGGTCTGGGAGCTGAATTTCGCTGGCACGATGACTAGAGCGCCCGAGCGTGTTCCTGTCGTGCCGGGAATGCCGGCGTGGAAGAGGATGTGGAAGCGCTCCAGGGTTTGGAGGAAGGCAGATGAAGAGAAGGAGATGGTTGAGCCCGTTACGCTCGCGGTTAAGGCTTACAATGGATTGCTGTGGGGGATGTATCATCAGCGGCCGCCACGGAGGGTTTATCAGAGGTATGTGTAGATATTGTTTTGTTTCGTATTTATTAATTTTTATGTATGTTAGTTTTCAGTAGTTTTTTCCTTTTTCCTCTTTCCTCTTCGTGGTTGTGGGTATGGGCGGGTAGGAGGGGTGGTTTATGCGAGTGATTGGGGGTGATCAATTTAGTTTGGATTGTGCTAGGAGTGTACCGTGCTATACGGTTCACCAGAGTGAGCGGCGAGCGCAGAATCTGTATGTAAGAGGTAGTTATTAATTATTCATGTCTGTAATATACAGCACAGTAGTCCCACCCCACCCCCTCTTCCTCCACCTCTTCCTCCTTCCACCTCAGCCCTTCCTCCCCCCAACAAACAAAAGTCCCCTCACCAAAACGCCGCAACCAACCCAACCCAACCCCACAATCGGAAAAAAAAACATGTCCACCAAAACCCCAGACCCCAAACCCCTCTACGCAATAACCAAAACAACCTTCTCCCAAACAAGCTCCCCCTCCCCCTCCCGGGAACAGGAAGCGACAAACCCCCCAGGAGGCCTAGAAGGAGAGGAGGAGGAGGAGGAGGAGGAGGAGGAGGAGGAGGAGGCAGGAGAGGGAGAAGGAGAAGAAGAAGAAGAAGAAGACCGAATAACCTCCACGGAAATCTACGCAATATATGCCGACCGCGAGGCCGCTAATCGTGCTGCTAGGGTCCTATTGAGAGAGGTGGCAGCGCGCGCTGGAAGGCTTGGGAGTCATGGGAACCCGTTGGGGAGGTATGGGGAGAGTATGGGGGAGGATTTTATGTATTTTGGGGAGTTGGTTTGGTGTGGTGAGGGGGTGCAGGAGGGGAGGGGGTGGAAGAGGAGGAGGCGGCGGAGGAGGAGGGTTGAAGTTAGGGTTTTGGGGGTTTTGGGGTATTTGTAGGGAGGTACCGTATGGTATCATATTATGTGTAGTGTTATGCTGTGTGGTTAGACTACCGTAGTTACTGTGGCTTGTAGGGGTCTTGATTATGGAGGTTTTTATTATTATTATCTTTTATTTATCTAGATGGTTTCTGTGCTGTTTGGGTTACAGTATCATAGGAGTTATCATAATCATGTGCCGGTATGATAGGTTGAGTTGAGTTTCTGTGTCGTCGCGTGCTCGCGTGCATGGGGGTTCGTTTTTTTAGGTTTAGTTAAAGTGTGGAAAGGAAAAAAACGCGTTCCCCTATGTTTTTCGTGGTGGGTAACGTGTTGCTGCTTTCCTCAACACCTCCACCACCTGCAGCAGTGTTACTATCTGACAAGCTGCTGCTTCTTTCTTACACTCTCTTTCAAACATTCACGAATAACTTCTTCTTCTTCTTCCTCTCCTTCTCCTTAAGTCATAATATTACTCCCTTCGCTCATTGGTTTAAGCTTTTTGTTCTTTAATACGGCTTTCTTTTTTCTTCTTCCTTTCCTTCGAGGGTTGTTATGTCTTGCCTTTTTTGAATAAAGTGAGTACGTTAAGCAAGAAGGAGAGAAAGAGATAAACACTTTGAGCGGGGGAACGGAACGGACACTACACTCTTTGAATATATACCCAAGTTGTGTGAATAACAACGCGTTTTACCTATCCGCAACTACCCGCCTATTCACTCACCCACTCAGCCTAACTACCGCATACGCAGAATGTACATCCCTCGACACCTTCTCTCCTCCGCCTATGCCCACCTGAAAGCCCACGCACACTCCACAAACCCGTCAATTCTTCTCCTCTGCGCACTAGACACCGATTCCCTCTGCGCCGCACGAATCCTGACGCACCTCCTCAGGCAAGACTACATACCTCACAAGATACACCCGGTCGCCGGCTACCAAGAGCTCGAGAATGTTAATAAAACACTTATTAAGGGGAATGAAGAGCTGCGGTTTGTGATTTGCTTGGGGTTGGGGGGGTTGATTGACATTGCTGCGTTTTTGGACTTGAGCAGTGGGGGGGGAGAAGAAGGGGTGAGGAGGGTGGAGTGCTGGTTGGTGGACGGGAGGAGGCCGTGGAATTTGCACAATGTTTTTGGCGATGGTGGCGGGGGAGGGAAAGAAGTGGAAGAGAGAGCGAATGGGAAGGTTAAGGGTGGGAGGTATGGCGTTGGGGAGGGGGTCAATGGGGTAAAGTGCTTTGATGATGGAGATATTGAAGAGGAGTTGGAAGGGGAGGGAGTGGCGTTCCGGGCACTGGTAGATATGCCGGAGATCGACGAGGATAGTAGTGATGATAGCGATGATGACGAAGAGGAGGAGGAAGAGATTGAGGAGGTTCAGGATGATGGAGGAAGTGAAGATGAGGACGAGGGTGGTGGGGTGCGGGTCCAGCTGAGTGTCGGGTCTGGAGAGGGGGTTGCCAGCGGAAGGAAGAGAAAGAGTTCTGAACAGCCGGGCGGTAGTAGCGACTGTGAGGGGGAATCAGATAGAGAGGTATCGAGAGTTCGGCGGCGGAGGAGAACAGGGAGCGATCTGGTTTGTCGTCTGCCACCTAATTGACTTTAGTGGTGCTTACCTTCACACATAGTCTTCCCGGGAATCTTCGCCACTGATTCATAGACATACACTCCTCTCGTACCCTTCCTCCAAAGCACTCGCCTCCTCGCCTCCACCCGCACACTCGCATTCCCCACCTTCTTCACCCTCACAGCAGCTGCCCCTCCCACCGCCCGGGCGTCCCCCACCATCCGCGAAGGTTCTTCGGAGAAAACTCCGTCGTCTACGAGAAAAGCACGAGTCTACCGTTTCAGGTTACTACACCCAGGGAACCTGGTACGGCGAGCCAATATCCGGTCTCCTTTACTCTCTGGCCTCCGACCTTGGCCGTGAGGACAATGACCTCCTCTGGCTGGCCATCGTAGGCCTCTCCTCGGGGGAGGTTATCGGCCGGGGGATAACCTCTGGCCCACCAAGGAAAGTAGGAGGTCTCGGCTGGGTAAGCACCACTCGAGAGGACCAAATCCGTGCAGTCCTCCGAGACGAGGTCCGCAGATTGAATCCTCCGGAGGCCCCACCCTCGGGCTCCTCCAATGCCTCAAGTAATATCAGTAGTAGTCTACAAACCACCGCCCGATCACCGTCCGACACCGCCATTAGATTGTCGCCGGAATACAGGTTCATGCTCATTCGTCATTGGTCCTTGTACGACTCGATGCTGCATTCTTCGTTCTTGGGTACGAAGTTACATATTTGGTCAGAGTCTGGGCGGAAACGGCTGCACAAGTTGTTGGCAAAGATGGGGTTTAGTCTTAGTCAGTGCAAGCAAAGCTACACGCACATGGACATGGACTTGAAGCGGAGCCTTCGCGAGAGATTAGAGAAGTACGCTCCGTTGTATGGCCTCGAGGGTGTCGTACGAGAGGGGTTTGTTAGGTGCTGGGGGTTTAGAGGATGCCTCAGCGCGGCGGACGTAGCATATGTCATCGGTGGACTTTTAGAAATGGGGCGAAAGGGTAACAGCACCAACAATAATTCAACAATCACACCCATATCATCATCTGCCGGTAAAGCCCCGGAAGCACCGGTAGACCCTGACCCAGCCGACGAAGCCCGCAAGGAAGAAGCAAGAGAATCCGAAAGTTGGATAGCCAATTTCTGGGCTGCTTACGATGCACTCGAAGAGTACCCCTCACTTTTTCCCTCCCTTCCTCCTCCAACTCTGGCTAATCTTCACTAGCATTGAGGCTTTGAAATCCGCCCTCCCAACAGCGATGGACTTGACCCGTGCAATTCTGCGAACGGGCACCGGATTAATCGAAAAGCGTCAAATTCGTTTGCTGCGTGCCTTCCGGCTCGCAGTCGTCAAGGAGGGCCCTGACGTCTCAACCTTCACGCACCCCAATGCATTGTCGAAGTTGGCCTTGTGGCTTGGTGAAGCTATTCTAGAGCAGGAAAGGGAGCAAAGGAAGAAGCGGTATTTACCTCTAGTTGTTGCGAGCCTCAACGAGCGGCGGGGGGTGTATGTAGTTGTGGGCACCGCGTTGGGAAGTAGAGTTAGCGGGGCTAAAAAGAAGGCGGAAGGGGAAAAAGGGAAGGGGAAGGGGAAGGGGAAGGAAGTCGGAGAAGACGGGGAGGAAGGGGAGGAGGAGGAGGAAGAAGAAGAAGAAGAGGATTCTTCAGACGACGAAGACGCAACACTGGAACGCCGCTCCGGGCGGAATAAATTTGGAATGGCGTTCCAAGAAGTAGCCCATAGCACCAACGCTCGCATCCGAATCGACGCGTTCGAAGCTACGGTTGTGGAAGTCAAGAAAGAGGACCTCGCGGGGTTCTTGGAGGGACTCAGTCTTAAGAGTGTTGTTGGGTGAACTTTCTACTGTGTTTTAGACGGTGGCGGCAGTGGGGTGTTGTCTGGTGGTTAGTTTTCCTTTTTATTTTCCTTCTTTTTTCTACGTGATTTCATTTTCATGATATCTATCCACGATCGTCATACATGGAATGGGAGCCTTTGTCTTGTCTGTGGGGTTGTGTGAATTTCTTGATTGTGGGATTGGATTGGATTGGATGGATACCCGGTTGGTTTGGATTGGATGGATAGAGTAGGATAGATGGGCTGGGTGGGAGTGTTTTATACCCCACCGATGTCACTCCCACACGTTCACATGCGTGGATGGGCTCCTAATATAGTTTGTTTTTTTCCAGCCAGAGTTCTGCGAGTGAGTGTTTGTGAATCCCATCGCATATTATTGTCCAATTCCATGGGGGGTATGTATACACGATAAGATAAGACAAAGCAAGCAAGGGCCCATCTATATCTGTAAAAATCAACCCGCCTCGAGTTTTTTGGGGGGGCTCGCTGCTTGATGGGAAACTGTATGCGCAAGAATTTCAATCTGTATATCCCGCTTATAGCCTACGGGAATCTATTCATACCAAGAGGTAAACAATTCGGCTAATTGAGACGTGGTACTATACCATGTATTCCACTCTCGATACCGTACGGTACAGCACTGTTAGCCGGGCGCGCCTACCCACCCACCACTCAGGAGTGAATCATAAGTGAAGGTGAGGAAGGAAGGAAGAAAGGAAGGAAGAAAGGGGAAAAAAATGTGTTTTGAAAAAACTTTGGTATTGCAACCGGTCTTGCACAGTACTGTACCCTGCTTATACATGCTCGTATTGGGTGGCAGGCGCTTGGATGAGGATTCAGGTGTCCCATCTAGTTTATAGGGAATTCCTCTACTAAGCTTGGAGCCTGGGGGGTCGCAATGCATGTACCGGCATTACCAAACTCAATATAAATGACTACCTCCCGGCTTTTTGCTGTTCTAGATGGTGGATCATTGGATGCTAGGACTGCACTTGAGGCTGAGGAATTTGACCGAGTGACACGCCATGATCTGTATCTCGGCTTCGACCCCAACAACTACTGTAATTAAATTATTTGATCACGATCACGCTGAAATGGTGGAGTTACCAGCGGCTATTCACTGATTTAATTAATATTCAAAAAGTATTTTTTTTAATTTAACAATGTCATGTCCCCCAAGCTCCCGGCATCTGCTAAACTAAATAAAATCTAAAGATTGACGGCTGAAACAAAAGTTCTAGTTAATCTTTCGCACTTGTAGAGGTGGAGTTTAGGGGAGTCTTACCGGTTCTGAACTTGTTCCCAGCGTAGGTGGCCTGCCCGCCCAACTCCTCCTCGATACGGAGGATCTGGTTGAGTTTGGCAAGACGTTCACTTCTCGCTGGGGCACCAGTCTTGATCTGGCCAGCACGGAGACCGACAACGATGTCCGCAATAGTGACGTCTTCAGTCTCACCAGAGCGGTGGGAGACCATGACGCCCCAGCCGGCGGAGTATCTATTATCTATTAGCCCTTATTGAACAAATAAAATAGGCAGGGGGCAAACTCACGAGTCCTTAGCAGCCTGGATGGATTCCGTGAGGGTACCGATCTGGTTGACCTTGAGAAGGAGAGCGTTGCAGCTCTTCTCGTCAATGGCCCTCTTGATACGGATGGGGTTTGTAACAGTCAAATCGTCGCCAACGATCTGGAAGTCACTCGTCTTGTAAAAGTGGGCCCAGGCTTCCCAGTCATCTTCGGCGAAGGGATCTTCAATGCTGACAATGGGGTATCTCTGGGCAAGGCTCTTGTAGAGATCAGCCAATTCCTGATAGGTCAACCATTTGCTGCTATCGGAGTCAGGGTTCTGTTGATCCTGATATTAGCATCCTAACAAAATTTCAATTCGGGTAGGTTCCAACCTTAAAGTCGAGATCGTACTTCTTAGCGTCCTCCTTGTAGAACTCAGAAGAGGCAACATCCATGGCGATCTTTATCTGACCAGTGTATCCGGCCTTGTCAATAGCATCAGTGATGAGGTCAAGAGCCTCCTCAGCTGTCTGGATGTCAGGCGCGACGCCACCCTCGTCACCAACATTACCAGCGGACTGGCCATACTTCTTCTTGGTAAGGGTCTTAAGGATCTGGTAAACTTCAGCGCCTTGCCTCATAGCCTCGGTAAAGCTCGGGGCCTCGCAAGGAACAATCATGAACTCTTGGAAGGCAAGACGGCCTAGATGTCACGCATATCGGTAAGTTACGGGAAAGGGGAAATTATATAAAGGTGTGATCCGGTGACGCACCTCCGGCATGAGATCCTACAAGGGCCAATTATTAGCATACAGTTTTGGCAGGCATGTGTGTCCCTGGCCTCTCCAAGAGGCAAGGGAATAGCGGGATTTTTTGGATTTTCGGGAAGGGGAATGTAACGAACCTCCGTTAATGACATTCATGAACGGAACCGGGAGAACAAATGGCTTTTTGGTACCGGCAAGATCCGCAACATGGGCATACAGCGGAACATTCTGTAATACTCGGTTGTTAGCTCCTAGTCTCGCCTATCGAAATAACCCGGAAACCACTCGGGAACTGGGTCGAAGGGCTAGAACAAAAACACTACAGGATTGGGGGGGGGGGGGGTGTGAAGGGTAAATCCTTGGTGGAAAGAAAAATGCATGAAAAAAAGATAATAAGTTATAACGATAAGGGAGTCGGGCCACGTGAGTAATAAGGGCTCTGAAGGATATGATGGCCATAGGAGAAGCAAAAACACCGAGTAACGAGCCCAATAACGGAAGCATAAGTGCGCTTTCTGCGACAAGGAGGGGAACGGAAAGTAGTAGAGCACGTACCTTTGCAGCAGCTCCAGCCTTAGCAACTGCCAGAGAGACACCGAGAATGGCGTTGGCTCCCAACTTGGCCTTATTTGGGGTTCCGTCAAGATCGATCAAGAACTTGTCGATAGTAGCTTGGTCCTTAACATCGAACTTTTCGTTAATGAGGGCGGGAGCGATGATGGTGTTGACGTTCTCAACGGCCTTAAGAACACCCTTTCCGGCCCATTTGGTATTGTCTTTGTCACGAAGCTCAATGGCTTCATGCTGGCCGGTGGAAGCGCCGGAGGGGACAATGGCCCTGTGCAAACCAGTATCGCTAGTAGTGAGATCTACCTCAACAGTGGGGTTACCACGAGAGTCGTAGACTGAGCGGGCGTGAATTTTGGTAATCATTCTGAAAGGGTTGCGGTAAAACAGACAATCAACTGGATCAGATGGAAGATGAGGGATGGGGAGGGAGGAGAAACGAGGATGGAGAGGAAAAAGGGAGGAGCGAGGAGTTATCAAATTGAGGGGTTTTGTTTATGGGTAAGAAGAAATTTAAAGAGAAAAGTGGGAAGCTGCGGAAGATCGATCAAAGGGTAAACAGGGATAACGCCTCTATCTGTTTCTACGCAGCTTTGTTGGGTATGAGGAGAGGGGTTTGCTGAGATGAGACGTGGTTGTGAAGGGGAAAAATAGGGCGTGGGGATGCAGATGAGATGATTTCAACGTGATGGTGTTTAATTACGTTTTCATTCATAGCGAGGGGCGAAAAATTTCCCGCTGAGATAGGGATTGTTATCAGGAGGAGGGCTTACTTTTGTTTCCGGCGTAGGTGGGGAGATTGTGCGTATTTTTCTTTTCTCTCTACTTGGGCCGTATTTGTTCGATTTGTTGTGATATTTTGTAAATAATTAATTATGATGATAATGGTGATGATGGTGGTAGTGGCGGTAAGTTACCGACTACCGTATCATAATAGTGCTTTTTCACCTATAGGCTATGATGCAAGAACAGATTGGGTGAGATAATGAGTGAGTCTGTAAAGTGCTAGGAGGGCTAACTTATAGTGGGGGAATCAGTTGTGTCGCAAAAATTGCCCCACCTTCCTCCCGCTCGAATAGGAATCCCTGCAACCCTATCGTCACGTGGCACGAGTGACAAAAGTCACTCGATTCTCTTACATACTTCCTCTCCGATATCAATAGTAACTCGGGAAGGATTTAGGAGACCTCCGGACTTCCCCTTTGGTTCAAATTTGTTTCACTTTAGATCGGATGCGCTTAAAAAGTGTTTCGATTTTTTTTATTCAATTGACCAAAGAAATGCCTAAAGATACAAGTAACAGGGAGAGAGAAAAAGCACGCCTATGCTTTATGGATTTTGCAAATAAGGTCAGAACCGTCAACGGAATCACCTTCCTTAACTTCAAGGCCGACAACGACTCCAGAGTGAGGGGCAGTGACGCTCATTTCCTGAATTCCAGATTAGTATATCATAACTTTTGTACATAGAAGTAATAGTTACATACCATTTTCATGGCGCTCATGATGGCGATAGGGTCGCCTTTCTTAACCTCAGTGCTCTCCTTGACACGGACTTCTACAACAACACCAGCCATGGGTGCTCCAACATGGCTAGGATCCTTGGGATCGGCCTTGGGGCGGCTCACGTTCTCGACGGCTATAAATAGTAAGCTATCGTATCTTATCAGAAAATAAGAGGCCAAATGGGCATACCCGCGTGTTTGTCATCAATCAAGAGCGTTCTGCCTTCACCATTCATCTCAAAGAAGACTTCCCTTTGACCGGTCTGCTCAGAAATATGACCAATGGCTAATAGCTTAAGAATTAAAAGCTTCCCTTTCTCAATCTCGACATGGAACTCCTCCCCAAGCTTAGGACTAACCAAGAAGTACTTGGTAGGAAGAACGCTAAGGTCTCCGTGCTTGTCACAAAAGTCTTTGTAGTCGGAGAAGACTTTGGGGTACATGTTGTGACTCGCAATATCACATTCCGAGACCACGCCATACTTGCTTTCGAGTTCAGCCCTGACCTTAGCCAAATCGACTGGTGGCATAGACTTTCCGGGGCGTTCGGTCAACTTTTGACGCTGCCCACGAAGAACATTGGTACGAAGGGGTTCGGGGAAGCCGCCGTATGGTTGTCCCATCAATCCTTCAAAGAAATCGAGAATAGAAGCGGGGAAATCCAGGGTCTCGGCTTTCTCAATTACATCGTCGTATGAAAGCTTATTCGAGACCATAAATTGAGCAAGGTCCCCGACAACCTTAGATGTAGGTGTAACCTTGACGATATCCCCAAGGAGTTGATTGGCCAAAGTGTATGACCTCTTGGTTTCTGCCCATTGTGTTCCGAGACCCATCTGACTAGCTTGGAAAATCAGGTTTGTAAGCTGTCCACCAGGAATTTCGTGAAGGTAGACTTCAGGATCCGGACCAGTTAGACCAGCCTCGAAGCAAGAGTATAGGAGGCGCAACTGAGCCCAATATCCGTCAATTGCGCGGACGTGTTCAGCATTGAGTTTGGGATCCTGGTCGGTACCTTCCAAAGAAGCTAATAAAGCTCCAACACTTGGTTGAGACGTCATACCAGACAAGCTGTCGGTGGCAGTGTCAACAGCATCAGCACCTGCCATAGCACAGGCAGCCATCGAAGCCACACCAGTTCCTGCCGAGTCATGTGTGTGGACGTGGATAGGGAGGTCAGGGTACTTCTTGCGAATACTGCCAATGAGCAGAGTCGCGGCTCGAGGCTTGAGAACACCAGCCATGTCCTTAATACCAAGGACGTGAGTTCCCATACCCACAATCTTGTCAACAATCTCGAGATAGTACTCAAGGGTGTATTTCTTTTTGTTGGGATTCAACATATCACCGCTGTAGCAAACTGTGGCTTCGCAGACTCCTCCAGCCTTGAGAACAGCCTTTATACCAACCTCCAGTTGGTCGGGATCGTTCAAGGCATCGAATACACGGAAAACATCAACTCCGTTAATCTTTGCCTGTTTAACAAAGTGATCAATCGCATTATCAGGAAGCCTAGAAAATTTAGGTAAGTTACTTAGAAAAGCATTACTGGAATTCGCTTACGATGAGTATGCAACACCATTTGCTCCACGAAGCAACATCTGGAAGGGAATATTCGGAACTAATTTCCTTAGTTTCCTCTAAAAGATAGTTAGCCTGAGATTAAATTTGGGAAGGGGGGAAAATGAGGGTATTACCAATCTGTCCCATGGGTCTTCGTAAAGGAATCTCATCGCTACGTCAAAGGTAGCACCTCCCCAGCATTCCAAGCTATAAGCGTTGGAATAGGCATAACTTGTATGCTTTGCAATGTTTACTAAGTCACAAGTCCGGACCCTAGTAGCCAAAAGGGACTGATGTGCGTCTCTCCATGTAGTATCCATAAAGAGAGTACCCTTGTTCTTGCGGATGGCTTTGGCGAAGCCTTCTGGCCCCTCCTTCTCGAGAATGTTGCGCCAACCAACCTGACAGGGATAGGTGACATCGATTGGTTTGCCATTCCCATCATAGAGCTTGGGCAAAACAATGTCTCCTGTGAATTTTGGAACACCAATTTGGCCCTTGATGCTACTGCCATTAACAGCTAAATCGGCTAAGTATGCTAGCATCTTCTGAGCGCGGTTTTGCGATTTCATAAGAGAAAATAACTCAGGTCTGAGCCAGCTGTTAGTTTATCTAAACTTCGAAACTTTGGGAATATAACCACTCACGTATCATCAATGAATGTGGTCCAGCAGAAGCCTCCAATGAAGGTATCATGGGTAAGAAGAGAGGCCAAGAATGGGATATTAGTCTTGACACCACGGATTCTGAACTCTACGAGCGCGCGTAACATCTTTCTACGGGCAATTTCGTAAGTAGATCCATGGCAAGTACACTTGACCAACATGGAATCGTAATGAGGAGTAATAATTGCCCCCGCAAAACCGTTACCACCATCAAGGCGGACACCATTACCACCTGCGGAGCGGTATACCTCAATTTTGCCAGTATCGGGTCGGAAGCCCTGCGATGGGTCCTCAGTGGTGACACGGCATTGGATGGCAAAACCACGGGTAGAGATGCGGTCCTGGGTCAAGCCTAATTGTTCAAGCGAAGCTCCTGCAGCAATCTGGATCTGAGCAGCAACGATGTCGATGCCAGTAATTTCTTCAGTGATAGTATGTTCCACTTGGCTATACAATTTAGTCAGTGATAGTTCTCCCTCTCCATGCTAGATCGTCTTACATTCTAGGGTTGATCTCAATGAAGTAATATCGGTTTTGTTGATCGACCAAGAACTCAGCAGTGCCAGCATTCCCTGAAAATTGCGATAATTAGTAAAGCTCAAGAGCCACTCGCCATGGCAAACATACGGTAGTTCACTGATTTTGCCAACCTGACAGCGTCTTCAAGGATAGAGGCTCGGACCTCGGGCGGGAGATCCTTGGCGGGGGCAATCTCAACAACCTTTTGATGTCTCCTCTGAACACTGCAATCACGCTCGTACAAGTGAACAACGTTTCCGAATTTGTCTCCGAGCAGCTGAACCTCGATATGTTTAGGGCGGTCTAAGAAGCGCTCGATGAAAACAGTTCCGTTACCGAAAGCTGCCTTGGCCCTATTTTAGTATTAGTATCTTGCCACCTTTCGGATAAGCCTTACTGATAAGAGACTTACTCTGAGGTCGCTCTGAGGAAAGCATCCTGGAGGTTTTCACCCTCCCTTACTACTCGCATACCCCTACCACCTCCCCCAAAAGCTGCCTTGATGATAACGGGATATCCGTACTCCTTCACGAATACCTCTGCCTCAGCAAGATCATCCACAGGCCCAGGAGTTCCGGGCACCACCGGAACATTGCATCCCTGGGCGAGTTTGCGTGCCGAAACCTTATCTCCTAAGCCATCGATTACCTCAGGGCTAGGTCCGACAAACTATACGGCAAATGATTTGTTAAAATCGGCCCCCCTTGGAAAGCGCACGTGGGAGATATCTGGCTCACAATCATGCCCGCTTTTTCAATTTTGCGGGCGAATTCCGCATTCTCAGACAAGAATCCGTAACCAGGATGGATCATGTCAACACCATGCGTCAACGCGATCTTCACAATCTCATCAATCTGGAGGTAGGCTTGAACAGGGGTGAATTCTCCCCTTGCGCCAATCTCATATGCCTCATCCGCCTCTAGAATATTGACCAAATCGTCAGTTATTGGGTTTCCCCGCTATCTCGAGGAGGTTAATACTCTGGCGATGCATGCTGAGACGATCCTCATGACTGTAAATAGCAACAGTTTGCAAAGAAAGTTCATGCGCCTGTAGCATGTTGCGTCAGGATGTTTTCCTACGACAACTAGGGCAATGAAACAAACTCACAGTTCTAAAGATCTATTTCGCTCAGACCAGCCACGTCAACAAACAAATCACCGGCAATATTGGTGGACTGTAAAACATACACGAATTGCTGTAATAAGAATTAAATCAATCAATTGCACACTGTGGGGCGGAGCCAACAAACATCCAAAGAGGGAAACTTACGAATTTCACCACGATTGGCAACTAATGAGACCAAAAGTAAATCACCGGGTCAGCAACCAAACAATTCCGGAATAACACCGGGTAAAAACGTGGGGAATGCAAAAAGTGAAGAAGGGCAACAAACCTAAAACCTTGTTGACCTGCATAATAGTAGAATTAGCACGCAGACGATGCACGGTCCGCACAGTCGAGGAGTCTGCAGCATCCTCGAAGACTTGATTGAACTCTTTAGTGTCCATGATCTTGGGGCCCCGCTGGTTCTAATGGACTTTAGAGAGTCACAGCAGCGAAGGGTTTAGGTTTACTTTGAGAGTACGTATGGGGGAAAGAAAGATGAGAGGGAAAGTAGAACTAGGGGATGGGAGGAGAAGAGGAAGAGAGCGTTAAGGCGGCAGATGAGGAGGAGGGGAGATTGCGAGTATGTATGTGTTTTATCCTGGGGAGCACGATGGGAAGCAGATAAGTAGGGTAGGGGGAGTTGGTGGGGAGAACTAGGAAGGAAAGAGAGGACTAGGATGACGGGATTGGCGTTTTGGAGGGGGAGGAGGAGGAGGAGGAGAGGAGGAGGAGGATCAGGGAGGGTTTAGCTCTAGTTTGGGCCGTGGGAGTGGAAGGTTAGAAAGAAGAAAAATCCCTTTCTTTCCTGCTGGCCTCTTTTGCATCTCGACTTGGACTTGAGAAACAAATAAAATTGAAAACAGAAATACTAAGGTTTAGTCTAGTGTTGCCCTCTTTTCTGTCGGCCCGGCCTATCTGGTTTGGCTAGCGAATGGACAGTGTCACAAAACAAGCAAAAGAATGATAAGATGGAACACTGTATGTAAACTACGCTCACATCTATGTACAGTACGGTATCGGTATGCGCCCCAGCAGGTCTGTGGTGATGGTGGTGGTGGTGGTGGTGGTGGTGGTGGTGGTGGTGGTGGTGGTGGTGGTGGTGGGGTGGGTTGGTTGGGATGATGGAGGGGTAAATCACACAAAGGTTCCCCACTGATGTGCCAGGAGAATAGAGTATAATAGCGACATCCAACCAGAGTTCATCTTGCACTGATAGATAGTGCGGCGGAAAGCCAAAAACGATCAGAGTCCTTATCACATTACCAAGTGTAACCAACCAACCACTCCAGGATAAATATTGGGTTTACAACCGCTCCAAGCAGAAACCGAGCGACTTTGAACGTAATTCAAACCACCAACCATCAAATAATTTTACCCTCTAAGATAAACCATCTAGGGCGGTGATAATGCTAATGCTGGTGGCGACTGAGCAGCTACAGCACGATCAAACATTACACCTAATTCTCGAAATTACACATAAAATGCTTAAATATATGCCGACATGCATGACATACGCGGGACCACAATTCATAACTCATACGCAAGGCATGACAGAATATCAAGAAAAACAAAACAGAAACCCATACTCCTGGTCAGGGCTCCCTTTTTTTCGCACCTCATCCCTCATCTCAACAATTTACACCGGTATCGTCTCGCATAACACAGCACCAACCAGCATCGGTAGAGGCGTAAAATGAAATGAAAATAAAAACGAAAATAAAATAAAAGAAGGGCAACCTCGGCAGGTCCTCGGGCTACTAGTACCACCGCACTCCGTTGTTCCCGTCAAATTGTCATTGGTGGATACATCGTATGCTGCTATTCTGGAGCAGAATCGGGGACCTTCGGTAGAACGCTGCAGCGAATTGATCACTGCGATATCCCCACGAGTGCCATCCCGGCTCACCCTCACCCCCACCTCCGCCTCTACCTCCTCCGCCTCCACCACCACCTCCTCCTTTCCCTCCTCCACTACTACCACCACGCCCGCGGGCCACGGCAGTCTATCAACATCATCATCACCTCCATCAAATCAATCGATGTCGTGCATTCGTCGGCGTCCTTGGAAGCGTGAGATGAGAAGTGAGAGAAGCAAAAAATAAAAAAATTGCGGCACTGTACTACCATTGCTGCTACCAATGATTAACTACCGGCACCGCATGTCGGCGGCACCCACAATGATAGCATTTTTTTTCCAAGCAGCATAATAGCTTATGATGACATGCGCGCCTAACAATTAATGTTACCTCAGGCTACTTCAAATCAGACTACCGATTGGCCATCGTAGGCTGTACTCCCAAAAATTTTCAAGAAATCCGCCACACTACTTACCTCCCCCCTCAAAAGGCGGAAACCACCTAACTTATCTCTTTTTGATTTCCGGTATTTCTAGACGCACAGCATCAAGCGGCTACCCGGGTGGCCACCACACCACACTACGCTTCATTACACTTCGCTCTGCGGCACGGGCAGTCTACCGATTCCAGGTCCGGATCATAGCCTCAATCCACGGCTAAACCAAGGGCAACCTGGGATACGGTAACTCACCCCAAGAAATAAAACAATCAATCAAATAGATAAAGCCCACGCTATCGTATTTATTAAATCATGTATGCACAGTGCAAATCGGGAAAAGACCCCGTGATCAAACCCTCTCACGAAGTACCGGTTTTTCGCAAACGCCAGAGTCAGAATACCGCATCTTTCTATTTCTGCTGTAGAAGGTGTAAGTAAGTAGAAAAGAGAAAAGGAGAAAAAGCAAAAAAAAAGGGGGGGGGGGGAAGGCTGCCCCTTCGGTAATCATGAAATTCACCAGACTGCGGTGAGTTAAGCTGTGGTACCACAGTTAACTCCCACCAGGTAGGCTAGGAGGCTAGGAGGGAAGCACTGAGTGCCGTAGTAGGTCGTACATAACTCGCTCCAGCTCGCCGATAGACGCGGTGGGTAAGTTGGGTCTGTCCCGCTTGGGTTGCTGGGTTGCATATGTAAGGTAGGGATTCCCAAGATCATTGACGTTTAGGATTCATCGAATATAAGTAGTTATGATACTGCACCCCACTCAAGCACCCGCAGAGAGAGATGGAGAGGCAGAGAGAATCACAGGGAGAACAAAACTTGAACCAAGCATGGCCGCCTATCCCAAGTCTATACTAAGAGTTTACCCTGGACAAAAAGATCCCAGGGAAAGAAAGAGGAGAAAGGCGGATAACCAAGTTATAGAATATAAGACTAAATATTACGGTTAGTACTAGTAGGCCAATTATTTACCGGTTAGATACGTGGGCTCAGGATAGGGGGGGATGCTCCGATTGGTTTGTCATCGACGTTCTGGTGGAGTCGCTCTGGAGGTGTGATAGGTGGACTGTCTTCTCTCTGCTATGGTAAGAAGTTCCTCTATACATGTTCTGTTGGGAAATGATATGTTTGGTCGCTGGGGTGAGGGTGTGGAATTACCGCACGTCTGTAGGCAGTTCAGAAATGATTGTACAATAGCCTTCCCTACGACGGGATTGTTCGCCTGTACACTGGTAGAATATCTAAAAGAATACATATGGAAAAAGACAGAATGAAGACCACCGGAGAAGTCAAAGAACTGACCTGCATATCACCTTCTTGTCAGACTAGCTATTATATCATCGACCGCGCTCTGATCCCGCTTCTCATTCTCCCGCTTCCCACTCTCCCTCGCTGGACCCTGTCTCGTGAACCCCCCCGGAAAAACAGACCCCGGAGCAAACAGCCCCTTCAAGCCGCCTCCACCCCCGTTACCATCCCCCTGCTGTTTCCCGAGATTCGTGGGCCAGCCACCCCAACCATCCAATACCCTCCCACTCCGGCCGGGGACCAAGCCCTTCAATTGATCCTGTACGGACCCAACGTCATTGATGCCCCAGGCCGTTCCAGGGCCCTTACTCCTCATCCCGATAGCTTCCTCGTGGGACACGGCGGGCCTGGCGTCCATCACGATCCTCCCACGGGTGGAAATGTAGGCGGATCGGGGTTCGTAGTCGCGAACATGTCTGCGGTCATTATGTATCCGGCCTTTGTCAAGGTAATTGCTATGATCGCGGAGCACTGCGGCTACGCCGCCGATTCCGACGACAGGGCTGGGGGAAGCTGAGTTGAGAGATCGGCCAGGCGCAGAGCGTGAATGACGGGGGCCATGCTCGGGATCGTGGGGAATGTGTGCTGCCGAGCGGGTGTAGTGTAGCCCCGCAGATGGGTGGGTGCGGTAGGGCCTTCCGCTCCTCGGGATGTCCAGGAAGTCTGTCACCAGGCTCAGGAACTTCATCGTGTCCGCCCTCAACTTGACCATGTTCACTTCTGTTTCTTCTGCCTCCCCGTTGGCGGTGGTAGCGCTTTCGTACACCCCGCGTGCCTGCGCCATGTGCTTTGCGACGTAGGCTTCAAATTCTTTCTGCCGGGGCTTCACCTTCTTCAGCATGTACCGTTTGAACTCGTCCGCCGGCATGTCTAGGAGGAAGGGACCGAGGTACTTCCACTTATAACCCTCCCCGGCAGAAACGTTGTCGTCGAAGACGGATTCTAGAGGACGTGTAGCAACGCTCAGCTCGCCTACTAGTGCGGGGCTCTTGGTTAGGGGCAGGTCTATCTCCTGCCACTTCTTCAACGTGAGGACGTCGTCGTTGGCTGATTCGAAAGTCATGAAGCGCTCAATTGTGTCCAGCTCTGTCACTCGCATCGTCGTATGCGTGATCTTGTGCGGGACGTCGCGCTTCAGGCCCCAATTACCGCGGGCCCGAGAAGCAGTCGGAGCGGTTATTGCTTGAACCGTTGGGTACGGTGCTGGCTCTTGGTGGCCCAGGCGGAAGGATAACGGTGGGGATAGGGGTTTTGGCATAGCAAAGAGCCGCGATTGGCGGAGGATTTTGGCCCCCGGGGAGGCAGCTTTGGACGCCATTCTGAAGGCCAGCGGCTGGTTGTTAAATTGGCCGCGGCGGTATCATTGAAGATGTCTTGACTAGGTGGAAATGTTTGGTGGTTAAAGGAGGGTAACTTAGAGTTCGCCAAGACCAGTTTGCGCGAGTGCGGGTTGGTGAAGATTCTGGCCAACGGAAACATTTTCTCACAGGGTATTCTTGAGAATAATTTGTTTCAAATTCCAGGGCTCGTTGCTATAGGTGCTTGGCTCAGGTTGTTGGAAACTATGGTTGAATGTAAACTCGTTTGCCCATTGCCGCGTCCCCTTCTCCCTTATTGCAACTTCCCTTTCTGTTCCCGATACTTGTTCTGCTTCTTTCTTTGATGGAGCAGCGATCGAATGCAACAAGGATCTCTACTTCTGACACGGGTTGAATTATGCCCGATAGACTCATAGACCATCACTCGCCTCAAGAATCTCTCCCAAGAACCCCCAGCCTGTAACCAGTGTTCTATAAGTACCCCTTGCTGCCTCCCAGAGGGCGAATGGCCATCCTAAACCATACAGAGTATCATAGGCCAATCCTTCCATTTTATCTAACCTGACCTCATCCCGAAATCCTCGACTAGATGAACACGGGGACAGATCAATATGACAGGACGAAGGCAACCTTTCTTTCAAGAAGCATGCTATGATACTCTCCTCCTAGCCACTGCGACCCCATGCCCTGGTATGGAGGATACATAAGCTCGTCTAAAGACGCAGCATAGGCAATCCCGCATATACGTGAAACTAGCTAGGATGACCCATTACTGATACACGATTACCCTAGGCACTCGCTCCGAATACATGGCTACTTCATAGTTAATTCACCAAACCTATTACGTCAACATTCCCATCACCGAACTTGCGCATCCCCAATTCCAGTATGACACTTCCTCCAACAGATCGCGATCACGGCAACAACCCCGGATTCCCAATGGGCTCACTCAGTAATTCTATCAAATACCCACTGACGTGCTGCTTGGTACGATGTAAGTTACAGTCCTTATCCCTAGAGGTTAGTCCATCTTAAGCTCGACCGCCTCCTCCCTCCACCCCACATCCCCTCTCCGCTGTTGAAAAGCCCAATATAGTGGGAATCGCTCAGCTGGCGAAGAGTAACATCAGGCTACATGTGTGCCTTTCTGGGGGCGCTTGAGATGAGTGATTTGGATGATTAAAATGTGGACTTGGGAAGGCTCCATATTTGAGGGGGGGGGGCTGGGAGTGCATTTCCGGCTGTAGGGGGTCCGTGGGTGGTTGTAGTAGCTGTTAGAACAGCAGCTGTGTGGTTCGTTCGGAGGACGAGGAGGTAAGAGCTATGTCTGAACCTTCTTTTATAGAGCTCTTTCCAGCACCCCCTCCTATCCCCTCCGTGGGCTCCCCAAATTGCCACCCCACCATATCACGCTCCTACTCTCATGATCCCAATACGTACGCAGTCCTCAGCCCCCCCCCTCAGCTGACGTTTTGCTTAATCACTCCCCTGGGCCATTCCATATCCCCGCCTATAACGCTTTAATTCAGCCAGGAGGAACAATTGAAGGCTATTTTGAGGTGATGTTGCAGGACGGTGGACAGGAGTGTTAATATTACTTGGGGATGGGATCATAAGGGGCGTTATTTCAGGTGCTGGAAAGAAACCTGGCTCAACCGATTCCCGATACTCTATACCGTAATACTCCTCCTCCAGCTGCTTGTAGACGGAATCAAGATGATGTTCGGTGATCAACGGCACGATTGGTGAGTAGTGCGGGCTATCAAGCCTACTTTTCGCAATTGGCTAGTGAAGGTAGGTCGCGCGGGGTAATTGATACATTTGGCGCACTGAAATCAGTTTTTATCAATGCTTTAACATTACGGTATAAAAACCAGACCACCACAGATCAGAACCTTCACTAATACACAAGTAAGCTGCTCAAAAACCCCTTGTGAACGCGATTCGATTACCAAAACCGTCTCCGACCATTCAAAATAGACCACCCTCCGGCATGCCCGCGATAATACTCCAGACAGTGGAATTTCATCGCATCCGGCCACCTCCCTCACTTAAATCCATTACTCACCAATTGCCACTAACTTATACCTGTCACCACCTTAGCCCCATAAGATAAAAAGCCCCCCCAAAAAAATGTTACGAAAATATATTGTCCGCCAGAAGCCCCAATTTGGGCAATTCTAGCCTACCGATCCAAGGTGCTATCGGTATCCGGCGGATAAACGCCAAGCCAAGCCAAGCCATACGAGTAGAGCAGCACAAATGGATGCCCTTTGAAGAAACCACTTCTGGAGGAGCCCCTTTTATATAGCAAAGTTTTCACCGTTTGGAGAGGGTAAGCTCTAGGAAGTCGAGTTTAGAATCGGGAACAAGCAGAAGCGTGTAACACGCCGAGTGATTCTTTGTGAATGGAGGGAAAAGATAGGGTAACACTAACCCAGGATACATAATGTAGCGGAAAGAATTCTTTTTTGTGTTGCCAGGTGGGGGGCGCCCCACGTTTGCCCCTGGCGCAATGGAATTGGATCCCTTTTTTTCTCTTCGATTCGTAAAAGCTAAGAATAATTGGACCTCACGCTAAGACGTCTAGAATTCCCTCCTTTGGAAAAAACACGGCGAAAAATCTGTCCTTCAGCCCTCAACTGAGACAGATAAAAAGAAAGAAAGAAGGACCGATCTTACTAGGAGAGACAACTCCAATGTCCTAGCGTGAGGTCCAATCATTTCAGCTTTTACGGTACACCAACCACCAGCCAACCAACGAGCTCAATTCTCAACTACCAGAACTTTCTTTCTCTCCTCCTTGATTTAGGAGATAGAACGATCATGGCTTCACCCACTGCTTCGCAAAAGTACTTGAGCACCCGCGGTGGGTCTTACGGCGTGAGTTCCCCTCCCACCACCAGCAGTCAAAGAACCCTAGACTAAATTGACGAGAAAAGTTCACCTTTGAAGCGGCCGTGCTCAAAGGCCTCGCCAGCGACAACGGCCTCTTCATCCCAGAGGCAATTCCAACTCCGCCCGCGAGCTGGCAAGAAACCTGGAAGACCCTCTCATTCCAGGACCTAGCCTATGAGATCTTCTCGCTCTACATTTCCCCGGATGAGATCCCCGCCTCAGATCTACGGGAGCTAGTCACACGCTCGTACTCCACCTTTCGCCATGAGGACATCACACCGCTCAATACCATCCTCCCGGATTCAAACCTCCATGTCCTAGAGCTATTCCACGGTCCCACATTCGCGTTTAAAGATGTTGCATTGCAATTCGTTGGGAACCTGTTCGAGTACTTCCTCGTTAGGAAGAATAAGGATATGAAAGAGGGAGAGGGGAAGAGACATCACTTGACGATTATCGGCGCTACAAGCGGAGATACCGGATCCGCTGCTATCTACGGCGTTCGCGGGAAGAAGGACGTATCAGTATTCATCCTCCATCCGAAGGGCCGTGTGAGCCCAATTCAGGAAGCGCAGATGACGACAGTGCTGGACAAGAATGTGCACAACCTCAGCGTCGTCGGAACCTTCGACGACTGCCAGGACGTGGTAAAGGCACTCTTCTCTCATTCCGAATTGTCAAAGTCGCATAACCTGGGTGCAGTCAATAGCATCAATTGGGCTAGGATCCTGGCTCAGATCGTCTACTACTTCCATTCCTACTTCACTTTACTCAGACGCCTGCCGGCAGGAAGTGTACCCATCGTTCGCTACGTTGTGCCAACGGGAAACTTCGGCGACGTGTTAGCGGGCTACTACGCTAAAAAGATGGGCCTCCCAATCGATAAGCTCGTCATTGCGACAAACGAGAACGACATCCTGGATCGCTTCTTCAGAACAAGCCGCTACGAAAAGCATCCCGTGTCCCCAGAGAAGGGGGGGGAGGAAGGCGGCTTAGCAGCAGGAGGGGTTAAAGCAACCCTTTCCCCGGCAATGGATATCCTCGTATCCTCCAACTTTGAACGCTTGCTGTGGTACCTAGCCTACGAGGCCGAAACCACCAACGCTACCAGCGAGGACCAGAAACGTGTCCAAGCCGGTAGTGTGCTGAGCGAGTGGATGGCTTCCCTGAAAAACACTGGCGCTACAGTGGTCTCCGAAGATGTGCTCAACGCTGCAAAGAGAGACTTTACCTCTGAGCGCGTTAGCGATGAACAGACCGTTCAGACTATACGACATATCTTTACTACCCCGCCCTCTGCACCTTGCATTCTTGATCCGCATTCGGCCGTCGGAGTCGCCGCTTCGTTGAGACTTATTAAGGCCTTGCAGACCGCTGGCCGAGAGAACGTCCACCACATCTCATTGTCAACCGCACATCCGGCAAAGTTCAACCACGCGGTGGATCTAGCGCTCGTGGGGGTCAGTGGTGGGGAAGAGGTTGGGGAGTATGACTTTGAGAAGATGGTCAGGCCGCGCGAGTTCCTTGGCTTGGAGGCTAGGGAGAAGAGGGTTCGTGGGGTAGAGAGAGCGGATGTGGAGCTTGTTAGACAAGCCGTTATCGAAGGGCTAGAGGAGGAAGGGGTCAGGAAGTAGTTATAGCCATATATTTTTCTCTTCATTTGTGGCTTCTCATGGAATTGGGTTGGATAGCCATAGAACGCTTATATAGTATCATATCTATAAAAACAAGAGGGAAAAAGGGAATGTTTTATTTTGAGGGAATGAGAGTGCGATTTCCGCCACGACGCCGACCGCCCATATGCTCCCCACCACCATCCCCAGAGGGATAGAAGATAGAACAACTTTTACCGCATGATGTATATAGTAAAAGAAAAGGAAAAGAAGGGGGGGAAGGAAAAAGAACCAATGGGAAGAGACACAATCGCCTTTTAGATTTTCTTCAAAAAGAAAGCACTACCCAACCTAACCCTTCATTTTCTCGACCTCGTACGCAAAGTCAAAGTATGGCTTATCAAAATGATGTACACGGACATAACCGTCTTCTCCACCAGAGGCGTAGCCAACCCCTTGTGGGTGGACAGCGATCTAGAAGAGAAGCGTTAGAACCCGCCTGTAATACTGGGAAATGCTGGGGGGATAGTGTACAGTGTTAAGAGGACCGAAATGACCCTTGACACGACCGATCTCATCCTCGAAGATTTTGTGGTAGAACCTTGCCTCAAATTTACCTTGTCGCTGAGAGGTAGTAGTGACATCACGGGCTTCTTGACCGCCGCCGAGGATAATAAAGTCTTTCTTTGGAGTAAGGGCTGCGGTATTTAGTGGGGTGTCGGTAACATAGGTTTTTAGGACCTTAAGCTCGTTGACATCCAGTATCTGCGACGATTAGTACGTACATAGAAATACCATGAGAGGAGATATACCTTAGCATTCTTATCCTTAGAACAGGTAATAAAGTAAGTCCTATCCGGCGCCATCTGAATATCGGTAATCGGCATATCCAGTTCATGGGCTTGGACATCTTTAATGAGCTCCCCAGTCTATACCCCAGTCATCAGCAAAAAAATGCCCCCAAAAGAGCCCCCCTTACCACCACCAGAGCAAGCAAAGCCCATACCTTCCCATCGTACTGTGAAACCCTCCCATCCTCATGCCCAGTGATAATGTACTTATTCAGATAACTCCATGCCGCAACCGTCGCTTTACTCTCACGGAAGGTAATCGTAAAAGTGGGCGCATCCACCTGTTCCGCCTCCAAATCAACCGTAATCGGGAATACAACAACGGTACCCAAGTGGCCCATCCTCTGCTCGGTCACGGCAAGGAGTAGAGTCCCATCCTCGCTGAACTCGACTCGCTTAACGGCTGTAGGGAACTCCCACATTTTCAGCTGCTTTCCGGTCCGCACGTCCCAGAGGCGAATGGTATTGTCTGCGCTGCCAGTTACCAGCAGGGTGGTGGTAGGGTCAACATCGACGGTCCAGAGAGCACCAACGTGGCCCTTGTATGTGCCGACTCGTTCACCATTTACTAGAAGATGTTAGGCTTTGGCGGAGAGAGCCTCGGGAAGGGAAGTTAAGATACCGGAATACCAGGCACAGACAACGTGGTCCTTTGCCGTTGAAAAAAGTAAATCACCTAGCATCAAGCAACAACATTAGTTTAAACTTCAACTCCGCAAAAGGCACATAAAGCCTACCATCTTTGTTGTATCTATTCCCGAAAACCCCAACATTAGCACCTACCCGCCGCAACCAAACCCCAGCTCCCAGGAAGTAAACCATACTTGATCTGCGTCAAACTGCGCTCCTAAACACCAACCTATTAACTCTATCATCCCACCTACTACCACTCCAGAGGGAACAACTCACATGTCCTTGAAGTAGTATAGGCCTCATAGTGGATTATCCTTGTAGATCTCTAGAAGAAGAAAGTCGAGTTAAAAGGAAAAATGGTGAGGGGTGTGTTCGAGATTTGGAAGTGTGGGGCAAAAAGATTGTGGTTGCTGCGGATATGGAATTTTTGTCCTGTCGGTGGGCAGGGTAACCCGTTTTTTAACCCTCGCTTATGAATTGGGTGGGACAAGCTGCGTTGATGGGCGACCTCGGGAGTCATTCATAATTTCCATTAACCCAGGAGAGAATAAAATACGGTAGAAGGCCCTCATTCCGCCCCATAGGCGAGACACGCCGGTGGGGTCGGAACTGTTCGTATGCGATCTCTTTCTCGCCTGAAATGTTCCCACCAGGCCCCTACAATCACCTTTTCACGCCAGGAACCACCCCACTACACAGCTGGGCTATATCCCCCCGCTATCCATATGGACGCAATTTCAATTAATAATCTTAACCGTTAACTATTACACTTCTCCATCCAAACGATTGAGCATTGCTACAAGAAATTAAGATTTGACTACGAGTGATTGGATATGATGGGAATGATTGGGAATACAGGTAACCTGCTACTGGACGGTCGGGACAAGATTTTTTTCTGAGCCACTTTAGGTATTTAGGAAAGTTAATTAGATCATTAAAACAGTCATATTAGAAGACACAAGCAATGTAACACGATTCCCTGGCAAAAAGCAGAATGCAAACAGAAAGATGCGGAATGAAACAAATAGCCAGGACCAGCTAACTAATAAAATATGACCACCTAATAGGCATCCGCTGCGAAAAACATCCGATAACTTCTTCCGCCGATTAGTCTTTTTAGGTAAACTCAAATCCCCGCTCCTTATGCTGTCCACCCGGAGAACTAGGGCCACTTTCAACCGTAAAAGTCTTGTCCATATGAAGGGCCAGTGAACCGTGTTTGGTTGAGTTAATCGTACTCATGTCCACTGATTTCCCACCTGGGGGGGGCTTCGAGTTATTGATAGTGGACCCTTTAGAGCTGAACTGACGAAATCCATCCCTGGGTGTCGATAGGGGGCTTGGTGTGTCTGTTTGTGCGGCAGCCCACATGGAGGAAAGTGGAAGTGAGATGACAACCAGAGTGGCGGTGAGTGAAGACATCCCTTCGAAGCCAACTCCGTTTTCTAGTGTTGCGAATATCGCTATTTACCATTAGTACAGCACAATATTTTTTCGGAAGTGTGTTGACTCACCAGGCACGATCATGGTCTGACAACCCATGGTGAAGATAACTTGCAGAGGACCGAACTTTTGTAGCCCCAAAACCTTCCGGCGTCGAATAGCGAGAGCCAATTTAAAGACGAAGATAAAAGAGAAGAAGGCGATTGTTCCAGCGAATACGCCCCGGTGAACCTTGTAAACCCATCCATTATATTCCACTGCATGAAGGATTACTTCCGAAATTTGCACGATAACCGTAAAGAAAAACCCAATAGATACCGACGCGAGGACGCAGGAAACCAAAGTCATGATGGTGTTGAGTTTTGGCGTTGTTGCATAGACAACCCGAACTTGAATAATCAATGATAGTAGGATACATATATTTAATATCAACTGAATGATACCGGCCCAGATCGAAATGAGTTTGTCGGAATAGGGGATATCCTCGTAGTAGTAGGCAACATAGTTGTATGTCTCAGCCCAAGGGCCAACAAAGTAGAGAATTTGGAGAACAGATCGAATAATAACTAAGATGAGGGAGGCGGTGTTGAGGTAGAAGAGCGCACGGCGTTTATCAGGCTTTGTGAGCATTGCCATGATTACGAAGAGCAGGGCGCAGGCTCCTATCTGGCTGGCGAAAACGACGGCAACTCTGACATTGAAAGCGAACATGGCATCCAACTCGTGAAGGCCGACGGTGACGGTAGATCCATCGGGATTGAAGAAAGTGATATTTTGTTTATGGGGATTGAAGCCGGGACTTTGGTAGACTGGAGTCTGTTCCATCTCGGAATTTAACGTGGGAAGGAGAATTGAGTTAAAGGTGGGAAGAAGAGTAGTCGATGTTTCGTTATAAAAGAATGTATTTTGGAAGGAGCTGTGAATTGAAAGGATGTTGATTATTAGGGGATTTTAGAAGAAAAGCCATCCTCTTAACTTTTATGCGTGAAAAAACCTCTCAAGGGACAATCGTAACCCGGTGCGAACGGACAGGAGCGGATGCGGAGGACCATGAATAGCAGAGGACCGACGGGATAGTCATTGGAAGCTTGAATGAAACCAAAGTCATTGTCTGTTGGAAAAGCTTGAGGGGTGCTCGGGCACTATGGCAATGGCAAATCGATTGTGGTTGGCTGGAGGTTGAAGGCACTAAAGAACAATACTAAGAGTTGGTATTGTTCTTCACGGATGCTCAACTGTGAGACACAGTCCTAGGTATTGTTCCTTGTACCGGCACAGTGGTCATAGGGTACCGGTGACCCGTTGGTTCTAGGGCTTACTCCATAGGGACATGATGAAAAGGAGGGTGAATTATAGTACAATTTCGAGTTTCCCCTGGTCCAGAATATCACGTCTACTCGAGAGATATCTCCTGTGGTGTATGCAGTGTGCTGGTATAGCTACGGTACAGTACTACTGCCAAATCCCTTCCGGGAAGGGGCGTTCCCTTCGGGTATTGGCAAAAGAGTTTATCAAGGTCACGATGGCTCTGAAAGCAAAAAGGGAAAGCAGAAGAAAAGAAAGGTCAAATGACATCTACTTTTCAGGATAATCTGAGTTCCCATCTCTCCCTTCCCCTGACGTCCGCAGAGCCTCTATTTATACAACAGATCCGAAAACAAAATGTCAGAGACGCTGGCGGGGAACAATTACTATTAGTGCGGATGAAGTCTTGCACGCAATACTACGTCTCTTAGCACCTCCGACAGTACCCAAGCATACTTTTTTTCGTGACAGGGATTGTTTTTGAAGGCTAGCCTAAATTAACTGTTCACTAACTTCTAGTGGGCACTTGTAACTTATATAAACAATGGACTGGGTGTGCGAGTACGCATGAGAACTAAGAGATGCCTCGGCTACTGGTGCTGTACTCGAGCACAGTAACTTACTCGGGTACCCTCCTCACTCGGACGACTAAACTTAAACAGGAAAGTTTCCTGCATCAAACTGTTACAACTACTCGAGTAGATGCCAGTGTGCTAGCAATGCCCCGAATGTATCGTCTATGTGCTTGAGTTCCAGCATCACGGGATTCTGACACTGTGAGTATAAGTATAGAAGGAACCATAGAAAAAAGTCCGGACCAATCAGACTCCCAAAAACTTGCCAATTCCCCCGACCCCAGAACAGATGGTATTGTTCTAGATTATCAGGTGCCAGTTGAAAGGGGGGAAAGGTTCAAAAAAACAATACCTGCACTTATCCTGTCTTTGTGACAAGTCCCTAAACTTCCCTATAAATAATTGGTGGATGTCGGAATTGTGAATTGAACCTAACCCTTGTTCTAAACTCTTCAAGTAACTATTTTGTATCCCCCCAGGCGACCCCTCAGTAAACATTCGGGGCGCTGAAGAGACCAGCCGCTGTTTCCTCACAGAAAATCAACCAATTAGCATATGTCGGAGTGGTTTGTGGAGTTGTCTACTGGAATGGGCCTCACACCCTACTGGCTATTTGTGGAGTATCCCGACACCTTGACATTGATCAACAGGTTTATTGTCTTGGCGTCGAGGTACCGTATTAGGACAAAGTAGTACGGTAGGGGAATCACCTGCCCACCGTGCTAATTCTCGAATGGCTGGAGAGGAGAGTACCTAAGCTCCAGTGCCAGTATCCGTAGCCACAGGTAAAAAACGCCGCAGACAAAGATGCGCCGGTCGAAGCGAAAAGCCCTGAATTTCTATTGTAAATCTAATTGGTTCGGGGAATTTTGATCACTGATATCCCATCCATGCCCGAGTAGGCAAAACCTGACATAGACACCTGACCATACTATATATTCCTTAGCTAAGAGGTTGGATTTTAATTGACACTCGAGAAAGCCTATCCTATAGTCCACCAACAGTAAGCCCTCTCTTAAAGTGGAATACCATAAATGGTTTTTTTTCTATCATCCAAACAAAATGCGATATTTCGCCCATAACGAAGAAAGTAAGGGGCCGTTTGGCGCGCAAAAGTTTATAGGGTCAGAAGCGTTTGGCAGCTCATTGTTTGAAAGGCAGAACTTGCAACCCTTATAAAATGCAGCTGAAAACATGTAATGCAGGGCCCAAGAAATGTTTAAAAAGGTTCATGGCTGGTATACTCTAGGGTTTGCTGGGCTGTTGCTATGTATCATATCATATTATTATTATTATTATCATAGTATTATTATTATGATACTAAAATATAATACAGTTTTCCCTACTCTGGTTTAGGGTCCTGCCCAAATGGCAGGAGATATTTTTTACCCTATAAATGTTTCTTCAGGTATGATATTTGGCAATGAATGTCTCACAAACCACGGCATTACAAAATGTGGTTTGAAACCCTTATAATACTGCACAAACGTTGGCCTGCAAAACAGCCCCCAATACCTTAACTTCGAAGCAAGAAAACGCAGCCATCAAAAATCTTAAAAATCCAAATGTCTCTTTTTAAAAATAGGTTGGGTTAAGGGGTATTTGTTTATTTTCTATTTTTATTTTTGAAAGCCCTGGAGACCTATTAGGCAGGAAAAATGCGAGTTGTAAAAGGATCTCCGGTCGTGCCTCACAATGCGCAATCCCGTCGGCAAAGTCATTGCGGAAAGAGTGCTAGTACGGTATCGTACTGTGGTAGGGTCTTGATGGCAGTAAAAGCACCAATAGCACAAGGCACCACCAAATAATATATGGAAGGTAGTCCAAATTATGTTGGGCAACTTACCCATCAACCTAAAGTCTAATAATAGCACCTCTACTACTCAAGATATGAACGGGACTGAGATGTTGCTTTGGTATCTGATCTGGGAAAGAGATATCATAGAAACAGAAATAATTGGACCTCAGGCTAGGATCATCAAGTTGCCTCACCCAGCAAGGTCGGTCGTATCTTTATCTTCATCTCTACTCTTAAGCCCTGTTTGGCACGCAATCATACAAAAAAAAATACCACATTTCTGAAAGCAGCATATTTCTTGACGCCCAAGCAGGCAAGGTTCGGGGGGAAATTTGTGCCATAGTCAGATCAGATAGGAGACAGCCTTCTACTCACTCCACATAAAGGAAAAAGCAACTGGAGGCCTAAACGCTGCGGAGTAAGGAAAATTGTCCTGTTGCCAAGTACTTTACCTGTTGTTCTGTAATATTTTGCAGCCCCACAAGCTCCCTTATCATACCTCTCAACCTGTAGCCTTTGTATTGTTTTCTTCTTTTCCACAGAATGAGTGGAAGAGCATCTGCTATTTGACATGAATTGTGTCTTTGAAGTTCGCCTTGGGTATGATATTAGGAAATATGCTGCTTTCAAAAACATGGCACCTTTTATATGGTGGGTTGAGCCAAACATGGCCTTATTTTAATTTTATTCTAAGGGCTAAAAGGCAGTGCTTTCTCCCCCCAATCCAAAGGGAAATTCTAGACGACTTAGCTTGAGGTCTGGTCGCCGGTATTCTGGTTTTTATGATAGCACCACTAGCTTCCTACTGGTGCTTCCGTTGCCGCCAAGACCCGGCCACAATACAGTACTCGTACTCGAGTATCATACGTCTCCGGAGAACCTCGCGGACTGGGGGTACCGGTGACCAGCCTTGCCTCCACTCCTCTGGGCAGGATGCCCATCAGACATACTATAGCTATTTTCCTGAAGGCGGATTTACTGAATATTTTTAAACTAGTCAGGTATGTGTATATATTTTTGTAGGGTTTACGGTACGTGAAGTAATCCCGAAAGTACAGATAATATGATTATCGCCATCATTTATTATTGTAAAACCTTGATGGCGCTCTGCGCTTATAAGTTACTTGGAAGTTTTGAGAGCGGCTGCTACCGATATTGACAAGCCGTCCCGTTGACGCTCGCTGCTGATCGACCCGTACCGACACGCCCGTTTCACGCAACCGAGCCACCAAGAATCAGGAATCAAGCCCTCGCTAGCCACGTGACATAGCCTCACTGAGCCCGGATCAGGCTTGGCACGAGTCGCGTCTTAGGTCAACAACGCCGACCGTTGCCTAACTCGCTTGGATATCCTCTCCGCATCACCCACATCATCCCACAGGACCCCTACAGGACCCCGCCGCTCACATCCCTCCCACTGCCCTCACTCCCCACAGCGCCTCCATTACTACAAGTACTGTGAACTCCATTAGCTTTCTATCATATCTAGCTCTTCTATTGTAGTGCCCCTTAGAATTCATTGAGCCCCCCCCCCCCCGCTATTTCCCTCCTGAATCGCCGAGCCACATGATGGCAGCCCGCAATCGCCCTAGAGCCCCCCTGAAAGAAGAAGTCGATGCGCACGAGGAGCGCGATCTCTGGACAAAAATTGTGAAAGAACTCCAGGAGCTCCGGCGCATGTCCGAGCGCGTCCAAGAGCTCATAATCGAAATCCAACGGGAGGAGGAACGTCAGGCAGAAGCTGGTTAGTTCAATACCTTTAGCTGGAATTCTGATATTGCGCATGGTCTCTCAATTTATACACACTGAGGCCTTTCTCGTCTGATATCGGCGCCATTTGCTAACATCGTTTGCAGATGTATCTCTGGAGGACCTAAAGCTTCTTAAGGAATTATATACGGAGCATTACGACCTTGCGGGGAAGGAGCAGCGGTAGGCAGCGAGTGCGCTCAGGCTCCTATACAAAAACTAACAGAACTTTAGGACCCTACAATCTGTTTTAGAGATGAACGATCTCCTCATAGCTCTAAGGATTGCTACGGAAGGGGGCGATAGAGGAGGTAAGAAATTTTGATTCTTCTTACTATTCACATTTCTACTTTTGTAATTATTGGCTTGCACCACTCTTATGCTGTGTGTGTTAATTATATTTTTCCTCATGGTGTTTCCCTGTTTTCGGTACTTATCTGGCCCTCGGTCTCCTCGTACTATTTCTTCATATTTTCTCGGGTTGAGCTTACCATCTACTCTCTATCCATAGGCGAGAAGAAACGCAAGCGCAAACTTGATGACGCTGTTGCTGCTGATAGCCCATCCAATCGAAATATCAAGGTTGCCAGAAGCATGTCTGCGGCGCCCGATACACACAATGGCCTCCAGAAAGATTCCGAAGTCGCATACCGTCTGCCGAAACAAAAAAATGCCGAGGGTATGTGGATCCAATGCATTATAGTTGGTATTGTTGGGGATGGGAATAAGCGGAAGTATGAGATCTCCAAAACCATCATTGCACCGTGTCCGAGGAGCATTGTTCACACAGCACTCCGTTAGGTATGAAGTACAGGATCCGGAGCCAGACGAGGCTGGAGGCCATGGGACTACATATAAGGCTTCTGCAGGTGCATTGATCCCAATCCCTAAGGACTCTACTGGACTGTCACCATACCCAGTTGGTAAACAAGTTCTTGCACGATACCCGGAAACAACAACCTTTTATAGAGCTGAAGTGATGGGAACAAAGGCAAGCTACCTGTCCGCGGCGCGCTGCGTGGATGAAACTAACATTCAGAACAGAGAGATGGCACATGTAGACTGAAGTTTGAGGGCGAGGAAGAGGTTGGAAAGGAAACCGAGGTTGAACGAAGACTTGTTTTGGACGTCGGAAACAAATAGTCATGGAGCAGTGATGACAGGCCCCCCCCTAAAAAAAACACCAGAGGCAGACTTCCTGGTGACGGGTTCTCCTGGCACTGGGTAGGCGGATGGATACTCTTTATTTACACTTTCGGTTCTCATTAGGAATTTCTTCATGCTCTTCTTTTTTCTTTTCTTTCCTTTTGATTTATGTTTTCGGTGGGACAGGACGGAGTTTTTGGCATGTATGATATCTTAAATCGCGCCACTTCTTGTAAAACTTCACCGGGTGATTAGTTTCAGCAATTCCACACAAGCACCTGACTCAATAGGTTCCGACATATATTTTTCGTACTTGTGAATGCATATGTATCCCTGACACCACAACATCATCAGACGGACACAATCCGGGCGTGCGTATTAGCGGGTGCCGATACGAGTACAGTACGTGCTTATTATGTACTATGATACAAATGTCGAATATTTATTTTGACCCCTGTCCCACAACGCCAACGTCCTCATCGCCCTTCCCCGGCTCGGCCCTGGAGCCGAAGTCCATCCTCTTCGCTGCAAGCTCAGCGGCCGCCCTCTCCCGCTCGATGCGAATACCATCTTCCACAGGCTTCAGCAAATTCTCCATCCCCACTCCTAATCGCACGTTCCTGTCGTTCTGTAATCTAAGCTCCGCGTGTCTTTGTCGCAAGGCTGTGAGCAGTACCTCCATTCTGCCCAGTATTTCCCCGCACACGCACATTCCACGTCAGCTATTATTTTGTTTCTATTTTTTTTTCACCCGGTTATGTAGATCAAGGTGGCTTATCTCTTTCAACGATTGGAGCGTAGTGGGATGTTGGATCCATTTTTCTTTTTTCTTTTTCCCGTCTTCTGTTTGGTTATGTGAGGTAGTTTTTATTTGGTGTGGATGGACGGATGGATTCCTGGATGTCGTTGATGGGATGACGGGTTGGGTGGATGGGATGGGTGGATAGATAGATTGTTCGGACCTGCAGGTGGGGTGTGCTTTTTTGTTTGGATAAATGAGGGTTGAGGATTTGGGATCACGATGACGATGAGATGAATGGGGATGTTTTTTCTTTTCTCTTTGCTTTTGCAACTGCGGGCTGTGCCTCCCGGCTGCCGGGTCGCTGTGGTCGCGTCCACCCTGGACCTCACCACAACACAACTGCGCATAACCAACAAACCGTTGTTAAGTTATAGTACTCGAGTAGATTCAAAAAAATTGATATGGATGTATGATCCTACCTGCATGCCGCCGTGCCTTTACCTGTGAGCCCAAGGGCCCGTTATTGTGGATATGGTAGTTGTCACAGAGACTTATGAGACCTTGCCTCTCGGGAGGTCTTGGTCTACCGGTAAGTCTTTGTTTAACTTGATGTTACATGCTGTCTTGTACTATGACATGCTATACTAGTAGTTGTGTCAGTTGGTATGCTCGAGTATCTATTCCGGCACTCGCCGTCGACCTGAGGGTAGTGTACTCGAGTACTGCAATACAGGTATCATACCCATATTCCAAGGGATAACAGGATATCCTGGATAATAATTGAGTCCTAGCTCTGAGGGCCTCAATGATTGTCGGGGGAAACACTTTTCTTGTGAACCAGAGACACGCGGCCACAAGACCCCTCCTCCTCGAATCAGCTCAAGGCTGTCTCACGGAATGCTTGCTTTTCTATTGTGCCCTGGCTAAACATATTGCTTTGCCCGAGGAGGGTCTGCCGTGCGGGGATGTCTCCCTTTATCTCTCACCGTCTTTATCGTGTGACCTGGACCAACAATTGAGGACTGCCGCACAAGGTCTACAACCTCGCGTATGGTACAACCTACCGCGGCCTCAGGTAAAGCGTCGGTAGCTTCATAACGGAAGCAGCTCTTCTATTCCCGCGCGAAACAAACCTTTCGTCTCCGCAAGAGTTCGTTCGGTCGGTTGAGGCGAACCTCGGTTTGTACTTGTGCTGTTCGCTCCCTCTGCGTTTGTCACCGGACTCTGGAACTGTTGAGCCGCTCCACCACACGTGCCGGTGGGCCCTGCGTTTGCCTTTTTAGGGTTAAGGATCCGCTATCCTCTTGCCTTTTGGTGTGAATTGCTTGCTTTCTGTGTGCCGCAGACTTGGAATTTCCCACGTCTTTCACATACCTGTCCATTTGTCGTATCACCCTTCTCACATCTCGTTGCCGTTTTGCCCGGGAAAGCGTGTGCGGTTCGACTCAACCCGACGCTCTGGGGAATAACCGTTAGACCAACCTCGTGCCGGCTGCTGCACTCGAATTCTGAGTAGATAAAACCTGGAATTCTCCTCGGTCCAACACTTACGATTGCTAAAGTGTGTCGGTACGGCTCTCACAACTCCCCCACACACACACCCTCCTTCTGCTACTGTGGAGTACCGGTACTGTGCTGGCACTTGGGCAACAATACATTGTCGTACTTTACCTGCTAGCTACTACGGTAAAGGAAAATCGGGGCGTCCGCAAAAGAATAGGGGCAAAGATAACTCTTTCTTCCTCCTCTGCAATTTGATTGGAGAACTTCCATCCTTTGGCCTGAGCAAAGTATTCTCCTCCTAAAAGGGGATAATACTAGTGTCGTTATTACGTGGTTGTGAGTTACTCTTATTCGTTGGGATTTTCAGGGGCAGGAAAAAAATTGGAGGCGTTGCCTTGATTTTTGGGTTAACAGGGGTACGACAACCAGTAGGCCAAAACTCCCCAAAGGGCCACGAACTCTCTTCTATTGTTTTCTTCCCTTCCCTTCCCTTTACTGCCTCAAAATTGGGCTCATTCTCCACCACCTGCACTGCATTGCACAACGCATCAATTATCGCAATGCAGCTTCCACTGCTCCCTCCGTCCTTAACGGCGAAGAAACCTCCTCCACAATGGGACCCTTTTACACCTATGGTTACAGGTCTCTCCAAGAGTGCTTGTATACATCCCATTCATACAATTGTAATAATAGCTCTTTTAGCTTCAACGACCTATATCTCACTTCTTGAGGATAGTTTGTTTGAGAGAAGTGGGAAGAATTGGTTCGGAGGTGCAAAGAGGGGGGCACTTCTTGATGGGAGCGTTCGAGTGGGCCTCGGTGAGGAAACTCAATGGAAATGGAAGGAGATTGGAACTCAGGACATGGAAGATAAGGTGTGTTCTTGTTATTTCTAACCTCAAGCCTTAATTGTCCTTTCGCTAATTGATTGTCTAAAAATGCATAGTCTGCCACTGAATTGGCTCTTTTGACCCTTTCATTCCCGGTAGGGTCAAAGTTTTCGGTACCAGTGCCCACCAACAGCTCCGCAATTACTCTTCCCTCGGATCTCTCGTCCGCTGTTTATGCTATTCCCCATTCCGAGCTTAACACCTTTGTGGACTCTATTGCCGAATTACCAGCTGTCGACGGCCTTGATAATCAGGGTCGTCGTCGTCGTTGGGTTCAGGTTGGGTTGGACCGTACGAAGAGAGGTTGGGCGGAGATGGTTTATGAATTTGTAAACACCCTTATCGGGCTTCTCAAGGTGAGGGATAACTTGGGATCCACAATCTTTTATGTACTAATATCAGCTGCAGAACGCGGAGCCACTTGATATTGCCATCATGTTCCTTGGATATTTGTCCATGCACTTGACCTTTTTGTCATTGTTCATGTCTATGCGGCGTCTGGGATCTAACTTCTGGTTGGCAACGACTGTACTTTTTTCTTCGACTTTTGCCTTCCTTTTTGCCTCTATCGCAACCCACAAGATGGGGGTTCCAATCAACATGATTCTTCTTTCCGAAGGTCTCCCGTTTTTGGTTGTCACTATCGGATTTGAGAAACCTATCATCTTGACTAGAGCTGTTCTTGAGGCTTCACAGAAGAAGGCTAGACAAGCTGGCTCTTCGAGTGGTGCTCCTATCCAGGCTGCTGTCGTGGCCGCTGTTCGGGATAAGGGATTCGAAATTGTCCGTGATTATATAATCGAGATCATTATTCTCTCTCTAGGGGCTGCCTCCGGCGTGCAAGGTGGATTACGACAGTTCTGTTTCTTGGCTGCATGGATTTTGGCTTTCGACTGTATCCTTCTTTTTACTTTTTACACCGCTATCCTCGTCATCAAGCTCGAGATCAACAGAATTAAGCGTCATGTAGCTCTCCGCAAGGCACTTGAGGAAGACGGCGTCAGCAGGAGGATTGCCGAGAATGTGGCTAGGTCCAACGAGTGGCCCCGTATCAATATGAGCGAGGGAGATGCGAATGACGGAGGGGATGTCACGGCCAAGGTGGGAGATGCCGGCGTGTTCGGAAACCGTGTTCGGGATTCAAGTGTTGGAAAATTTAAAGTTTTGATGGTCACTGGATTCGTTCTGGTCAATATCTTCAATCTGTGCACTCTTCCCTTCAGGGATAACTCGAGCTCGACGGTTATTGCTACGGAGAGCCAGGCCGCCAATGTTGATGTTTGGGCCCTTGCTGGTGCATCATTGGAGAGTATGATTTCCGACAAGGTTCCAATGGTCATTACTGTTTTGAAGCCTATCGAATACGAGCTTCGGCACTTGAATGTGGAAGTTCCCCCCTCAGCGGCCGACAGTCGTGGCTATGGCTCCAGCGATTCCTTTGATGGATCTGACCTCTTTGTTGAGGGCATGGGAGGTAGGGTAGTTGAAAGCTTGCTCAAGAGCTTGGAAGACCCAGTCTTGAGTAAATGGATTTTTGTTGCTCTTGCAATGAGCTTGGTTCTTAATGGATACCTATTCAATGCTGCAAGATGGAGTGTCAAGGAAACCGGTCATAGCCAGGAATATGAAGCTAGCACTATAGCCAATAGCTCGGCCGACAACGCTTTGGCACCTGTCGTTGTTGAGAGGATTGTTCCAGTCAACTGCACTTGTGGTGGGGGAGCCGGAACTCGGCACAGCATTGAGAACGGGTTGCCGATTGGGCAAGAGACTGCAAACGAAGTTGGTAGAACGCTTACTGAATGTGAGGAAATGCTCAAGGAAAAGCGCGCCAGAGAACTCAACGATGCAGAGCTTGTGGAGTTGTCTCTCCGCGGAAAGATCCCCGGCTATGCCTTGGAAAAGACTCTTGCAGACACTGGTCGCGCGGTCCGCGTTCGACGATCTGTCATTTCAAGAACACCTGCTACTATGGACAAAACTGGCCTTTTAGAACGCTCTCTTCTCCCCCACGAGCATTACGACTACGATAGAGTTCTTGGTGCCTGCTGTGAAAACGTTATCGGTTATATGCCTCTTCCCGTTGGTATTGCCGGTCCTTTGAACATCGATGATGAAATTTTCTATCTCCCTATGGCTACAACCGAAGGTGTTTTGGTCGCCAGTACTTCCCGTGGATGCAAGGCTATCAATGCCGGTGGCGGGGCTGTTACTGTCTTGACTGGAGATGGAATGACTAGAGGACCTGTTGTCGAATTCCCGAGCGTTCGTAGAGCTGGTGCTGCCAAGAACTGGATCGATTCCGAGGAAGGACAGAGGAGGCTCAAGAAAGCTTTCGACTCTACTTCTAGATTCGCTAGGCTTCAAACTATCAAGACCGCTCTTGCCGGGACCTATCTTTTTATTAGGTTCCGAACCACTACTGGCGATGCTATGGGTATGAACATGATTTCTAAGGGAGTCGAGTATGCCTTGCATGTTATGAGCACAGAATGTGGATTTGATGACATGTTCATTGTCTCTGTTTCCGGAAACTATTGTACTGACAAGAAACCCGCCGCTATCAACTGGATTGAGGGACGTGGCAAGAGTATCGTTGCTGAGGCTATCATCCCTGCTGCTGTTGTCAAGAGTGTCCTTAAGAGCGATGTCGATGCTTTGGTTGAGCTGAATATCTCCAAGAATTTGATTGGTAGTGCAATGGCCGGAAGTGTTGGTGGCTTCAACGCTCATGCTGCTAACATCGTCACCGCTGTTTTCCTGGCTACCGGACAAGATCCCGCACAGAATGTCGAATCCTCCAACTGTATCACCGTTATGAAGAAGTAAGTCTTTCCATTCGTCCCTCACAACTCAATATATATCTAACATTTCTATAGGACTGCTGAGGGTGCTCTCCAAATCTCGGTTTCTATGCCTTCGATCGAGGTTGGTACCATCGGTGGCGGAACCATTCTCGAGCCTCAGGGTGCCATGCTTGACCTTTTGGGTGTCCGCGGGGCCCATCAGACCAATCCCGGAGATAACGCTCGTAAACTTGCACGGATTGTTGCTGCTGCGGTTTTGGCTGGAGAGCTCAGCTTGTGCTCAGCTCTTGCTGCAGGCCATCTTGTGAAGAGCCATATGGCGCATAACAGAAGTGCACCCACTTCCCGTGCTACTACTCCTGTGCCTGCCGAAAAGGCTCCGCTCGCGGGACTGACTATGACTGCAATGAAATAGAAGTTTGAAATACCCACCATTGCGCGAGCGGGGGCGTTGGCGTATTGCTATGTTTTACCGGATTATTTGCGCCGGGTCACGTTTCTTTCCTTTTCCATATTTTTTTCATATCATACCAGGAAAAAGTAAAGGGTTCAACCACGGGCCAATTTTCCTCGTTCCTTTTATGTTGAGCATTTTTACATGGTATGTGCACAGGTTGTTAGTCTTCGCTAGGAGCAAGGACCTTGAAAATGGGAGTTAAGATGGTGTCCTATTTCTGCTGTATATGTTTTCTTTTCTTTTCTTGATAGAGATGGACTAGCTCCACCATTTAATATCCAGGGGCGAGGGGATTAGAATAATTTCATGTCGGCGAGTGGTTTGTGAGCCACGAGCTGCGAGGGGATTCTGGCAGCATTGGATATGAATTTAACGACGTGGCATACGAACGGGGTTTTAATATATGATACTTGACTAACACTGAAATAATACCAATTCATGACCTGCTGCTGCTCACCACGTGCGGAAAATTTTGAGCATTGAGGATGATGTGGGGTCATTGAGTGTTAAGTGATGTGTGCCAGTACTTTACTATATACTTCGTAAGATACTATGAGGTGGGCAACGGTAAGTGTGGGGATCTGAGTGGGGTAACGGATATAAGTATGGTGCAGTACGATCGTACATGTTGAAGCAGTTTCAGAAGGTTGACATGTTCGTAGTGCCACCGGTATTCATAACATTTGCTTGAATGAATTTGCTCGCTATAGTTTACCAAGAGCCGGCACTTCTATGGTAATCATTTGTGCTGGCTGGCCCGTCTAAATCTTCAATTGTTCATTCGTGGAGTAAATTGTTGAATTTATTGCTAATGCCACAGTTGAGCCTGTCCACTTCCCCACCTTGTAAGGGCTTTGGGATTGCCAAGACCTAAATTAACTAATTTGCTCTATCTTGAAAGGGCATAGCCGCCAAGATATCTATACAGAGCCTCAAAAAAAATTAAAAAATTACAGCCAGGACAGAGTTTCCAAAGATCTTCCCCCACCATCGAGAAACTTTCCCACGAAAGATCTCGGCCACACCTCTCCACAATCACAAATAATGACACGGACAGCAACGGGACCCGCCACCAGGAGGGGCGGCACGAAGCCTACGAAAAACCACACCTTCCAATCCTTCGCCCAAAAGCTACAAAACCTCAAAATCGACCCAATAAGAAAAGTTCGCCGCCGGGTACTAGACGAAGGCTCGGAGAGCTCATTCTTCCATAGTGCGCTGGAGAAATGGGTCGATTTGAATTTATCCACCACCTTCGTGGAATTGTTCGTCAGGCCCGTGCGGCCGCTCTCGGAATCCTTGCCGCATATCTTGCATCACAAAGAGAGGATCTTCGGCTTACTTGTTGACGGGATCAAGACTAGAGACGTCAATGCGCTTGAGCCATTACTAGACCTGCTCACACAGTTTGCGCATGATCTGGGGGCAGAATTTCAAGGGTTTTTTGAGGAGAGCGTCGGGTTGTTGGCAGCATTGGTTGTGGAGGGGTTTGTGGAGGCGCAGGTGGTCGAATGGACGTTTGGAGCGTTGGCCTACCTGCTAAAGTACCTTTCCAGATTGCTCGCGGGGGATCTCAGGCCGCTGTTTGGCGTTGTCAGGGGTATGCTTGGCCGGGGTGGTGGGAGGGGGTTTGTGAGGAGGTGTGCGGGCGAAGCTGTCGGGTTCTTGATTAGGAGGGTTAAGGTGGAAGTGGTTGGGGATTTGGCCAGGGCTGTGTTTGAAGATCTTCGGGGGTGTGAGGGGACTTGGGTTCCTGGGTATATGGAGGGGTTAATGGGGCTGTTTAGGGAGGGGTGTGTGGTAGGTTTTTTTTCGTCCTTAGAGTGAGAAGGGGTGACGGAGGTGTGAATGGCTAACTAGAATTTCAGGGCGTTGATCGGGGGCTACATTCTAAAGCACCAATAGTGATAGAGTCGCTAATACAAGTCGCTAAAGAGATGGGCGAAGATATCGGTGGTCGATGTTTCAAGATCATTGAAGGAGTTTTGATATCACTCATTCACCACACTAACGACGAGACCTTCCGTCCAGCTCTACAAGTCGTATACACCATCAATAATTCCAATGACGAACTAAGTACTCGCATGTCCGCACGCCTCCTCTACACGTGCTTCACCGTCAGGAAAGGAAGCCGCATCTCGGACTGGGGCACCGCCGGCGAAGTCGTAGTCGCAAACGTTCAGGCCACTATGAAGCTTTCAGATAATAGTAGCGGAGAGAGGGTTAAAGAGACTATGTGGGAGTCGCTCAAGGCCGCAGCAATGGTGATGCAGACTGCCAATATGGAGGCCATGATTACCCAATTGGGACAAATAATGGACTCTGTTAGGGGGTTCCGGGATGGACAGCTATTCTTGCCGTTTTGCGAGTTTTTGGCGGATACGGGGGTGGAGAGGTTTAGGATTTTTATGTTGCCGTACTTTCAGAGGTATGCTATGAGGGCGAGTTTGCGATTCCGGGTGCAATGCTAAGGATCGGGGGATTAGGTTTCTTACTGCTAGGTGGGCGGCCAAAGAAGATAATTTACTATATTTGATCCCGAAACTGGGGGCGAATGGATCACTTGTCCCTTCCGGAGACTCCGATAGGATTTCCATGGCGGGAGTTCTGGGAAGCAAGTCCCCGGTAATTGCTGGGGCAATTAATAATATTCAGGGGTTTTGCGAGAGCATTAAGGGCGGCGGCGATCGGGACGCTTTGAAGACTCAGGCCACGAAGGTTTGGGGGTATCTTAGTGTTATACTTGCGCTGTCGGGTAGCCTTCAGGGAGAGCAGCTTCCTGGTGGCCTTGTTGATGCTTTGGAACAATTGCTCAATGGCTTATTTTCGTTACCTGAGAATACCGAGTTCGCGGCGTTGACGGGAAAGGTTTTGACAGTGTCCTCTAAGTGCCCATCAATGGGATCGTGGAATCTAGCAGAACCTCTAGCTATGGGATTCCCGGAATTAGCAGACAATGCAGTATTCCTTCAGGGCGTCGTCGACTTTTTCTCCCTCTCGATGGCCACCAAACTTATAGACAAGGGTCTCACCCCCATGGTCGATAAGCTGATAACTAACCTCTCTAGTTCCTCTCATGACATACGTTCGCATTCGCTACGGTGTCTCGAACTCCTCCACATTGCCGAAGGTCACCGGAAGCAAGTCCCAAGTGTCATCAGCACCGCACAAATAATCGAGAACACACCATTAGAAATCTCCAACGCAAGGAATATATCTCTCTATGTCCGAAGACTAGCAGGCGAGCATTCTTCCGTCCCAAAGGGGTCTTGGGAGAGTAGGGTTGTGCCGTATTTCTGTTTTGGTTTGCTAACGGTGCACTTTTCGCCTGTGTGGGATGATGCTGCGACTACGCTTTCGAAGGTTGCTGAACGGGATGAGGAGATGGTTGCTATGCTTGCGTTTAAGTGGTTGGAGAGACAGCATGGGGCATCCCCCGACGCCAGTGATAGCGGAGCGGCTGAGAGTGGGAAGGCCCTGTTGCACAATTTTGAGTGCTCGAATTTGAGTATGATCGAAGAGGTCGCCGGGAAATGTGTTGTGGACAGGGTTGAAGCTGCGGCGGATTTGGGGAGGAGGTATGCTGAGGTATGTTGATCTCTTGATGCTCCAGGGAATGTCTTTGGCTAATTCCCTAGGGCTTGAAAACACCGACGTTTTCTACCTCAGTAGCTCGAATGCAGGCTTTGAAAGTCCTCGCTGAAGTGCCGCGCATTGCGGAAAAGCGGAGCAGGAAATTGGTGCCCATGTTCCTTGAGTGGTCCACCTTCGAGGACACGGAAGACGGCGAGGAAGGAGAAGAGACCAAAGCTCCATCCAAATGGCTAAAGAAAGAACAGTTCGCTATGTTAACATTGTTCACTAAATTCACAAATCCCCGATCATTATATAAATCTGACGCAGCATATTCTGCATTTCTATCCCTCCTGGCCTCTGGAGATCCGAAGGTTCAGGCACTGGTCCTCAAGTGCATATTTACTTGGAGGATCCCCTCTATACGAGCATACGAAGATAATCTTAATAACCTGCTCGATGATACAAGGTTCCGTGATGAGATCACTCACTTTGTCCAGGTCGACAATGATGAGGCCATGATCCAGGATGACCATCGAGAGAAGCTCATGCCAGTCCTGCTACGATTACTCTACGGGCGAAGTTTATCCAGGAAGAACGCGACGTCCGGAAAGAAGGGCATGGAATCTCGAAGGACAGTTGTCCTAGCTTCCCTAGCAGACTTTCAGCAATGGGAGCGCGAGCTATTCATTGACATTGCGCTTGGAAATCTTGCGGAGGTATCTAAACGATTCGTCGAGAAGAGCTCAGAGAAGTACATCCTTCATATAGAAGCACTCGGCACTGTGCATGTGTCGAACAGGAAGCAGATGGGCTTCGTGAGGATGACTGAGGACATGATCCGCCAGTTGGGGTCCACACTTTTGCCGTTTTTGGAGAAGATTATGGATGCTTTGCTATATTGCCTAGTCATGGCTACAAAGACCATTAATTCCAGGGATGATCCCACGAATGAGCAGGGCAATGCTGTTGCAGTGAAGGCTGCTCGGGCGGTTCGCCAAGGAGGGTTTAAGTGTTTGGGTGCGCTGTTTAATAGTTGTCCTACGTTTTCATGGCCGCATTATATGCCGACTATTTTCGATGAGTTGGTCAATCCCCGACTAGATGCTCTCCCGATAGAGACCTCCCAGGATCCTTCCGGATTACTGCAGTTATTCTCCACATGGGCGAACTCTAAGGCCACCGTCATGTTCCTAGCAGACTACAACTCAACAGTACTCTCCAAGATATCGGCATGCCTCGCAAACAAGAGTGTAAAAGATGAGGTCGTCCTGTTCATCGTTAAAATGGTCAAACAGATTGTCTCACTCGTGGATTTGGAGGGCGGCATTAGACCAAGACTCCTGGAACCGAATGTCGACCTCCTATTAGTCAACCTGGGCGACATCCTGCACACGAGCCCGGGTAAAGAAGTTCTTGAGCAGGCTGTTGAAACGATTTCCAAAATTGCACCATTTGTGTCCAGCGATATAGAGACTACGCACTTAGTAGAGGTTTTAGTGTTCTTGCTAGATCAGCCATCGAGGAGGGTCAGTCCTAAAGCCAAGAGTGACATCCTCAAGATTTTATTGCACTTCCTTCCGTTATGTGCTATGGAGAAGGGGAGCAAGTTGCATGAAGATACTTTCCGATCTGTGTCTTCTTTATTCGGGTTCTTTAAAGATAGAGAGGGTAGAGAGACGTTAGCAGGCGTACTTAATGTATTCGCCGAACGAGACGAGGAGCTCGTCCAAGTCGCGGAATTATCCAGAAAACTCAACTCCTTCTCCGATAGAAGACTCGACGAGCCAGACTTTGAGCAACGCCTTGAGGCGTATGGTAAGATTAACGAAGATCTCTACCTACAGTTCTCATCGAAGCAATGGGTGCCACTCATATCCAACATGCTCTTCTTCATCCGTGATAACGAAGAATTGGCAATCCGCACGAACGCCTCATACGCACTCAAGCGCTTCGCCGAGAGCTGTGGGCAGAAATCTGGGACCGAAGAGGGGGAAGCGTACCTCAAACTCCTGTCAGAAACGCTCATGCCCGCGCTGAAAAACGGCGCCCGTGAGCAATCCGAACTTGTGCGGATGGAGTACGTCGTCGTCCTGGCTCACATAGTCAAAGAATGCAGTTTCTGGGAAGAAGTTAGTGACATGAAAGCGCTTCTCGTCGGCGACGACGAGGAGGCCAACTTCTTCAATAACGTCCTACACATCCAGCAGCACCGCAGGCTCCGCGCACTGCGAAGACTAGCCATTACCTCGCAGAGAGAGAACATCCAGAGTTCGAATATCGCGCACTTTTTGTTACCCCTGGTGGAGCACTTTGTCTTTGATCAGGCGGAGGACGCGCACAATCTTGCCTCTGAAGCGGTGGTTACTATTGGAGCGTTGGCGGAGCAATTGACGTGGACGCAGTATTGTGCACTGTTTAGGCGCTATACGGGATACTTGAAATCAAAACCGGAGTTGGAGAAGATTGTCGTTCGGTTGGTAGGCACGGTCGTAGACTCACTGGCTCGTGCTGCGGTTGCGAAGGAGAATGCTGTTGCGGTTGCAAGGGATGGAGATGGAGATGTCCCGATGGGGAATACTATGAATCGGCTTGCGGAGTCGCTCCCGGAGCAGCAGACTTTAGCGGGAGATATTAGCAAGGGATTCTTATCGTCGTTGAACCAGTACCTGCACCAGAAAGAGGAGTCAACGGTTAGCTTGAGAGTTCCGATCGCAGTTTCGATAGCGAAGTTGCTGAAGCTTATGCCTGATGATATGCTTCGTATTCGATTGCCCCCTGTTCTTACGGACGTGTGCCATATCCTCCGAAGTAGATCTCAAGAATCACGGGATATGACTCGGAGGACGTTAACAGAGATTACTACACTACTGGGGCCGCAATACTTTGAGTTTGTGCTTAAGGAGCTGAGGGGTGCTCTTTTACGTGGTTACCAATTGCATGTGCTGTCGTTCACTATGCACTCAATTCTTGTCTCTGTTACGCCGACCTACTCTCCGGGCGCGCTGGATTACTGCGTCGGCCAGATCATGTCTGTTGTTATGGATGATATCTTCGGCGTTACGGGTATGGAGAAGGATGCGGAAGGGTATATTAGTAAGATGCGGGAGGTCAAGAGTAGTAAGAGTTATGATTCCATGGATCTTGTAGCGTCGATGACCACACTCCCGTACTTGGGAGCTCTTATTCGACCGATTAGTGCGTTACTAAAGGAGAATATGAACCTGAGGATGTCACAAAAGATCGACGAACTCCTACGAAGAATCGCAGTCGGACTACTAAGGAATAGAGAAGTTGAGTCCGAAAAGATGCTCATTTTTTGCTACGAGGTTATCCAAGAGGGGTACAAGCAAGACTCGACCGAGGCCCGGGAAAAAGAGGTCGATCCGAAAACGCAGCGGTACTTGGTCAATCTAAAGGTTCCTTCAAAGGCTGCCTCGGGAGTGACTTCTTCTTCGCATATGTATAAGCTTACTAAGATCGCGCTGGATATTCTCAGGGCCACACTGCAGAAGCATGATAACCTAATGACGCCGAGGAATTTGGCAAACTTTATTCCGGTGATTGGGGACGCTTTACTATCGAGGCATGAGGAGGTTCAGATTTCTGCGTTGAGGGTTCTGACAACTATTATTCGAACTCCCCTTCCTGGCATTGACGAGGGTGCGGAGGTGTTTATGGGACAGGCACTAAGCTTTATCAAGTCTTGTCCGTCGATGAATGCAGAACTTGCACAAGCTAGTCTGAAGCTGATGTCGTCTATCTTACGGGAGCGGAGGAATGTCAAGATCAAGGAACGCACAATAGGGTATCTACTCACCCGCGTGAAGCCCGACCTAGAAGAGCCCGACCGCCAAGGCGTCACCTTCAACTTCCTCAAAGCAGTGCTAGCCCGCAAGCTTATTATCCCAGAAGTGTACGACGTCCTAGACGGCGTCGCCGCAATTATGGTCACAAATCAGACCCGCTCTGTACGGGATCTGGCAAGAGGCGTCTACTTCCAGTTTTTGATGGAGTACCCTCAGGGTAGGGGTCGATTGGACAAGCAGTTGGCATTTTTGGTCAAAAACTTGGACTACGTCCACCAATCCGGCCGCCATTCCGTCCTCGAAGCGGTCAATCTCCTGTGTACAAAGGTCGGCGACAGCCTCATCCAGCAGATCCTCGGAACCTTCTTCGTCCCGCTGGTCATGCGCCTGATAAACGACGACTCATCCGAGTGTCGAGAAATGGCCGGCGCACTGCTTAGAAAGGTTCTCGAACGCGCCGACGCAGACAACCTCTCGACGTTCACGGGACTGATGAAGAGCTGGCTGGGTCAGGATCGGAAACCACTCCTGGTCCGCTCGGCGCTACAGATCTACGGGCTGTATTTAGATGCATCGCCAACCTCCGCGGAGAAAGACCTCCCATTTGTCACTGAAAAACTACAATCCATCATTCAAACAGCTAGCACCGACCAAGACGTGCACTGGGAGAATTTATACTTCTCCCTGCAAACGTGGGCCAAAATCGTACTGCTCTTCCCAACAACCGCGTTCTCGGCTGATCAGGCGCCTGTATGGGCCTCCATCTACGACTGTCTGCCATTCCCGCATGCGTGGGTCCGTCTCTCGGCGGCGCGGTTAACAGGCCTCCTCTTCGCAGAGTACGCCGCCAAAGCTACCCTCAGTACAACACCACTGAGCAACGGCGCGGGACTAACTCTCTCGGCGGAAGCCATGATTCACACCGCGCGCAGAACCTCCTCGTACCTGAATTCCTCTGAGCTGAGCGAGGAATTGGGTCTTCAGGCGGTGAAGAATTTGCTATTCCTAGCAAAATGCTTTCATGCTGCAGGGGTGGAGGCTATATCTTCCATCCCCGTAAACGATCCCGAACTCGACGACGTTGAGGAGGAGGAGCAGCAGCATGAAGCGGTGGGGAAAGTGAGAAGAAGATCGGCATTGGAGTGGCTAGTGCAAAGAATTTCCGCAATTCTGCGTAGCGAGCGGAACATCAAAAAGGGCCTTCTCGGGAAAAGATTTGCTATGCAGTGGATTGCCGCCTTAATCCAATTCCTCCCGAAGGGAGATCTCGAACCGCTGGCGAAGACGCTGATAAGGCCGTTATTTAATGTGCTGGAAGTAAGCGGTATGCACCTCATGAAAGGTATATATACATCTCCCTGCCATCCCTCCTCGTTCGAAACTCGAAGAAGGGAAAAAAGAAAGAAAGAAAAACGCTTGCTGATTGATAATGTTTGGATGTGTAGACCTCAAACCCACAGCACAAGAACTCCAATCCTGCATCGCGGAGAAACTAGGCACGACCCTATTTGCTGTGGTCTATAGTCAGGTTAAGAGCGAAGCACTCGATAGAAGGAGGGCTAGGAAGGGGAAGAGAGCAATTCTGGTATATTACCTTTCCTTCTTTCCTCCTTTCCTTTGATAGTTGCGGGTGTTGGCGATGGGTGGCTGATGGTTTTGTGTAGGCTGTTGCAGATCCGGAAAGAGCTGCCGCGAAAAAGATCAAAAAGCATGAGAGGAAGAGGGAGGTTAGGAAGGAGAAGGGGAGGGCGGAGAGGGAGGGGAGATGGGGGAGGGGCGGCTAGTTTTCCTTCATTAAGAGGTGGGTGTATTCTATTCTTTTTTCATTGTGGTTTGTATATATAAAATTATTGTGTTTATGATGTTTAGCTGGTCGGTTGGTTGATTAGTTAGTTGGATGGTTAATAGATATAATATAGAACCCGATTGGGGGCGAGGCCACAATTGCTATAGCTCCGGATGTGTGATTCAAGCTTATACCATGAACTAACTACACATTCATTTCTTCACTCACTTAATACATACCACCGCCATCAATTCGACAGCAGGCACCTTGTCTAAGAGTAGAGGGAGACATAGCCCCTCTGCACGTACAGAACTTGCACCCTAGTGTTCATGGGAAAGTTATCATAATCACGAAATATCACTCGTCTCGTTCAAGCTGTCTTGTCTTGGCTGTACTCATCCTCAGTTCGTTCGTTCGTTCGTAAGAAAAGCTGTTGTTTATATGGTATCGTATCATATCATACCTCGCAATACGGGTATTGGTTGCCTGTGATGCTGCGGATAGGAGATATCCTACCGTGTCACTGGGAGGGAGGAGGATGGAAGAGGACGAGGGGTTAGGAGTTCATTTGCAGAGGCATTTAGATACTAGTGCCCTCTCTGTAAAACCGGTGGATTAACAGAGGTGGGATGGCTGGTTGGTTGAGTGTGAAGGGTTGGAGTACTATATGATGGGATCGCGGATTGGTATATTTCGTGTGGATATGGGGTTTGGAGTAGTTTATATGGTGGTGGTGTTGGGGGATATTTACTTGTCTACCGGTATTGGGTTCACACTGCTCTTTTAATGAACTAGGGAATGGGAGAGGGTGCTAGGATAGATATGTGGATAGAAAGGTGCTTTTTTTCCTTTTCCTCTCCCCTATTGCTTCAACCACAAGGCTGTTCCCCCCATTCCTGCCATTTGGGAGTTGACGGTATGATACTAGGGCCCACCACCTACTTCAATCTCTCCAGGACCTTGATAAGGTCACTAAGCACGCCCATAGCTGTAACCTCCCTCCCGGCTCTACTCGCGCACGAAACACCTATTAGCCCACTGTCCCCCCCCCCGAGGGGAAGAAAATAAAGGAGTAAACTCACCCAGCTCCCTGCACAATCATCGCCCTCTCCCCATACCTCTTAGTGTAAAAGCTAATAATATTATCACTCCCCTTCAAGCCTGCAACCGCACTACCCCTATCAAAGTTCCTCAAACCAACACTAACCTCACCCTTCCCAACATCCAAGCTGCCAACATACCTAACCACCGCACCCTCACTCTCCGCTGCGGTCTTGACCTTGTCCATTTCGCCGTCAAAGTCCGCCAACCCAGCCAGGAACTCCTCCGCGCTAGCGGCGGACTCCAGAGGTTTCGGAATGAGCGACTGGATGGGGAAGGATGTTGGCTCCGAGACCTGCAGTCCGGAGAGACGGGCCAGGATCGTCAACTTGCGCGCGACGTCTAGGCCGTTGAGGTCGTCTCTGGGATCGGGCTCCGTGTACCCGAGTTCTCTTGCTTCGGCAACGCAAGCCGAGAAGGGCTTTTCAGCCCCGGAAGGCGAGAGTGGAGCGAAGGAGTTGAATAGGTAACTCATCGTTCCCGAGAAGACACCCTCAATCTTGACTATCTCATCCCCCGTCTCTATTAGGTCCTTCAGCGTGCTCAATACCGGAAGTCCCGCTCCCACCGTCGCTTCATGGAATACGTATCCACCATTCTGTGCGTTGCTTGCGGAGTAGATGGCCTGGAATAGGTCTAGCGAGCTGGAAAAGCCTTTCTTGTTCGGCGTGACGAGGTGCACCCCCGAAGACAAGAAGCGTGGGTACTCTGCCGCGATTGTCTCGGAGGAAGTGTTGTCAACGAGAATCACCGGACCCGGAGCGGAGGTTAGGAACTTGAGGGTTTCGTCTGGGAAGGTGGGGGGTTTGACGCTGCTGCCGGAGGCAATGTCGGATTCCCAGGTGGCCAGGTTTAGCCCCGAGTAGTCTTTCGACAGGATGGCCTTTGAAGAGCGGGAGATGAGGATTGTGCTTATTGTGTGACTCTTGCTGCGGAGAGCGTAAGCGTTTAGTTGGCTTATGAAGGATTTACCGACGCCGCCGACGCCTGCGGGGAGGGTTCGTCAGCCAATTGCAAATTTAAACTGGGGTATGGGGATTACCGATTATTGCGACGTAGACTTTGGACATTTCAAAAGAATCGAGGATTAGTGTTGGTGGTTGTTTGGTTGATGCTTCGTGGTTGAGGTGTTTGAGTGGGACGGCGAGGGGGCAGGTTGGCTAAGGTGAAAAAGCAATCAACAGCACAATCACGACATTTGTTCCAGTTCAGGTGTAGGCCAAGAATGGCTTGATGTGATTGGATGCACACCCACTATCCACCGTTCTGCTATTCGGAACCCCAGCATAGTAGATAAATACATTCAATGCAAAAGTATAGTATCAATACACCAAGCCCACACAACACAACATTACAGTAAGCATCTGCCTAACCCTATATACAAAGCCCACCCCTAAGGCCCCTCTCTCCTCGCCTCCCCGTCTATCTATCTATGATATCTAGCGGAGAGTTAAGGGCTAATATTAAATTTCATTGCAATACCCATTGCTGCCAGCTCTACATCCAAATATCTGCATGACAATCAGCGCCAGGTTCATTATCATAATGCTCGAGGGGGGGAACATACTTAAGAACATACGGCACTGCTACAACAGTCGTATCCTTCCCACCCACAAACCTTCCACCCAATCCATCCTCCCAGATCATTTCCTCCTCTTCCAGCCCGGTAGCCGGCACAGCACATCGCCTACATCGAACCACACTCCCGAAACTACTCCCACGCACACTCGGCGATGTGGACAGGAAGCTGCCACAAGCCCTGCAAACCCAAGTCTGTGTATAGTCCGAACAATTGAGCAGTCGGTCCTGCAGCAAGAAGGCGCCCCCGTGGGCTAATAGTGAATCACGTTCCATTTCACCGACACGGATACCCCCTCCCTTCTTCCTACCCTTGATAGGCTGATGCGTGAGCTCAGAGATCTTACCAGTCGTTCGAACCTGATACTTGTCGTTGACCATGTGGCGTAGACGCTGGTAGTATACGACTCCAATGTAGATATCAGCGTGCAACTCTTCCCCCGTAATCCCAGAATACATCGGTTCGTTTCCGTGGTAATTGTACCCGGCAACTTTCAACTGATGGCCAAAATAATCAGCAGCAGTATTCTCTTCATCAAACCTGAACGGCGTAGAATCCTGCGCGATCCCATGCAATGCCCCCGATTTCCCAGCTAGTGACTCGACAAACATGCCTATCGTCATACGTGACGGGAAAGCGTGCGGGTTTATGATAATGTCCGGCTGCATACCGGACTCTGTGAAGGGCATGTCAATAGACGGCCACTTTTGCGAGCAGACCCCCTTCTGCCCGTGTCGAGAGGAGAATTTGTCACCAATGTTAGGAGCCCGGGGGATTCGGTATTTGATGGATATTTCCTGCATGGGTTTATTATCACCACCTTCGGAACCCAGAAGCCGGACTTCGTCGATGTATGCATCTTCGCTGCCCTTGTAGATGAATACTTTGTTTTCGGGCCTTGTCCTATCCCCTTCTTTTGGAATAGGGTGGTAGACTGCGACTGCGTCGCCGTCTTTGACTAGTTGGCCGATTGTCGGGAGACCGTCCATGTCCACAGTTCTCATCCACTCCTGGCGGATACCGATCCTCTGGTAGGCCCTTCTTTTGAATACCTTCGCCTCGTCGGTACTCTCATCCATCTCGTGCAATTCATCAATATTAGCACTAATTTCGTCAGGATTAGCGAATCCGAATAGGAACTTCGTTTCCTTCGCACGGGATCGCCTTTCTTCAATCCACCCAAGCTTTTCCGTCTTGTATATTGTCCCGTGAGCGAAGCCTCTTTCGTGGGCTGACTTGTTTAGAATCATAGCATCATCCATGTCGTACCCAGTGTAGGAAATGACCGCAACAACAGCATTCATCCCATTTGGGAAATTGTCAAGGCCGTATTCATTATACAATGGAGATCTCACGATCGGCGTCTGCCCAGTCTGTAGCCGGTACATCTTGTTGTCACTCCTGTAACGCATAGCTGTCCCCGGTGTGCCCATTGCTTGCTTACCCATCTGGCACTGATACATGTTACGTGGAGACTGGTTAAAGTTGGAGAATGGCGTCATGTTCGCAATGATGGACAGAATATTTGTGGGATCAAATTCAACATGTGTTGACACTCCCGGGGCGATTTCTGGGGGGGTTACAGCAATCGACATATGCGGCTGTTCGAATGGACCAACCAGGTCCTCCTTATCCAGAGGCAGGTACTTAGCTGGTCGGATCATTCGCGCCTGCTGTGAGAAAAGGTAGATACCGGGGTACTGGCCACCCCTAGATATAGGAACATATCCAATTTCTAAGTCAAGTGGTATGTGGTGGCTGCCCTCAACCTTCCAGAATCGTAGGGTATCGGCGACTACCTTTGCGAGCTTCGGCGAGCACCAACCTACAATGCAGCCATCAAGCTGAACACACACTGTCGCGGAGCGAGGTAGAGGTGAAGTGGCCGGCGACGTAACCCCTAGCGAAACAAGAGTCTTACGGATAGAGGAAACATCCGAAGGAGTAGTTGTAATTCGGCATTTGTGCGCAAGATGATTGAGCAATCCGCAAGGACTTCCATCGGGCGTATGTACCGGGCATAAGAATCCTAGGCACCTCTCAGCAACTCGTAGAATATAAAGGCGTGGGTATCGGCCTACCCCAACTCTCAGGCAGTAGCTTTCGAACAGTAGTAGTCTTCAACTGCGCAAAGAAACTACCCCTATGCACCATCCTGAAATGCGAGATAAAACGGTAAAAGTTAATCTTTTCCGCCACGATGGTGAATCCTGAAACCTGCTGTAAATCTAGGCCACTAGGGGAAGACAAATTTCCAGTCGAGATGAAATACCCCAGACTTTTTCCTATATCCTCACTTGTCCGCTGAAACATCCTTGTTCGATGCTCCTTGTTATTAAAATCCAGCACATTCCCTCTTTGAACCTCTCTCCGGACTTCCTTGACAACTGATTCCAAGTACTCTTCTGCGCGCTCTTTAATAATCATGCCGTAGAGGAACCCGCCAAGAAGAACTTCCTGGTGTTGAATGGCATCAGGATTATCCGCCTGACACGTCCCCTCCGCCAGAGCATACAGCTTCCGAACCATGAACAGCAGTAACCGGTATTTATCCCTAGGATCCTCGAGATGTACCAAAACAATCTTTCTCAAAAACTCCTTCCCAACTTCCACATCACTCATATCTAGTGACACTCCCATCACAACCCTAAACTTCTCACCCAAATGCTGCAAGTTCTCCTTTCGGGTGAGTAACTGATACCCCTTGAACGTCCTAAGCAGCAACTCCACCCGGTCTGTCAAAAACGTATCCTCCATATCTCTCGTCGTAAGTAACCCATCGAAAATCTCCCGATCGTTAGTCTCGACAAGGGCCTTCATAACCATGATGACGGGGACAAGGTACTCGTTCTTCCGCCATGAGAAGCGAAATGTGACGTTTCCGTCGTTGAGGTAGTGAAGGACGTTGGTCTGCGAACTCTGATCCGGCCGCACACAGCGGATTTGAACACCCATGTTTGTGTAAGACTTTCCCCTGCCGGCGAAGGAAGATCGGATGATAGCCATTGGGTGGTTCCGGCGCTGGACGATGAGCATACGGATTAATTTCTCAATGCCATTGACGATGAAGTACCCGCCCAGTTCCTCCGACTCTTCTTTTCGCTCGACGAGGTCGTGTGGGGAGAGGTTTTCCAGGTGGCAGCGATTTGACTATGTCCCATTAATTGCACCATACACTAGAGCAGCGGGGAGAAGAGAGTAGATAGACACATACCCGCACCATAATTGGAATGTTCCCGACTTCCCGGTCTTGCGATACCCACGGTCCATCATTAATCTTCAACCCCAGTTTCACCGAGAGTTTCCCTCGGTAGGTAATATGCCTTTCCCTACACTCCGCGGGGAAGATCTCTCTCCTCAGCGTAGTCTTATCCCTCTCGCTTATCTTTGGTTTTCCGACGTAAATCTTGTCAATTCTTACTGAAACACAAATTAGCACTCCTCCCCGCGCCCCGCAGATATAGAGGAGCAACTCACGAGAAAGCTTATTCCCCAGCCCTTTCCCATCACCCTTCCCATCAAACACACACTTCACACCTATATCTTGCCGCGCAAGGTCCAGTAAACCACCCTCGGCAGTGATCGCATTGAAAGACTCGATATGGGGTTTCACGGCGTTCAGCAATGCCGGAAAGGCAGATTTGTCCTTTGGTGGATTGCGGAATAGGTCTTCCCGCCTGAGTGTGTCGAGGGGGGTATTGGGCTGGACGATGGTTGCCATTGTTCCTCCCTCCTTTCTTCCTTTCTTTCCTTTGAATCAAGCAATTGCCTATTTCTTCGTAGGGGGAAGCTGCGTGTGTTGCAACTTTTTTTTCCCTTTCCTTTTCTCCCCCGTGCAATGATGTATATATATATAAAACTCAAACTGGAAGTTCCCACTCAAAGATAAATTTTTAATACGGCACTTCCCGACAGTAATGGGTTACCCGGTTAGCTCTAACTAGCCTGTGGTACACGCAGACAACCACCTCATGTATGATAGGGTTAGGGTTTCCATCATTCGCATTCAAGCTCCAACCCCACCACCGGTGAACCCAGGCAAGCTCTCATATCATACCAACAATACCAACGCAAAACTAGCAACCCCACAACCGCTATCACCAGCCGCCATCAGAAACCATGTCCGAATACTCCTTCACCTCCGACTCCGACTCCATCATCATGACCCCAACCTCCGGCTCCGAATACTCCCCGGAAGCCTCCATTCTCGAGCCTTCCCCCTCTTCCTCCAGCCATGACAGCAGTTCCGACTATGGCGACGACGAGGGCGACGCGGAGGCTGAGTGGCAGGAGAGCCTACAGCAGTTGGAGTTGCTACTAAGTATGGTGCTTGTACCGTTTATCGGGAAATGGGTTGGGAGGAAGTGTGCTTATTTTGGTATGTTTAAGACATCTACTTGATGATTGGGGCTAATGTGTAGAATAGCGTGGTCGAATTTTATGGCTTGGAAGTACCCCGCTGAAGTCGTTACGGGAAAGACCGCGCCCGATATTGTGTGGCTGGTGAGGGTTTCATCGTCATCATAGAGAGGAGGGGGAGATATCTGGGCCGAAATTTTTTATCCTGCTCTCTGGGGAATATATGTTCTCTGGAGGCAAAGTTCTTGGGAAATTCGAATTACAAGTACTATGGAGTAATGGGCGTGGATTTATTTTATGGTCGTGTTATTCTTTTACTGGTTGATGCTTTGTGGGCCCTGTTTTTCTTCGCAAAGTATAGCTCTTTCAGTTGCTTCATTTCTACTATATCACCAGTACAGAGAAGGTCTTTGAGTGAGTTAGAGCGGTTACCAAAGTATCACGCGCACAAATCCCTGGTCCAACCATGCAAATTATCATAACTTTGGAGCACTTGAAAGAGAAAAAGAGAGTCTACCCCTTCCTCTCCTCCTCCTTCAACTTCTCCACTAACTTCTCCCTTAGATAATCACTCAATCCCAGTCTACCCCCATCAAAAATTAGCCTCCCTCCCTCCCCTCCCTTCAGAAAAAAGAAGCACTCACATCCCCTCATTAGTAACAACCCTATAAGCTGTACACGCCTCATACCTCCCTTCCAGCACCCTTCCCTTCCCATCAACTTCCATGCTTCCAATAATATCGCCCGGATCACCTACCCTCCCGAACGGCGGTGGATTCCTCAAGTCGTAAACATGCACCCACCCTCCCACCTCACCACCTCCCACTCCGCCCTGCGTATTCGCCCCGCCAGCTCCACTCCCATCTCTACTCACTGCCGTTCCGCGCCTTTTGCGCGCGGCAAATATACTTGAGCCCCCCGGTGATGCATACGTTGCAGCGGAGGCTTGTACCTCAGGACAGTTGTGCGCATGGGCACGCAGGGTTTCGTGGAGGAGGGTAAGGAAATGTGAGTTTGTGTGGAAGGTGTTGGGGGTTGGGGGGAGGGTTCCGGTTGTCCCCAGGGATAGGCGCGGATTCGGGGGCGTGGTTGGGAGGAGGGTTAGAATGTGCATGCCTGGTGGGCCTGGGAAGACATACTATTTATTTAGTCTCTATGTCAGCTACTATCTGGGGAAAGAATAGGGAGAGGGGGTACTATGTGTGGGTTATTCTCTTGTGTCGAGATTGAACGTATGAATTGTGACTTTTTATGGCATTGGAAGGATCTCGTAAGTACTCCTCTGCCAGTCCTTCGTAGAAACGACATTTTGTTTGCGTTTGGGTGGAACGAGTAAACGAAATGGTTGGACTTGGGATTGGTAACTCGATTTGACACAATGACATCATGAAAAATAATGTCAACAGAGTTCAGAAGGCCGGGTAGCTAAACTGGTCCACTGCATACGGTTCCGCATATTCCAGTCACAAGATGTCAAACTTTATCGTGCATGCACGATCGCCCCCTGAAATCTGAATTCCCAGAATATCCTGTGGCAACTCAGCTTGGAGTGGTTGAATCCGAGCTCCTGCATGCTTACTTGCATACGGTATATAACGACAATGTCGCAATAACTCACTCAAATATCGACATCCAGAGTGTTCTATCAAAAAAGTATATCTATCATAACATCTAGAAGGCTATTTACCCTTAGAAGGAAATAAATAGAGTAAACAAAATATCCACAGTCCCCCCCCCTCGACACAATCCCCCAGCGCCTCTGACTGCATCACAGAACATCACTCGAAATTCCTCGCCAACCAATCAAACAACCGGTACCGCTGAAAAATTCCACGCGCGATCCATCTATATCCTTACCGCTTAATCCCTTCCTGTAGCTCCGTATATAGCCACCAATCAAATCATAGTGCTTTGAGCGCTCTCCTGAACGTTTCCACCAATTCCCCGGTCTCCTCAAGTCCAACGCTTACCCTTACCAGGCTATCCTCAACCCCGTATCCAGCCGCCCATTCTAGCTCGCCGTAGTGCGCCAATAGCGTATAGGGCGACGCAAGAGTAAAGTTAGTCCCAAGGCTAGGCCCTTTGGAAATCTCGAGGGCATCAAAAGATTCAATTGCATCCCGGGTGGTATAAAATGTAACGCTCAAGAGGCCGCCGTACCCTCCGCTGGGGCGGCGGCAGTTATCATAAAAAGGCCGAGTCGGAGAGTATTTTGGGTAATAGACCTGTTTAATTCTTGGGTGGGATTTGAGGATGTCTGCAATGGCTTCGGCATTTTTATTGATTCGTTCAACACGAGAGACAAAGTCTCTGCTGTTACGTTCGAGGAAGAGGGCGTCTTCGCACCAATGATTGTCTTCATAGTCTGTGGTTAGGACTTCCTTCAGCCGTTTATAATGTCGACCTTTAGGGTTTAACACGCAGCTATAATCCGGTCAGTGCGACGGTTTATTATGGGAGGGAGGGGAGTTTGTACCTTCCACCCATGACATTGCTATCACCACTGAAAACCTTGGTGAGACTGCTAACAACAACATCGGCGTATGGCAAGACATGAACATTTAGAAAGTTTCCAACCGTCTCATCAATAACGACAGCAAAATCATATTTATCTGCGAGTGCCTTAATACGTTGTAGATCGGGCGCCCTGAGCAGAGGGTTCGAAGGGAACTCGCAAAACAATGCTAGGATTCGTTCCCCAGATTCGAGCTTCTGCTCTAGATCATCAAGCTCCTCTGATGAACCGTGACCATAGAAGTGACATCCAGGACCAAACTTCTCCAGGATCTTGAGAGTATCGATATACGGAAAGCTTGGACATAAGGTTAATAACAGCGATCAGAGGAGAACGTCAGAGCATACCCATAACAAACACTCCTATTTGGTCCAAGGGCAGCCATTAACAACCTATGGGTATTGAAGATTGCACTCATCCCAGTAGGATACAAGTAAACATCATTCTCAGCAAACCCCTGAATCACTCTCCCATCCTCGTTCGGCAATTCCAAAGCATCCTTAAGCTCCGCATTAGTCTTCAGACACCCCGCAATCCTTCTTCGAATAGCGAGCTTTGCACTATCCACAAATGCCAGATCCAAGTTCCTACCAAACCTCTCTTCGACAAATGTATCCAGCTCCTCCTCCTCCTGAGCAGACGGCTTAAGCCGCATATCCCCACGAGAATACCTCTTCGGTCCCTTGCCCATACGTGGAGGGCTCTCGGTAGTGATAGTACTCTTCTCGACTAGCAATCCTTCGTCAAACTCTCTCTGGCAGAACTCTGCTCTACGAGAAGACACTCCATCTCCCGTATGCTGCCAAAACTGCTTCGCAACCCTAGCTTCACTAGCAGGGTACACGACTGCGCAAAGGTCCGACCATATCGGTCCCCCGTCCTCACCACTCCGTCTAGTCTTACTGACGAACTCGACAACTCTGATAGTCGGCGCAGGCGTAGTCTGAGAGGTGGTCTTGATGAACTGGTAACATCTCGTTGCGATACGGGAAGTCGGGAAGAGCATTGCTTCTTCCCCAGGTTGGCCGAACTTGGAGAGTATTGTGCTCGCAAGCTTTTGTATAGACATGTGAATGAAGAAGCGTGGATAGCCGGTCTTCATCCTGCTGATTACCCATTCTTCCCCTTCTTCGTATCCAACATTGGATTCCCATGTTGGTAGTGAAACGCTCACTGCCTATTTTTTTATATTTTTTTGTCCTCAAGTGTTAGTCGTTTGTGTTTATCTAAAGTCAAGGGAAATTGGGGCAAGTTGGGTTCGTAAGAGTCATATCATACATGCCGAGTATCCTCAGGAATCGAAGAACCAACTACGCCAACCATTATAGCGCTTACAATTGTCGTACCGAGAGTGGGAGGTATGGAGCGATAGGTGAAGATGCAGGGTGTAATATGCGAGGTGAGGTAGGGCAGCAGGTTGGGATATATATGCAGAGAAAAACCAAGAGACTTTGTTCCCTGAGGTTTTACTCAGTGTCTCCCACTTTTTGTGCGGAGGGGGGGGGGTTATCAATTAATACTAGTAAGGGACAAAGGCTGGTTATCGGTTCCTCTTTCGAGACTTCTCCCCAGTCCCACTAGTGGGTTAGGGTCCGGAAGAAAGAACAACAGCGCACTACCGGTATAGCACGACATTCTTTTTCGGGGGGGTTTCACATCTCATCTTTCCCGCAAAACACGACCTTTCAACAACAATGATTCAATTAAAGGTTTGCCTACACTCTCTAACTTTGCACTGTTTATTCAAATGCCCGGCTGATATGCTCTCATGGCTTTTACGGTAGTCGATGCTGAATTGCATCGACAATTCCGGTGCTGCGCTGGTAGAATGTGTTCGAGTGCTTGGGAAGAAAAGGCCTGCTACTGTTGGTACATACAACTTTACCACACCCACCTCCACCACCACTACCACCAAGCACTGCTACTGGCCATTTGCCGCAGCTCTTTGTACATGATTGCTAAGGTTGTGGGATAGGCGATAAAATAGTAGTCGTCATCCAGAAACAACGATCTCTAGGTCACGATCTATCCGCTGCTGCCCAGGCCGCCGTGAAAGTTCGACGAGGAGATATCTCTCACGCAGTAGTTGTTCGGACAAGGAAGGAATATGGAAGGGCTGATGGGAGCTATATTCGATTTGACGATAATGCCTGCGTACTTATTAACAAGAGCGGTGATCCATTGGGGACCAGATTGAGTGGTAATCCCACAATCCTCCCGAAACCTTATACAACATGGGAAGAGATGGCTGATCAGGGATTTAGGTGTCGTTGGGCGCGAACTCAAGAAAAAGAAGTGGTCAAAGATATTATCTCTTGCCCCGGCCTATGTATAAATGTTTATCAAACCAAGACTTTTGTGCATACCAAGTTGAATTTTATTTACATCAAAGTATGAAGCACAGAGAGCAAGCGCCGGGAATCTCTATCAAATTAATCCCCCATCATATGCCGACCTCGAAATGTGAGGGAAAGAATGAACCCGCCACCACGCCATCCACAACACGGCAAAGGATAATTAATGGATAGTACCGCAGGAGCAGCAAACATGGAACAATCTCTGCGCAGCGTTAGTCGACAGCCCAGCTCACTTCCCATTTGGTAAGGAAGAGGTAGTTTTACCATCTTGGTATCCTCAGTCCTCTGCTGACTCTGGAAGAACACACATTCGTTCTCTCCACACTTTGGACATGGTTTCATGGACCTTGGCAACTATCCACCTATCAGTACCTCTTCCCACTTCAAATAATTGAACAATGTGCTATGTCGCTGGATTTTCCTCCTCTGGTGGGGTCTAGTGTTGTTTTTTTTATGTCTCTCAGAGGCTGAGCAGCTCTCTTTGGCTCTTTTTCAGGTAGGGAATTCCCGACCACGGGCGCATTGTCCAACTATTTGAGATTCCACTGCATCCCTGGAAGACATACCGTAGGATCAGATCCAACATCCGTAGTCACACCAGCAGTCTCGCCCGTAGACCCTCCAAGAGTATTTCTAAAGACGCAGTTGTTCGACGCACTCTCGGTGGCTTGACAGGTGCGGCAACGGTACATGAGAATATTACTGATACGGTCCTAAAAGTGGTTTGTTAACATATTCGCCTTGGCCATATACTAGTGAATGAAACAGACTTCATGAGGGTACAACATGTTGGAGCTGTTGTGATCAAGTCAATAAAAAGGCTTACATGTCAATTAAAGATGAGCAGACTCATACCATTCACGACAGAAGCGAAAGGCAACCTTCTCACGACGGCCGCTAGTGGTAGGCGCAGGAGTGCCAGCATCAGACATCGCAAAATTCTATTAGGGTGATAAGAGTTAAAAGGATAAGAGTCTGGAATTCGAGCGTGGGGCGTTGGGCGACAGTGAGTGTTTGAATGAAGAAGAGAAATTCAAACTTTCTTGCGGCTTCCTCAAGTTTGGGAGACAAGGAGACGACCAAGTCACCACCCATCCCGCTGACTCATCACGAACCCTGAACTCTCATTTGTGCAACAAAAACGCCGTTTCAACATTAAAATACCCCCCCAATCACCCCACCAAAAAACCACCCCCCTCCCTCACCATCCCCAATCTCAATTTGGCGAAAAGTACGTACCTCCGAAAACACAAATGGCCCTCGCATCAAGATGTTGTGCCAGAATAGCACGTTCTTCCTCGCCCAGTCTAAGACTTTCCCAACCGATAGCTTACGCTCTCGCACGACGATGGAACACCACCACCGCGACTGCAGATCCTAAGATTTCCGGAATCGTCGACCAGATCTCTGGCTTGACCCTCATGGAGACGGCGGACTTGGTTTCTCTCTTGAAGGTTAGTTTGTTCTTCCCACATTTTTATCCGCCCCAACATAGATATTGACGATAATGTTGTTGTCAGTCTCGCCTGAACATCCCCGACGTCGCTCTCCAATCATTCAGTGCAGGCCCGGCGATCGCTGCCCCCGCTACCGCCGCAGAAGAAGAAGCCGCAGCCGAACCAGTACAGGAGAAGACTATGTTCAACATCAAGCTCGTCTCTTTCGAGGCTGGTTCCAAGCCGAAGATCATCAAAGAAGTCAAAAGTTTACTAGGGCTATCGCTAGTAGATTCGAAGAAGTTTGTGGAAAGCGCACCGAAGATGCTGAAGGAAGGCCTTGTCAAGGAGGAGGCGGAGAAGATACAGAAGACTCTGAAGGACCTGGGAGCTGTGGCTGCTTTAGAGTAAGGGACATTAGAGGGGTTTCAGAGGGGGGATATATATTCCCTGGTGGCATGTTTTGCGGAAACTATTATGTGGGGAGTGTGTATATTTAGATGGATCACGAGACAAGATTCATGGTTTCTGCAAAAACGCATTTTCACAATTTCTTTCTTATTTTTGTATAAACTATCTTACAGGACTGCATATTATGGACATTGGGGGCATTACACCACTAAGGTAGTGGTTATGAAAATACCCTTCCAAACAGTACGAAATCCCGGAACGCCAGCCTTTTATGAGCCTGCACCTGAACACCTAGGAGATCATACAATTGATGCCGCCAGTATCTGATTCTCTTCTCTCATAATCTCATAGTCATCCTCATTGAGGTCGCTGACTTGGTCCCATGACTTTTCAAACTGGGGATTCGTAAGGCCACCATCCGGAAATGGAATGGCCCAGATATTTTCTCTGAGCCGTTTATGCTATCCCACAGTTAACACAAGAGGTAGCTCATTCCCCAAATCAATGATATATACGTACTCGTTCTCTATCTTCTTCCATCCGCTGTTGTATAACCGAATCATCGAACTTGCGTTTGGGATTTCTGCCTTCGTTACCGGGCTCTTCGTCGTCGTCATCGAAGTCACTCTCTGCCGGGGAGGCAATAGATTCTCTACCAATCGTCAGTATGTAATCCCAATTCTCACTAGAATCCCAAGAATTGCCTGTGCTCCCGCTCCTTCTCTGTTAATAGAGCGGTAACCTCATCCATGGATCTTTCATCCACAAATCCCTTGCCCCGCAGATTCTGTACAACCTTCCTAACTGTACCAACATTCGCCGCCCCCTCAGGATCGTTCGGGACAACAGCATCGACTACTTGTAGGATATCCCGTTGAATCATGTTGGTGTAGCCACCATAGTCGGCTTTCACAGAGTGTTCGCAGAGGACCTCTATAAAGTAGAGCATGTTGACGCGTGTATTCATTGTGATCTCTTCCTAATTTCTTATATTAGTAGGTTCTCTCTAGATTAACAGGGCCAGAATACCGATTGAAGTTGCTCCAGTATTACGTTGAATAAGTCCTCATCTAGTTCGCGGTTTCGGAGTGCGAATTGGGCGCATTGCTTCGAGGCCCCGGCGGAGGCGTTTAGCCGAGAAAGAAGCTTTGTGAAGGCAAGCCGACAAGCAAAGGGGTCATCTGCTGCCGACATCGTGGTATTGGATCGGGTAGGACTAACGACGCACTTGGTTGAGAGAGGTGCAAGAGAAAGCGTGGGCTCTCTTAATTCGATGTCATGGTTGAGCTGCATCACGTGGTCCTCCAGCTTGCCGCTGGGCCTGATGTCTTGGCTTACACAATGATGGTCGCTTTAATTTCAATGATCACCAACCCACATCCTGTAACTCAACCTTAACCAACTCTGGCTTCAAGATGCGCCCCTTCGAGGTTAACAACGGCCGGCTAGGTGTCCTCCACGGCCTTACGCAAGATTCCGCTCCTCCGAGGACAAACAAGCCCCCCGCCTCTCCACCAAAATCAAAGTCAAGCCCGATAAGAACTCCACTCCCGCCAGATAAAGATAGAACTCCACAGTCAAAACCGGACGACCCGTCCCGGCCTCGAAAGTCTAAGTTCAGGTTCAAAAGGAAGCACCAGAAGGATTCGCATCATGGCAGCTCCTCATCGCGCTCACATTCGCATTCCTCAAACCGTCGCAAACGCTCCTATCATAAACCTCTCGATGACGACCCAGCCGAGTACGACGACACTTATATACCCAATTTAGCTTCGGTGAATTTTACTACCGCGGAAGACGCGTTCCGAGAATCGCTATTCGATGCAATGGCGGACGACGAAGGTGCTGCATTCTGGGAGGGGGTCTACGGCCAGCCAATTAATATCTATCCCCGCCCTGACGGCCGCGGGGAGCTAGAGAAGATGACAGATGAGGAGTATGCAGAATATGTACGATCAAAGATGTGGGAAAAGACACACGAGCACATTGTCGAGGAGAGAACCAGACGGGAAGAAGCGAAGAGGGCCAGAAGGCAACGGGACAAGGAGGAGCAGAAGATGTGGGAGAACGAAGAACGCTCCAGACGCCGGGAAGAGAAGGCACGGAGAAGACTCAACGATAAAACCCGGATTGAGAAACTATGGAAGGGATACCTCGAGAAATGGAGCGAAATCTCAGCAGGCAAGGTGGATGGGAATATTCCTTGGCCGGTTGAATCTGGAAAATTGAAGGATATCGAGAAGGCATCTTTGGAGCGGTTCTACATGGATATCAAGAGCTCTTTGGGTGAAGAAGATGATCTTCTAGATGTTTTGAAGGTTGAGAGAATTCGATGGCATCCTGATAAAGCCCAACAGAGATGGGGCAAGAGGGGCCTGAGCGAGGAGGAGCAGAGAGGCATTACAGCCGTATTTCAGACTGTGGATTCACTCTGGGTTGAATACAAAGGGCGGAAGTAGCGGGTAAAAAATTCGTAGTCAGAGTCTTAGATCTTGTTTTCACTTCATCACTGCGGGTTTCTTTGCACATTATAGGGGCGTTTTTAAACTGGCTGGTAAACTTGGGTATGTACCATATCACAGGAAAAAAACCGGCGTTCATCCAAATTCACAAATAGTTTCTATAAAATGCTGCATCGCCGAACCCCTGATACCACGTTTGGACCTGTTAAGTGATTAATTCTTCGGGGACCCGTCTGCAACACCCCACCATAATTCTAACATCAACGGAGCAAAAGCGATGCAGACAGCAGTAACCTCATAAGCAAGGTTCTTCAGTGCCCCCAAGCCCATCAAACCCCCACCAATTTTACCCGGTAGTGGCCATCTACGGCTGCGTCGTACCGCAGTCAAGAGCCCAGGACCACCAAAGCTCCGGCACAACCCCTGCAAAGGAGGAGCAAATAGGATAATACCAATATCCGATTGATAGCCCATGAAGCAATATACTACCGGATCATGCCGGCAGAAACACTGACCCAACGAAAACCACACAAACACAATCTCGAGGGGCATAGAAGGTACGAGAATAAATCACCCACATGAGGCCCGGGAATTATCAGATTTTGACCTGCTTTATGTATTGCACTGCACTTTTACTATACCGGCGCACTAAATTGATTAATCCCCCCCACTCTGCAAAGTCCGCCGTACTATGCTGGTACTCTAGAGCCAACCAGAAGCATACAGCGAAAATGCTGGGACTCAAATGACCCTCACCTTTTTTTCCCTTCCTTCCTTGCAATTACATTGCAGGTCAGGGCATGTCGGGAATTTAGGAAATTGTTTCTTATCCCATGGGGAACTTTCGGTGCTATCATAGACCGAAAATCGCTCAGTGATGGTGGTGGTGGCCCCTCATTTTGTTTACCCGCGTATACGTCAGGCAGTGGGTGCCCCGCCAAACATTTGGTTTGGTTAGGTTTGGTAGCCCCAGTGTTTGGTCAAACGCAACATAAACTTCCCCTTCCGCTCTTTTCCATCCTATCTTTATTGCTACCGTTCATTGCGTTAACCAACGACAATAGTTGCTCAATCGAAGGAGAGAAAAACGAGATCCGCGTCCGGAATCACCACTATATCCTTTCGTGTAAGAGAGACTGCTATTCTAGTAAATCAAGGTACGTCGTCGTTCTCTTATTATTTCCCCAATTCTTTCCCTTCAATTTGGTGTTTTATTTTTACTTTAAGCTGGGCCTTTTGGGCCCGAGATATACCCCGCTCTGCTCCCCTGCTCATCCGCTCCATCTTGTGGGGGTATCACGTTTCTACTGAACTTTTGCCCAGATGGGGAGGATATGGGTTTTGCTTGCTTTCTTTAGTTTGAATGTTTCATGTGCCAACGTGCCCCTAACTGTACAAAAACAGGAACAAGCCATGACTTTCAGTCTTGCTTCGGAATTACCTGTCTGGAAGATCCTCCAGGATCACTACCATACTGTCAAGACATTGCATTTGTCGGATTTGTTTGCTCAGGACCCCAAGAGGGCCGAGAAGTTCTCTCGTTCCTTCTTTAATGATGCCGATGGAAATGAGATTTACTTTGACTTCAGCAAGAACTTCCTCACGGAGGAGACTCTTGGACTCCTGGTCAAATTAGCTAAGGAGGCTGATGTCGAAGGGCTTCGCGACAGGATGTTCAAGGGTGAGAAGGTCAACTTTACCGAGGAGAGAGCTGTATATCATATGGCTTTGCGCAATGTTTCGAATAAGACTATGGAGGTTGACGGGAAGAGCGTTGTTGAGGGAGTTAACTCCGTGCTGGAGCATATGAAAGAGTTCTCGGAGCGGGTTCGCAGCGGTGCGTGGAAGGGGCATACCGGCCAGCGGATCAAGAGCATTGTGAATATTGGAATTGGTGGCTCAGATCTGTGAGATGCTCCTTTCCATTCCTAATTGATTTGAATATTAACAATGATATAGTGGGCCAGTCATGGTTACGGAAGCCCTAAAGCCTTACGGGCACCCTGATCTGACTTTACACTTTGTGTCAAATATTGATGGTACCCACATCACGGAAGCCCTCAGGTCTTGCGACGCGGAGTCAACACTGTTCCTAGTTGCTTCGAAAACCTTTACTACTGCTGAAACCTGTACAAATGCGAACACAGCAAAGGAGTGGTTCTTGAAGCAGAAGGGTATTGATGGGGATAGGTCTGCTATCGCAAAACATTTTGTCGCTCTCTCTACCAATGAGGCGGAGGTTACCAAGTTTGGAATTGACGCCCGGAATATGTTCGGCTTCGAGTCGTGGGTTGGCGGAAGATACTCTGTTTGGTCGGCAATTGGGTTGAGCGTTGCTCTTTACATTGGTTATGATAGATTCCATGAGTTCCTTGCCGGTGCTCATGCTATTGACAATCACTTCTTGAGCAAGCCCTTGGAAGAAAATATCCCTATTCTCGGAGGTCTCTTGAGCGTTTGGTATAGCAACTTCTTCAATGCTCAAACTCACTTAGTCTCTCCGTAGGTCTACTCTCAGGACTAGCACTTATATATAATTATACTAAACACTTTGGAACAGATTCGACCAGTACCTTCACCGCTTCCCTGCTTACCTCCAGCAATTGTCCATGGAGTCGAATGGGAAGTCTGTTACTCGTGATGGTAGTGTTGTGAATTACACTACTGGAGCCATCTTGTTCGGGGAACCAGCTACCAATGCTCAGCACTCTTTCTACCAGCTCCTTCATCAAGGAACGAAGTTCATCCCTACCGACTTCATTCTGGCCGCAGAGTCTCACAACCCTGTTGCGCCAGACAACAAGCATCAATTGTAAGTAACCACCTTCTCCACCATAGTTGGCACGGGCTAACCTGGGAATAAGGATGCTGGCCTCCAATTTTTTTGCGCAGGCCGAGGCCCTCATGGTCGGGAAGGATGAAGGACAGGTTCTCGCAGAGGGCACTCCCGAGAAGCTCAAGAATCACAAAGTATTCCGTGGTGACCGCCCAACCACCGCCATACTAGCCCAAAAGATCACCCCCGGCGCTCTTGGAGCCTTGATTGCCTACTATGAGCACCTCACCTTCACCGAAGGTGCTATTTGGAACATCAACTCGTTCGACCAATGGGGGGTCGAATTGGGAAAGTCCCTTGCTAGTAAGAACTCTCAATCCCAATCAAAGTGAGAAATGGTGACTGATGTTATGAACAGAGAAAATTGGCTCCGAGCTCGAGAAGCCCGGAGATGTATCCGGGCACGACGCTTCTACCAACACACTTATCAACAAGTTCAAGAAGATGTCCGGTGCCAGCAAGGTGGAGTACAAACTTTAGTCTAGCAGTTTGACGGAAATTTTGGTTTCTACCAAGCTTGTTTTATGGGCCGTGTGATATAATAAAGGGGTCACGTATAACACTCGTACCGTCCACAGATAGTTCTGGTGCGCAAAATTGTCCCTACGTGAAAAAACTACACTACAGAGGTCCTAGCGACGATGGGATGGGCCAACTTAATCCTTCCCAAGTGCTTAACTGTAGGTGGCGATTGGTCCGGTATTTCGCAAGAGACTCCATTGTAGTAGTAGCAGTGAAAAGACAGTAAAAAGACAGCGGAAGGATATATAATAAAACTAAAAGGGGAATCTTTGCGCCATTTCCCTGCAATGCTTATCCCCTCATTCAGACATGATCATCGTTCCAAGACAAAAGAAAATCAGTTTGCGAGAATCATCCGAACGAAATCTACTCTAATATTAGCCTCAAATACACCCAAAACCAATCTCGAGGGAGTTATATACCAGTGTAGTTAACCTGATCGCCTTGAATGTTCATGCCCTTGAGTAGCTCATCAACTTCCTCATTGGTGAGCTTCTCTCCGAGGGAAGTAAGAACTATCAATGATTGAATCAGCAACCAGCTCACAATACAGAGAGAATGCCGGGGGGGGGGGGGGTATACCGTATCGCAGCTCTCCAACTCCAATGTACCCCGTCGAGTCTTTATCAAATACTTGAAACCCCCGAACAAACTCATCCGGCTCCCCCGGATCACGGAATCCATTCGGACGGTTCAAGATTTTCAAAAACGACTCAAAATCCACTTGCGTTTTGAACTAAATATTAGCTACAAGTTTTTGAAGGGGGGCGTGGCGGGGGCACTTACGATCGCCTTTAGGTGCTGAGTTGTGGATCAGATCGTCAACCTCTGCGTTCGTGGGGTTCTGTCCGCAGGCTCTAAGAAGGTCGCCGAGGGAGCTTAACGGGATACGTCCGTTCCCACGCTTGTCGAAGAGAGCGAAGGCCTCCTTGTAGTTTGTTGTCGCCTTGATCAGGGGGTTGAATATTTTAGCCTTTTTCTCATCTTCTCCTTTTTGTTCTTTCTTTCTCGCCCTGCTGTTTTGCTGCAACCCGAGCTACAAAGAGGGAGAGAGAGGGAGGGTCTTCTACTCACCATTTTTTTGAGTTCGTTCTTTGTATACGAGTATGGGTTTGGTATTCGAGGGGGAAAGAAATGATAGAGGGGCAAGCCGACGGGAAGTGTGATGGGGATGGGATGGGATGAAGAGTGGAGGTACGGACGGTTGGACTTCTGTTGGTGGGGAGGTTGTGTTTGGGGAGTTTTTTTTTTTGAACAATTTAAGGGTGTTTGTTTGTTTTGCACAACAGAGAGGTCGCCAAGGTAGGGTGGTGCGGCTAACCCTGCAGTTTGTCTTCCAATCCCACGTTTCAGCTCCAGGCTCCAGACTCCACCAACCAGAGTGATCGCATATGATCGGATGCTGGCGATCCTGAGCTTTCACCTTGGTTGTCCTTCTCTGCTCATTAAGTATGACATATTCGCACTGTCGTTTCCTCCTTTCATTGGCATTTTCTCAATCTATGATACACCGACTCGTAGACAATCAATAAAAGATTTGCGCTCTAGGATATCTACCCACTCTAAGGTACCATGAAGTTAATAGCTAACTCCCCGACCGGCGACCGGTCCTCCTGAAAGAGAAGCAAATAGTGTCTCTATTCCAATAATTAACAACGGGGTTTCGGGTTTTCCCCTTCAGGGGCAATGAATCGATTTTTGCTCTCCCCGCGGGTATCATGCCTAGGGATACTTTCTAGGTTTCCGTGAATCTACCCGCACCTGGCACCCACCCACGAATACTATAGCACAAATAGGGTGAATTGCGATACCAGGACGCAATGTTAGTAGGATTACACCGGAGGCCGTCCTAGCAAACTACGGCTTCCAACAGCAGCAGTCTTGTGATCGGGGTTGGCCACTTTGTATAACAGTTTAAGGACGGAGGTGCTGGTGTACTTTCGGGCGTGTCAATGGTCATGGAGACGGCCTGGGATGGGGCCGAGTGCGTGGACTACCTATGGGGACACCTGCAATGAGTATTGATCATGTATTTAAGCTCACTGTTTTCTCTTATAGTTTATCTTATCAAAAACAACACCCCTCTTGGCATCACGCTGTTAGTGTCTCCCACAGCACTACTGTAATTAGTGTTAATTGTTAGCTCCATATCGGTCGACCTTCGCGCGAAGGAATTGACACTGTATGAAGTTGGGGGTTTGTGGCACAACTGTGATTTCACATATTGCCAACCAATCCCCAAAGGAGCTTTCGGTTACGTAGAACTCCCATGCTGTGCTTGTACGGTACTCTACAAATGCTCGAGAGCAAAGGCTACGGTATTGATCCTTGTATCATAGATGACCACTGGTGCCTCTGGCAGCTTACGCTCCTGCCCTTGGCACGCAGAGAAGCGGCCTGGCCGTGCCAAGGTGGATCTAACCTCGGCTCCCCCACGTTCCATATCCAAACCCTCCTCCGGAGACTTAAAAAAACGGCTATTAGTATGATACGATACGAGTACAGAATTACCACCTCCCGGTCTCCTAACCCAACTCCTATACCAACGCAAACCACTTATCACCTCACAACATAATACTTGGCCAAAAATGTTCCGCACATCCCCACCTCTCGCAAACAACCTCATCCTAACCTTCCCATCGCCCCACATCCTCGTTGTAACGATCAACCGCCCCCAGGTAATGAACTGCATAAACAGCCAAACCCACGACGAGATGTCACAAGTATGGCGCTGGTACGATGATGAGCCATCACTCCGCTGCGCAGTGGTCACAGGAAACCCCCAAGGCAAGAGGAAAGCTTTCTGCGCAGGCCAGGACTTGAAAGGTCCGTCCCACGCTCGTGGCCTGTGTAGCGGAGCATAGCTAACGAGGGCAGAGTGGAACGACGTTCAATCCAGCGGCACCAGCTCCGGCGTCACCCACCCTGAAGGCGGCTTCGGCGGCCTCTCCCAGCGCAGTGGGAAAAAACCCGTGGTAGCTGCGGTCGACGGGCTCGCACTCGGCGGGGGTATGGAGATGCTAGTCAACATGGATATGGTCGTTGCCTCAACCAGCAGTATGCTGGGGCTTCCAGAGGTCAAGCGTGGAGTTGGGGCGTTTGGTGGCGCATTGCCGCGGTTGACGATGAGTGTGGGATTACAGCGTGCGAGCGAGCTCGCGCTGACTGGAAGGATGTTGAGTGCAAGTGAGGCGAGGGAGTGGGGGTTGGTTAATAGGGTTGTTGGGGATGGGGATGGGGAAGTGCTCACGGCAGCTATAGCAGTTGCGAAGGAGATTTCGGGGAACTCGCCGGATAGTGTTATTGTGAGTCGGGCCGGAGTGAGGAGTGCTTGGGAGGGGAGAGGCGTGGAGGAAGCGACGAGGAGAGTAAGGGAGGGGGTGGGGATGGGGCTGGAGACTGGGGAGAACATCAGGGAAGGCGTGAGGGCTTTTGTGGAGAAGAGGGAGCCGAAGTGGGTGGATTCTAAATTGTAGGTGTGTACCTGGGGCCGGGGTTTGATTGGTATATGTCAATAATATGACATTTTGGGGACTTGCACAGAGTGATGGACTATTTTGTATCATGCTAGCATGTTGCCGTGTACGAATTGGGTTATTTTTTATATATGATTTCTATTGGATTTGTCTCTTCAACTCAAAGATGGATATTCGTCACTCTAATCAGGTAAAAACGAGGGAACGGGCTATCAGTTGCGCACTAAGAAGCAAAAGCCCTTCATAGTAATAGCCGCTACTGAAATGCCGCTGCAGATAACTCCACACTTTGCCGTTCCCTTTCCCAAGCTAGCCAATCGGAGCGCGTAGTCCTGATCATGGACACAACAGTTAGTAGCAAAATCTTCATGCAAACAAGGTTTTCCGAGGGAAACATACGGCAATAGTCCCATCCCATTAACCTTCCATATACCAAGAGCAATCGTAGCGATTTGAAGCCCAATATAAGCAAGCTTGACCGGCCAGAGTCTTGTGTGAGTCCTTTCGTTATCGAACCGAGCAAAGGTGCTACCAACGGTGGAAAGTGCCTTAAGGGGGTTCATGAATAACATGACGGTCATCATGATGGAGAAGATTTGGAGTGTGTTGCCGGACATGTACATCATTATAGCGTTCATAGGGATAGACTTTGCAGGTGCTAGGGCGAGCTCCCATGCTTTCTTGAGGAATAGATCATCGGTTTCAGTGGGCGTAGGGGTCGGGTGAGATTTGCTTGATTTTCCCTAGAATAAAGGTAAGTAAAACTCACTTATGATGATCACAATAGGGTACATAAAGCATACTTTGCCAGCGGAGCCCTGAGAAAAGCCGGGGGGGTCGGGAATGGAGGGATTAGGTCTAGGACGAGAGGACGGAAGGTTGTTCAGATCAATCACCCATTGAGGGGAAGGTGGGGGAGGGAGACGAGGAGGGCCGTGAGGTGCCATAGCTATCGCTTGGTGGTGGATTATGTGGAAAGGAGCAGGTCAGTCGGTATCGTGAACAGGTGCTCGGATGGCGGAGTTTGTTCGGAGCGAGGAGTTGAGTTGTCTGAGTGAGATGAGACGATGAGCTGAGGGTTGAGGTCAAAGCAAAGAAACGGCCCTCCTTTCGGCTACATCCGCTGACTAATCAACCCTTTCCACCTGAGCACCAGTAAGAAGTGAAGCTCCCCCAAACTCACTCCTCACATTAAAATACCCTCTGTGCCTCTACCACCACATCTACTCCATAATAACCTTTACCGGCACTCCTCAGAATCTCCTACTTCATTATTGTTCGTAATGGCTAGCGGAGGTGATGCTCGTTTTTTTGCGCGAGTATGCTCCTCTGTCAGTATGCTCTGGGGTGTGCCTGCTAACATCGTGAATTGTAGGGCAAAGTCGCCGAGCTCCGCGCTGAACTCAACAGTGATAAGAAGGACAAGAATTTCGCTAGAAAAAAAATTACGCTTAAGAAAATCGTGGCAAATATGACTATGAGTAACAATGATATGGCAGCATTGTTTCCAGACATAATCAACTGCATGGAGATACAAGCCCTGGAGATTAAGAAGATGTTCGAGCACCTCCCTAGCTAGGGCGTGCGAGCTTGAGGTCGGAGGGGTTTGCGAGCGGAATTGCTGATATGGCAGTGTGAATCGCAGGTGTTTCCTCTTCTTGGTAAACTACGGTCGAATGAAGCCCGATCTGGCTCAGCGTGCGCTTCCAATTCTGATCAGAGTACCGTCCCCGCAACGATGGCCCCCATTGTTATTCCTTTTACTTCTTAGCTGACCCATTTAGGATATGGATGATCATAGCCCACTTGTGCGAGCTTTGGCGCTGCGAACGATGTCTTACATCCACGTCCCCCAGTTTGTCGAAGCTGCAGTTGCCCCGCTGCGGCATCTCCTCCGTGACCCCGATCCCTACGTCCGAAAGACGGCGGCATTTTGCGTTGCGAAGCTTTACGACCACGATAGAGATCTGGTAGAGGGTAGTGGGAGCGGGAACGAGCAAGGGTTAATTGAAGGGTTGAACGGACTTTTGAAGGACGATAATCCGACGGTTGTTGCTAGTGCTTTGGTGGCATTGATGGATATCTGGGAGAGGAACGAGAGTATAAAACTCACGATCGATCATACGAATGCGAGCAAAATCGTTCAGATTCTACCGGATTGCTCAGAGTGTGTGACCCCACGATGTTGAGTTTGATAGTGTCGCTTGCCTTGGCTCTGTATTCTTATGCTAAGGAAAGTGCTAACTCTCCTAGATGGGGTCAAACATATATCCTAGAAGCGCTAATGGCCTACGTTCCTCAAGAATCTACCGAAGCAGTCATAATGGCTGAGCGGATTTCACCTCGGCTGCAGCACTCTAACTCTGCTGTGGTTCTTACCTGTATTCGTGTGATTCTCTACTTGATGAATTATATTGCGGATCAAAAGGAGATTTCGACCCTTTGCCGAAAGCTATCACCACCACTTGTTACTTTATTAGCGAAAGGACCCGAAGTACAATATCTTGCGCTAAGGAATGCTTTACTAATATTACAACGGCGACCAGAAGTACTCAGGAATGATATCAGAGTATTTTTCTGCAAATACAATGATCCTATCTATGTTAAGGTCACTAAATTAGAGCTGATATTTATGTTGGCAAACGAGGACAACATTGAAGAGGTTCTGACAGAATTGCGGGAGTGAGTATCCTCTTGCCCTCTTTTGTCACTTTATTTTAGAGTGATATTAAATCCAACGGCTACAGATATGCCACTGAGATCGACGTTCATTTCGTTCGCAAATCAGTCAGAGCCATTGGGAAATTAGCTATTAAAATCGAACCAGCTGCTCGCCAATGCATCAACACTCTCCTTGAGCTTGTCTCAACAAAAGTCTCCTATATTGTGCAAGAAGCTACCGTAGTAATCCGGAATATCTTCCGCAAATATCCCAATGAATACGAATCTATAATTTCAACACTCTGCGAGAATCTCGACTCTCTGGACGAGCCGGAAGCTAAGGCTGCTATGATCTGGGTTATTGGCCAATACGCGGACAGAATTGAGAACAGTGATGTCCTTCTTGAAGACTTCCTCTTCTCCTTCCAGGACGAGCCAGTAGAAGTGCAACTTGCCCTGCTGACGGCAACTGTAAAACTTTTCATCCAACGCCCAACAAAGGGACAAGATCTGGTGCCAAAAGTACTTAAATGGGCGACTGAAGAAACAGATAATCCCGATCTTCGCGACAGAGGCTACATGTACTGGCGGCTGCTCTCGGCAGACCCTGCAACAGCAAAGAAGATAGTAATGGGCGAGAAGCCACCTATCACCGCGGAGACTGAGAAACTGGACCCCACTACCCTTGAGGAAATGTGCTTGAACGTGGGGACTCTAGCAACAGTCTATCTCAAGCCTGTTAACCAGGTGTTCCGAACCGCCCGTCCAAAGAGGTTGGCGGATAGTCCAGCTTTACAGAGACACACACTTCCAACAGCAATTGCCGAACAAGCACATAGAAGAGCGCTCCAGCCTGAGCAGCAGCAGCAGCTAGTGGAACAGAGGACTTCAGAGGAGGGGATGGGAAATCTACTTGGCGGTGATCTTGCGGCAGCGGTTGATGCCGCTGATGATTACTTTTCCGGGAGTGGAGGAGGATCAGGGACAAACCCGTTTGCAGTTAGTGGAGGGCCAGTAGCTGGTGGTGGACAATACGGCTCGTTTCCCTCTTTCACCCCTACCCAGATTATCGCTAACCTCTAATCTAGTTGTCAATCAAAATGCGCCCCAACCTATATATTCCCCCCAACAGGGGGGCGATCTACTACTGTTGTAGAGCGAGGGGTGTTTGAGAATTCAAATGTATTGGCTTCCCTTTATGCGACACGAACGGGGTGGGTTGGGGCCGCAAGAGTACCTGAGAGCTTTTCTATTTCGTATACCATTTTTGATTCTTTAAAATCTTGTATTTATACCCTCTAGCTCTCAACCATGGCCCGTCACCTATCCAGTAGTCTCAATTTCACTATATCATGAGTTTGGCTTTCTGTTATCAAGTTAGGGGATGATATAAGCCCAGACACCTAATATTTAAACATAAAGATCAGCTTATTAAAGGAACCGCACCAACTCATCCCCTGGATGCTGAATCAATCAATCGAGATTAATCCCAACCTCCTCATCTAGGATACTGCAAAACTTCTCACTGCCGCTAGCAGGGAAATGCTTAAACTCGAAAGTCTCCGCCTTTGCAACAGCCTCCTGAAGGTTTCTACTTAGAAATACCGTCATCAGCTAGCTCGTCCCAACACCCCTTCCAACATAGCAAGCCTCTTCCAGCCCCACAAAAGACAAAAAGAAAAACTTACTCTACAAACCCCTCAACTAAATACCCTACCCCACCTAGCTCCTCCGCTAGCTCCTTCTGATGGTTATCCATAAGCGCAGAATTGACCACAACAACCAGTCGTTTCTGAAACCTCAGTGTATCAAGAATGCTCCCGCTGCCAGCATGTGAGATGACCAACTCCGCATGGGCAACCTCTGTGCGAAGGTCGTCTGTGAAGCTGAAGCCGGTGAGCTCGATGCTGCCGCAGGACGGCAGCGCCGCGGCGGAAAGGGTCTGGAAGAGCTTTTGGCAGTCGCCGTATTGGATGCGGAGGTTTGTATAGCCGAGTGATTGGAGGGTAGCCAGGAAGGGGGCTGAGAGAGCTGCAGAGAGGAGTGAGGGGAAGGGGGAAGTCGCGCCGGTTGTTACGAGGATGGTTTTGGTGGGGGTATCGGGCATTGCTGCTGTGGTAGCGGCTGCGGCGCCGGGTGGTGCTGGCGGTGCTGGCGGGTTAGTGGTTGGGGGATGGGCGGATGCGGAGATTTATTAATGGTTGGATGGACAAGGCACTCGAGTATGATATAATACCGTATTCGTAAAGTAGAAGTTTAGTTTGAGAATTTTGTGCGGTCGGACTGTTTGTGTGTGAAGTGGGTACGTAGTCACGTGGTGATAGCTCTCATAGAGCATCACTCGTAGAGATTGGACATGTTGTAGTGGCTTGAGGACGGCTTCTAGGTTCTCTTGGGGTTTGGTTCGTGGACTGAATAGTGTTTGTCTCTTTTTCTCCACATATACATGCCAATACCTGATACCTTTAGCTGTATTTCGCTGGTTTCATTCACAGCCCCTATCCTACTAGCCCTATTCTAATATTACCAAGGCATTTTTTTTATGATACAATGGCTAGCTATCTCCTATGATCTCTGGCATAGCCAGCTTGCCCCCTACGGCATTAAGTATGGATAGCATTCTTATTGCAGAAAAATCGTGATACCTTGAACTAGTGAAAACTTGTGATTAAGGCGGTTCATATTAGAATCTTGTATATCACACTATTATATTCTAATTTTCAGCACTTTTGTCTTGAGAATTGCATAAAAATCTTTATTCCATCTACAAAATACCCAAGAGTCATAAATCCAATGTTGGATATACATGTCCTTGGGTTCTTGAGGGAGGGGGGATTGATGGTTTGCTTGTATTGCACAGGTTTGGATCATTCGGATAGGGATCTCTCAAAAAAAACAATATGCTTTAATCACGTGCAAAGTCCTGTCCCCTTGCCACTTAACGCGTCTCCCCGAACTGCCCTGAAGCCATGGCCTCCTTATCCACTCGAACCGCAAAGGACAATGGACCCCAAATTAAAGCGAAAGTGCGCCTCAAATGCCAAATCAAACACAGCAAAGAAGCCTCGAAAAGTGCCTGCCGAAGAAATCCCCCCAGCGTCAGTCCCGACGCTATGGCCGCCACACTTCAAGAACCTCCAAAAACTTCACGAAGCTTTAAACCTCATATACACCTTCTGTACACAGCGTAAACACGTCGTGACGACCTTTGATATGCTGAAATCTGCCGTTGAGGGTCAGACAAAGAAGGAATTGACTGTCGAGGACGTTGCGCAGATGAAGTTTCTTGTGCCGAAGAATTTGCGGTTTGCCTATGTCGATGAGGAGTTGTTGCAAATTCACGTTGTGGGGCAGGCGAAGGATATATACGAAGCCGGGAAGGAGACACCGAGGATGGTCTTGTTCCTGGAGTTTCCGGATGGGGAAGTCAAACAGAAGAGCGGGAAGGCATCGGTGGCTTCTCAGAAGGCGGTTTTGGCACTTGTTAAGAAGCGGAATGAGGACTTTGTCGCAGCCGTGAACAACTTTTTGAACGGCTGTGCTGAGAAGGGGGTCGATGCCGTTGAGCGCCTCATGGATGGATGTCACGAGCATGTTCCTAGACTGCCGGGGCATCCTCAGTCAAGTTCGCGGGAATCATTGTCAACGGGAGGTAATATCGAAATCCCAAAGGAACGCAAGCCAATCGCGGAAATCATCGAAGAAATAAAGGGCTTGGACCTTTATCGTCAACAGATCGTGCCGAACGGGCATAGAGTGATCCCTCCGCAGGAGGCTGCGTTTGGGGACCTCAAATTTCTTCTTTCACAAGCGCTCGTTAACGCATTATATACTGCACATAACGTTACTCGATTATACATTCACCAAGTGGAAGCAATTAATAATTTACATGATGGACATAATGTTATTGTTTCTACCTCTACTTCTTCTGGGAAGTCGTTAATTTATCAGGTTCCAATTCTACATACAATGGAAAGGAGTGCCTGCGCAAGGGCTATGGCAATTTTTCCGACTAAAGCACTGGCACAGGATCAGAAGAGGAGTCTTATGGAAGTGCTGGGGTACATGACGGATGTTCTCGGCGAAGTAGTAGTTGATGCCTATGATGGAGACACGGAGTTGGAAGACAGAGACAAAATACGACAAGAGGCTAGGGTAATATTCACTAATCCGGATATGCTCCACTGCAGTATATTGCCAAATAAGGATAGATGGAAGGAGTTTCTTCAAAACCTGAAATACGTAATAGTTGACGGTGCGTGTTTCCACTACAGTGTGTGAAATGAATCTAAGAGATTAATTTATTGGTAGAGTTACATGTCTATAATGGATCATTTGGGTCTCACGTTGCATTTATCATGCGAAGGCTCCGACGAGTATGTGCTTTATTTGGTAATACCGGGGTACAATTTGTGTCTTGTTCAGCAACTGTTGCCAATCCCGAAGCTGTAAATGCTCCTATCTCTTGGTCGCGCGGGATAATAGCTAATTCGGTTAGCACATGCGGACTATATTTGGAGTCGGCTCCGTCAAGCTAACTGAGGTGGATGGATCTCCCGCTGGTAGGAAAGAGTTTCTTTGCTGGAATTCACCCTATAAAGACCCTGAAAACCCATCGCTTGGGCGTGTGGATCCAGTCTCGGAGAGTGCCAGTTTATTTGCACAGTTGATATTGCGTGGTATTAGAGCTATTGCCTTCTGCAGGGCGAGGAATGCTTGCGAGCTGCTGGTGAAGGAGGTGAAGAGTGAGTTCGCGAGATTGGATCGGTCAGAGGTTGCGCCTAGGGTTATGGCTTATAGAGGAGGATATACCCCGCAGGATAGAAGGCGGATAGAGAAGGAAATGTTTGAGGGGCATTTGCTAGGTATCGTGGCAACAAGTGCATTGGAACTGGGGGTGGACATTGGTAGCTTAGGTATTTCTATCTGCTGATAAAAGTCCTTTACATAGGCTAACGTACATGAGAGATGCCGTTATCATGGTCGGATTCCCACATTCAATATCTAGCCTACGTCAGCAAAGTGGGCGAGCCGGGAGAAGGAACAAAGATTCTCTCTCAATCCTAGTGGCGGGTTCAACCCCTCGGGACCAATTCTACATGGACAATCCCGACGAAATATTCACTAAACTAAACGCCGAGCTCCAAGTCGACCTAGAAAACCCCATAATCCGCGAAGGCCATCTTCAGTGTGCCGCCTACGAGGTCCCCGTTAACTCACTAGAGGACCCCCAATTCTTTGGGCACAACCTCGAAGATTTCGCCAGATCCAAACTAACCCGAGGAAACATCGGATCTTACCATCCTCACGAACGTTATCTTCCATATCCATCCAAACTAGTCTCCATCCGCGAAGGCCCCGACCCGGAGACACACATATCCGTAATAAACATTACAAACAGCACTAACCAAGTTATTGAAATCCTAGACCCAGATCACGCGACATTCACACTCTACGAAGGCGGTATATTCCTCTCTCAGGGGCAAACATACATCGTCAAGAACGTCAACCTGAGCGGCAAGTACGCAGCTGTGGAGAGCTTAACAGTAGACTGGACCACAAGGCCGCAGGACTACACAGACATAGACCCCATCGAAACCACCGTCGTGCACATAATCCCGGAGTCCCCGTCGAAAGCATTCTACGGCACCATCCGCATTCACACCATCATCTATGGGTTTCTCAAAATCGATAGAGCGAAGCGGGTCCTCGATGCTGTGGAAATTGACTCCCCGCCCATTACCAAGCTGGCAAAGGGGATGTGGTTAGATGTGCCAGCTTCCGCACTAGACATCCTAACGCTTAAAAACATAGATGCCGCAGCGGCAGTGCACGCAGCTGAACATGCAATTTTGAACCTCTTTGGGAACTTCGCAACGAGCGTGTCGGGCGCTGTTAAGACGGAGTGCAAGAGTGCTGTTAAGAGTGAGGAGGTAAAAGGAAAAGGAAAGGGGAAGCCCACATTGAAGAGGAAGTCTAGAACACGCCCGGCTAGGTTGGTGTTTTATGACGTGGGGGCTACAGGAGTGTATACTCTCCGGGCGTTCGAGTCTGTCCATATTTTGCTCAGGCATGCGATTGAGAGGATGGAAAGGTGTGCGTGTTTAGATGGGTGTTTTGAATGTATTGCACCTGAAAGTCATTATTCAAGGCTTGGATTGCTGATAGGACATTGTGCAGGCATCAAGAGCGAACACTGTCAAGAGAGAAACGCGCTAATGTCTAAACCTGGCGCTCATGTTATCCTCCGGAAGATGCTGGGGTTAGAAGTAGATCTTGAGAAGGTTCCGGATGGATTTGTAGATGGGAAAAGTGCTGTTTCTCGGGATAAGGTGTCCCTTGCTGAGGAGATTGGGACGGGTGGGGCTCCGGAGTGAGGTTGCTGTGGTGCTAATATTCAGGTTTGGGTTGGGTGGCTTGTTTGTATATTATTCAGACGCAGACCACATTATGGCGGCGGGTGGTGGTGGTGGGGTAGTTGATACTGGGCGGTGTGGTGTAGATGGCGGTGGATAGATATAATTAGTGGTGTCGTTTAATCTGGATGGTATAGTACCTCATACCGTCGCTATCCGGACATAGAACCCCACCGTTTCGGCTTAAGTCTATCGCGGCCGGATCCTCACTGCTCCAAGCCACACAAAACCCATTCAATCCAAATATCATACAATACGGGGCCCTTCATATATACAATAATTTATTCCTCCCCACGATTACCCACCATTCCACGACAAAAAACAAACGCCTCTCCAGCGATGTCCCTAAGGAGGAAAGAAAAGCCGCAAGTGGAATCATTGACCCCGCGAGACCTAAGTTACATGGTGGATGATCTTTGTAGAAACGATTAGCAGCCAGCCAAGCTTCAGAGCTATGGTTGCGGTTTAGCGAAGGGGTTAATTGCCGTAGCAATTAACTTATCGTACCCGCTGGAGGAGGAAGTGAGGAAATAGCGCATGTGAACCATGAGTTAGGTATGTGCACAGAAAGTACAAAATTGTGACAGTATTTCGTGCTCTCTCCAGCCTCGTGCTATACGTGAGGCACTATACAGTAGTCGGTATTTTTTTTTTGTAAAATCCTTTGAGTTTATTTCGTATTTAACTACAGGAAAACTCCGGCATGCACCCTTAAGTATGGCCTAGAAAAACCTTAATATAACAAAAGAAACTCCATCACCATCTTCTTGACAAATAAAAGTGTAGAATCAAAGTCTACGTAATAACTATAACAAAAATCATAATTATCAAGTGGTCATTTCCTCCTCGTCTCCGTCTGATCCTTTGTCTTCAGGCTTCTTAGGGTGGGAGGGGCAGCTCGTGGTATGGGCGTCGTGTGGGCCCTTGCAATTCACACACCTGAGTACGGTATGGTTGCAGGGATGGCCGCGGATACGACAGGTAGCAGTGGGGCAGGTATGGCCCCCAGTAGGGTGTGGGGAAGCACACCACCGGCATGAAGCCGGGTTGGTGCATTTGTTGTTATGGTGTCCATAGCCATGGCAGTTGGAACACTGGGTGTGGGAATTGAAACGCAAACGGCGTTTAGTCCTATAAGTTGTTGAAAAAGCAGCCAAGCGTTTGCCGACATAGTCTGCTGCTCTGGGGCCTGTAATGTTGATTACGACTGTAGAGGCGGTTTTACCGGCCCTAGCGCCGTCAGTGGTAAGCCATCTGGGTTGTTCAGTAAGTGACAGCCCAGTGTTGTAAGTAGTGAGTTCGTTGGCGATTTCGGCCAGGGTCCTCGAGGTGGGGATTCCGTGTACCAAAATGTGTGACACGGGGGCGTCCAGGTGGACACTAATAGTACCCTGTATCAGGTGTAGAAACGTTCCCACCTTGCTGTTAAGCGAGGCAGCCTTGACCGATTCCATGATGGTGAGGGTGACAGTGTTCCCCCGGAGGGAGACGGTCTGTACGTAGGTTGCAGCTAGCGCCTGGTTGATGTCATCTCTGAGGTCTAGGGCGTTGGTGTCAAGCGGTTCGCCCTCTCATTTGATGACGAGGCGGCGTTCCCTGGCGGTGAGCCCCTTCTTTGGTTGGGGTCTATTGGTGTTGGACTTTGTCCGGGCCTGAGCAGCCCTGGCAGCCATAGTGGTTTTTTCTTTCCTGCCTTTCCTGGCTACAGTGGCCCAGCTCTTGGGTTGGGCAGCCATGGGAAGGGGAGGGGGGCGGACATTGGAGGTAGTAGCTGGAGAAGGAGCTACTGTGGGGAGTGGGAAGGGTATGGGGGTAGGGGTATCTGGCCGGGGGGTACATCAGCAAAAAGATCAACCTGCGCCCTGCTGCGTCCTGCCCTCCTTGTGCGCCGGACGTTGCGGGCGCATATAACGTAAACTCCAGTTCTGGGTGCGGACGCCCGCGTCCGCATCGTCCGGACGTGGTAGGCGTCCGTCTGGATGCACCGGACGCAACCAGAAGCTGTCCCCCCCAGCAACCCTGCGCCCTGCGGACAACCCTACCATCCTGTTACACCCCATGCACCC